>Ga0181531_10000163_pt1 | contig 50042 bp, 35 predicted proteins | sample PEATcosm2014_Bin_38_FD_119743 | JGI IMG/M metagenome (GOLD analysis project Ga0181531, IMG submission 119743) | Peatland microbial communities from MTU Mesocosm Facility, Houghton, MI, USA - PEATcosm2014_Bin11_10_metaG | ecosystem: Environmental > Terrestrial > Soil > Wetlands > Peat | place...
CACATTGCCGAGGAGCTGCGCGCGCACAAGCAGGAACTGGCGATGATCATCGCGCTCGAGAACGGCAAGATCCTGCCCGAGGCGCTCGGCGAGGTGCAGGAGATGATCGACATCGCCGACTTTGCGGTCGGTCAGTCGCGCATGCTCTATGGCCGCACCATGCATTCCGAGCGCACGCAGCACCGCATGTACGAGCAGTGGCACCCGCTCGGCGTGGTCGGCATCATTACCGCCTTCAATTTCCCGGTCGCGGTCTGGTCCTGGAATGCGCTGCTGGCGGCGATCTGCGGCAATGCCTGCATCTGGAAGCCCTCGGCGAAAACGCCGCTGTGCGCGCTCGCCGTGCAGCACCTGTGCAACCGGGTGCTCGAACGGCACCGTGCGCCGCCGATTTTTCAGCTGCTGCTCGACCAGGGCAGCGAGCACGGCCAGCGGCTGGCGGCAGACCGCCGCGTGGCGCTGCTGTCCTTCACCGGTTCGACCGCGGTCGGCCGCGGCATTGCACAGACCGTGGCCGCGCGGCTGGGCAAATCGTTGCTGGAACTGGGCGGCAACAACGCCATCATCGTCGATGAGACCGCGGATCTGGACATGGCGGCGCGTGCCATCGTGTTCGGCGCGCTCGGCACCGCCGGACAGCGCTGCACCACCACGCGGCGCGTGATCGTGCAGCGCTCGCGCCTCGAGGCGCTGGAGCAAAAACTGGTGCATGCGTATCGACAGGCGCGCATCGGCGATCCGCTCGACCCCAGGACGCTGGTCGGGCCGCTGATCGACCGCCAGGCGGTGCAGGCCTTCGAGCGCGCGATCGCGGCCGCGCGGGCCGCGGGCGGCAAGCTGCTCGTGGGCGGCACGGTGCTCGCGCGTCCCGGCAATTTCGTCGAGCCGGCGATCATCGTCGCGCGCAATGACTGGGACATCGTCCAGCACGAAACCTTCGCGCCAATTCTCTATCTGATTCCAGCCGACTCCCTCGATGAAGCCATCGCCATCCAGAACCAGTCGGCTTATGGACTGTCCTCGGCGCTGTTCACGCAGCGACTTGCCAATGCCGAGCGGTACCTGAGCCATGGCGGCAGCGACTGCGGCATCGCCAACATCAATATCGGCACATCAGGCGCGGAGATCGGCGGCGCCTTCGGCGGTGAGAAGGACACCGGTGGCGGACGGGAAGCCGGCTCGGATGCGTGGCAGGCCTACATGCGCCGGCAGACCAACACCACCAACTGGAGCAGCGCGCTGCCGCTTGCCCAGGGCATCGAATTCGAGTCAACGGCCGGGTAACTGCAGCTCGACGCGCGCGCCGCCGAGTGTGGGCGAGCTGTCGATGAAGAACTGCCCGCCGTACAGCGCCACGGTCTCGCGCACCATGGCGAGGCCCAGTCCGTGACCCGGTACCTGTTCATCCGCGCGCACACCACGCTCGATGACGCGCGCCCGGTCGGCCGCGGCGATACCGGCACCGTCATCTTCGACCACGACCGAGAGCCGCCGCGGCAACTCGCGGGCCGGATCCAGGCGGGCGCTGACCGCGACGCGCGTGCGACACCACTTGCAGGCATTGTCGAGCAGATTGCCCAGCAGCTCCAGGATGTCGCCGGTGTCACCGATGAAGCCGAGCGATGCGGCTATATCCACGTCGATGCGCAGATCCTTGCGCGCGTGCACCTTGAGCAGCGTCAGGCGCAGATCCGCCGCCAGCGGCAGCAGCGGCACAGCCGCCTGCCCGAGCGTGGTGCCACCGCCGGCGGCAGCGCGCTTGAGCTGGTGATCGACGATCTTCGCCATGCGATCGACCTCGACCTGGATGGCGTTGCTGTCGGGGTTCGCGCGCATGACGGCCAGCGGCGTCTTGAGACTGTGGGCCAGGTTGCCGAGCGTGTCGCGATAACGCGCGATGCGATTGCGCTCGGATTCGAGCAGGGCATTCAATCCGCTGGTGACGCCGGCCAGCTCGCGCGGATAGTCGCTACCGAGTCTCTGTACCCGACCTGCCTCGACCGCCGCGATTTCCTGCTCGAGCCGCCGCACCGGAGCGAGCGCGCGTCGCATCATCCACGCCATGGTTGCGAGCAGCACCAGCACCAGTCCGCCGAACCAGCCGGCCATCTGCTGCCGGAAGTGCGCTAGTTGGCGCCGCTGCGGCTCGGTGGAATCGGCGGCCGTGAAGACCAGGTCCTTGGATGTGCCCGGAGCATAGTCCCACTGCAGGCCCCGGCTGAACGCGGCCACGCGCGTGCCGTCCCTGGCCACGAGATAGCGGAAATCCGTGCCGCCCACCGGCAGTCGCGTGCCGAGCGTCAGATCGGTGCCCGCGAGCGAGGCTGAACTCCATATCAGTTTACCGCTCTTTTCGCGCACCGTCGCATACAGTCCCGAGCCCGGCACCTCCATGCGCGCCTCGGGATCGAGCATCACGACCTCGAGATGACCTTCTTTGTTCAGGTCCACGGAGGTGACCAGTCCGACTACCTGTTCGGCCAGCAGCTCGCGCAGCGCGGTGTCCTGCAGTTGCCGGAAAACACTGTCGAGAACCGCGATCGTGAGCGCGAAGAACAGCACCAGCGGAACCGCCACCGCGAACAGCAGGCGCCGGCTGACCGACGGTGGCGAACGCTGCATCAGCGCGCGGGCGCGGGAACCGACGCCGCCGCGCCGCTGCGCGGCAGCCCTAGGCGATAGCCTCGGCCACGCAGTGTCTCGATTGGCTTGAGCGTGTCGTCCGGATCGAGCTTGCGGCGCAGGCGGCCGATGAGCACCTCGACCACGTTGCTGTCGCGATCGAAATCCTGCGCATATAGCCGTTCGGTGAGTTCGGTCTTCGACAACACCTCACCCGCGCGCAGCATCAGGTGTTCAAGAATGCGGTACTCGAAACTCGTCAGGTCCACGGGCCGCCCCTGTACGGTCACCGTCTGTGCCTGCGAGTCGAGCTCGACCGGACCGCACACCAGCCGCGGACTGGACCAGCCGGCCGAGCGGCGCAGCAACGCCGACAATCGTGCCTGCACTTCGGCGAAATGAAACGGCTTGGATACGTAGTCATCCGCCCCCGCGCTCAACCCCTCCACTTTGTCCTGCCAGCTATCGCGAGCCGTCAGCACCAGGATGCCAAAGCTCTTGCCGCGCGCGCGCAGCTGGCGGATCAGTTCGAACCCGGGAATCTTGGGTAAGCCCAGGTCGATGATGGCCACATCGATGGGATATTCGGTGCCGGCGAACAGCCCCTCCTCACCGTCGACCGCCGTGTCGACCGTATGCCCGGCTGCCGTCAGATCGGCTTTGAGCGCTTCGCGCAGCGCGGCCTCATCTTCGACTACCAGCACCCGCATCGCGTACTCGGTGAAGGCTCAGGGTACTTCCGCGCCGCTGTGCGCGTCGATGCGCACGATCCACACCTTGCCGGCCTCGGACAGCAATTTGAAAACATAGAGATGACGACCGCCCTCATCGGTGTCGGAGGCGCGCACCACGCGCGCGCCATAGCGCTTCTGCACGATTTCGGTGGCCTGGACTCGCGTCAGTTCGGGCTCAGCGCGGGCGTTCTGCTCGGCATCGGCCAGCGCCGCGGCAACCGGCAGCAGCGCCAGCAACACAGCACAGGCTATTGACTTTGGTGCCGCTCGCATTACCCGTTTGCCCCTGCGCGCATTGGCCTCATATAAACAGTCAAGATCTTAAGCGTCCAGCGATTAACCAGCGCTGAACTGACAATTCTTAAAGAATTAACGCTTGCCGTTCAGTGACTTGGCAACAGACCAGAGCTGCTCCCACTGGGCTGCCGAGAGCGACTCGAGCGGCAGCCGCTTGCGCTGCGCCTCTTCTTCCATGCACTCGAACCGGCGCTCGAACTTCAGCGACGCTGCCCGCAATGCCTGTTCGGCATCCAGATCCAGGTGACGCGACCAGTTGGAGATGGTGAACAGCAGATCGCCCAGTTCCTCGGCGATCTGATCCTTGCCGCCTGCCGCCACCGCACGATCAAGCTCCGCGAGCTCCTCATCGATCTTGGCACGCACGCCGTCAGCCCCGTCCCAATCGAAACCGATCCGACCGGCGCGTTTACCGAGCTTGGCCGCGCGCGTGAGTGCCGGCAGCGCGGCCGGCACATCGGCCAGCACGCCGCTGGCGCCGCGGGCCGCGCGTTCGCTGGCCTTCTGCGCTTCCCAGGACTCGCCCAGTGCGGCCGCATCGCCACTGGCCGTGCCGAAGACATGCGGATGTCGACGCACCAGCTTCTCGCGAATGCCCTGCGCCACATCGGCAAAATCAAATTGCCCGCGCTCCTCGGCCATGCGCGCGTGGAACACGACCTGGAATAACAGATCCCCCAGTTCATCGCACAGGCGGTGCAGGTCCCGGCGCGCGATCGCATCGGCTACTTCGTAGGCCTCCTCGATCGTGTAAGGCGCGATGGTCTCGAAGGTCTGCTCTCGATCCCACGGGCAGCCGCCCCTGGGATCGCGCAGCGTGCGCATGAGCGTCAGCAATGCCTCCAGCTGCTCAGCGGCGCGGCTCATGCGTCATCCCCGGCCAGCAGTTCGCGCAGGTTGGCGAGAATGCCTGCCGTCGCGCCCCAGATGTTGCGCTCGCCATAGGGCAGCTCCCAGATCTCGAAGGCCAGGCCGCGAACGCGGCCGGGTCGCGAGCGGTAGTTGCCGGCAGTCAGCGCGAATTCCAGCGGCAGCTCGAACACTTCGGCCACCTCGGTGCTGTCGGGCGTGACCGTGAAACCGGGTTTCAACAGCGCCACTACGGGGGTGATGCGAAAGCCGCTGCGGATGATCTGATCCGACAGAAACCCCAGCAGCTCCATGCGGGAATGATCGATGCCGATCTCCTCCCGGGTCTCGCGTACCGCGGCGGCCGCCAGGTCGCTGTCCGTCGGTTCCAGCCGCCCGCCCGGAAAGCTGATCTGCCCGGCGTGTGAGCGCAGATGGCTGGCGCGCAGGGTCAGCAGCAGCGAGGGGGCCTCCGGGTGCAGCACGATGGGGACCAGCACCGCAGCCACGGTCACGACTTCGGGCACGCTGGCAAGGGCCGAGGCCCGCTGCGTGCCGACGCGGCATTGCGCCAGGTCATGATCGGGCGCTGCGCCCAGGCGGCTACGCAGTCGCGCCTGCCAGTCCGGCGGCAGCGCCGGCGGCACCGCCAGCTAACCCCCGCCCCCGCCGCCACCCGCCTTGATGCCCCCGCGGGTAAGTTCGGCGGGATCGAGCAGCGCGTCCAGCTGCTCGCGCGGCAGCGAGGTCTCCCGCGCCGCGACTTCGCGGATCGGTTTGCCCTCGGCGTAGGCCTTCTTGGCGATCGCGGCTCCCTTTTCGTAGCCGATCACCGGATTGAGCGCAGTCACCAGAATCGGATTGCGATCGAGCGCCTCGGCGAGCCGGGCGCGATTGACCTCGAAGCCCGCGATGGCGCGATCGCCCAGCAGGCGCGAGACATTGGCGAGCAGGCGAATGCTTTCGAGCAGGTTGTAGGCAATCACCGGCAGCATGACATTGAGCTGGAAATTGCCCGACAGTCCGCCGAGCGTGATGGTGGCATCGTGTCCGATGACCTGGGCCGCCACCATGGCAGCCGCCTCGGGGATCACGGGGTTGACCTTGCCCGGCATGATGCTGCTGCCCGGCTGCAGCGCCGGCAGTGCAATCTCACCCAGGCCGGCCAGCGGGCCGCTGTTCATCCAGCGCAGATCATTGGCGATCTTGGTGATGCTGACCGCCACGACCTTGAGCTGGCCCGAGAGCTCCACCGCCACATCCTGGGTTGAGAGCGACTCGAAGTGATTGCCGCTGGGTTCGAAATGCAGACCGCACAGCACCGACAGTTCGCGGCAGAACGCTGCCGCAAAATCAGGATGGGCATTGATGCCGGTGCCCACGGCGGTGCCGCCCTGCGCCAAGCGCAGCAATCGCGGCTCAACCCCGCGCAGGCGCGCCTCGCCATATTCGATCTGGGCACGCCAGCCCGACAGTTCCTGCCCAAAGGTGACGGGCATGGCGTCCATCAGGTGCGTGCGGCCGGTCTTGACGACGCCCGCGAGCTCCTGCTCGCGCCTGCCGATCACAGTGGCCAGGTGCTGCAGCGCCGGCAGCAATTGCTCGTGCAGCAGCAGCGCCGCGCTGACATGGATCGCGGTGGGGATCACATCGTTGCTGCTCTGCCCCATGTTCACGTGGTCGTTCGGATGCACCGCCTGGCCCGAGCGCGCCGCCAGATGCGCGATCACCTCGTTGGCGTTCATGTTGGTGCTGGTGCCCGAGCCGGTCTGGAATACATCGATCGGAAACTGCGCGTCGTGCTCGCCATCGGCCACCTGCTGTGCAGCCGCCTCGATGGCGCCGGCGATCGGGCCGGGCAGCAGTCCCAGTTTCGCGTTGGCCGCCGCGGCCGCGCGCTTGATCAACGCCACGGCGCGAATGAAGCCGCGCGGCAGCTTGATGCCGCTGACCGGGAAGTTGTCGACCGCGCGCTGCGTCTGCGCGCCCCAAAGTGCCTCGGCCGGGACCTTGAGTTCGCCCATGCTGTCGCGTTCGATACGGAATGATGGCGGGCTCATGCGTTCATCCAATGCGTTATCATGTTTAGTCTAGCACTTCGATTGCACGCCGCGATCCATGGAAGATTCCGCTCAAGCCAGCGCTTTGGCCGCGCTCTCCCCGGTCGACGGCCGCTACGCCGCCACGGTCGCGCCATTGCGTGCGTACTTTTCCGAAGCCGCGCTGATCCGGGAGCGAGTCCGGGTCGAGGCATTGTGGTTTCTGGAGCTCAGCAATACCAAGGCTTCGATCGCCACGCTGCCCGAGGCGGTGCGTACGCGCGCCGCCCGCCTCGCCCATGAGCCCGACTTCGACGCACCCGCACAGGTGAAGGCAATCGAGCGGCGCATCAATCATGATGTCAAAGCGGTCGAATACTTCCTGCGCGACGCGCTCAAGGCGGCCGGCGCCGCGCCCGCCGCGCTCGAACTGGTGCACTTCGGCTGCACCTCCGAGGACATCAACAACTTAAGCTATGCCCGCCTGCTGCATGCGGCGCGCGGCGCGGTGCTGCTGCCGGAGCTGCAAAAGCTCGATGCGGTGCTGCGCGCGCTGGCGCGGACGCATGCCGAGCTGCCGATGCTGGCGCGCACCCACGGCCAGACCGCCAGTCCGACCACCTTCGGCAAGGAGATGGCCAATGTCGGCGCACGGCTGGCACGGGCGATGAAACGCCTCGAGGCGGTCGGCATTCTCGGCAAATGGAACGGCGCCGTCGGTAATTACAATGCTCACGCGAGCGCGCGCCCGGATCTGGACTGGCTGGAGATCAGCCGCCGGTTCGTGGAGTCGCAACAGCTGCTCTGGAATCCCTATACCACGCAGATCGAGCCGCACGACTGGATCGCCGAGTACTGCGATGCCTGTGCGGCCATCAACGTCATTCTGATCGATCTGTGCCGCGATATCTGGGGCTACATCAGCTTGGGCTACCTACGACAACGGCCCAGCGAAGGCGAGGTCGGCTCATCGACCATGCCGCACAAGATCAATCCCATCGACTTCGAAAACGCCGAAGGCAATTTCGGCCTCGCCAATGCCATGCTGCGCTTCTTTGCCGACAAGTTGCCGATCTCGCGCTGGCAGCGCGACCTGACCGACTCCACGGTGCTGCGCAATCTCGGTGTGGCGCTGGGTCACTCCTTCATCGGCTGGCGCGCGCTGCAACGCGGACTGGACAAGCTCACGCCGGATCCGGCCCGCATGTCGCAGGATCTGGAAGGCGCATACGAAGTGCTCGGCGAGGCCATACAGAGCGCACTGCGCGCCGCCGGCATCCCGGATGGTTACGAGCTGCTGAAATCATTCACGCGCGGACAGCGCATCGATGGCGCCGCATTGGCGCGGTTCGTGGCCACGCTGCCGCTGGCGGAAGCCGAGCGAGCGCGCCTGGCTGCACTGCGGCCGGCGCATTATGTTGGATTGGCCGCGCGGCTCGCGCGCCGCTTCGCCGCCGACGACCAGATCCGTTAGCCCGCTCACAGAGCGCAGGCCGCAAACCGTGACTCGGTTGGCGCGGCAGCCTCGCTCCCTCTCTCTACCATCGTGCTGCGAGCAAATCTCGCGACGCGGGCGATGGCGTGACTATATCCAGGGAAAACCGCACTACCGCTTCGGCAGGACTTTCGAGCTTTGGGCTCGAGGATGGTCCGCTGGTCGAGGCTGTACTGACGCAGCGCACGAGCGCGCCCGAGACGCTGCATGTCATCAGCAGCCTGGATGAGGTGCGCACCGCCACGGAAACCGTGGCGGCCAGCGGCCAGCGCCTGATCTCCATCATGACGCCCGATCTCGAACCCGACATTTACGATCAGAGCGCCTTCCTCGAAATCATCAAGCGCTTCGTGCTCGGGCGCAGCTTCGCCAAGGTGCGGGTGCTGTTGCGCGACCAGGCGCGCATGGGCAATGGCGCCAACCGCTTCGTGGCCATGGCGCACCGGCTCACGAGCTACCTGGAAATTCGCATCCGCGCCGCGCAGTACCGCGAGCTCACCGCTGCCTATTGCATCGCCGATGATCGCGCCATCGTTTATCGCTTGCGTGCCGATCGCTCCGAAGGCATCGCGGGGTTCAACAATCCGCCGATCGCGCGCCAGTATCTGCAGGAATTCGATGCCATCTGGCAGGCAAGCGCCACCGAAGAGCGCGAGATCCGAGTCGCCCGACGCTGACCCGCGCAGGCTTCCGCCCCGCACGCGACCCGTCGCGCGGTATCCTGCGCCATGGTCTGGAAACCTGATGTCACGGTAGCCGCGGTCATCGAGCGCGAGGGGCGGTTTCTGACCGTGCGCGAACGCATCCGCGGCCGCATGGTGTACAACCAGCCCGCCGGTCACCTCGAGGAGGGTGAGTCGCTGCTCGAGGCCGTGGTGCGGGAAACGCTCGAGGAAACCGCCTGGGTGTTCACGCCCGAGGCGCTGCTGGGGATCTACCAGTTTCGCAGCTCCCGCGGCCACTCCACGCTGCGGATCGCCTTCTGCGGCAGCGTGCGCGATTTCGACACCACCCGCCCGCTCGACCCGCCGATCGTCGCGACGCACTGGCTCACGCGCGAAGACCTTGCCGCGCCCGGCACGGCGTTGCGCACGCCGCTGGTGCTGCGCTGTATCGATGACTACCTGCGCGGCGTGCGCCTGCCGCTCGAGGCGCTCGCCTCGTTACAATAGAGCGATGCCAGACAATAGAACGATGCCAGCTTCCCGTTCCACGCGCGTGATCGTCGGATTGTCCGGCGGGGTCGATTCCGCCGTCGCGGCACTGCTGCTGCGCGATGCCGGCTACGAGGTGCACGGCCTCTACATGAGCAATTGGGACGCCGAGGATGCGTATTGCACCAGTGCGCAGGACTACCAGGATGCGCGCACGATCGCCAGCGATCTGGGCATCGTCCTGCATCGTGTCAGTTTTGCCGAGGAATACCGGCAGCAGGTATTCGACTCCATGCTGGCCGAGTACCGCGCCGGCCGTACCCCAAACCCGGATGTGCTGTGCAATCGCCACATCAAATTCGGACTGTGCCTGCGTTACGCGGCGCGGCTGGGCGGAGCGCTGTTCGCCACCGGCCACTACGCGCGCCTGATCGACACGCCCGACGGGCCGGCCCTGTGCCAGGCACGCGATGAGCTCAAGGACCAGACCTACTTTCTGCATTCGGTCGAGTACCCGACGCTGCGGCAGGTGCTGTTTCCGCTCGGCGATCTGACCAAAGGCGAGGTGCGCGAGCGAGCCCGGCGCGCCGGACTCGCGGTGCACGACAAACCCGACAGCACCGGCATCTGCTTCATCGGCGAGCAGCCCTTTGCCCAGTTTCTGGGCCGCTTCATCGAGCCGCGACCCGGACCGATCGAAACCCTTGAGGGGCAAGTGCTCGGACAGCACCACGGGCTGCATCTTCATACCATCGGCCAGCGCGCCGGGCTTGCCATCGGCGGCGCTCGCGGTCGCGCGCAGGAGCCCTGGTATGTGGCCCTCAAGGATCAGCCCCGCAATGCGCTGATCGTGGTACAGCGCAGTGACCAGCATCGGCTGGAAGCGGCCGAACTCGAGACCGCAGCGCTGAACTGGCTCGGCGCGCCGCGTGCCGAGGCCTTCCCGGCGCAGGTGCGGCTGCGCCATCGCCAGCCGCTGCAGCCCGCGCACGTTTTCCTGCGGCCCGATGGCAGCGCCCGCATCGAGTTCGAGCAGCCGCAGCGCGCCGCGACGCCCGGCCAGTTCGCCGTTATCTACGAGCAGGGCCGCTGCCTGGGAGGCGGCGCCATCGAGCGTGTGCTCCTCGCCGGTCAAGCCCGATATAATCCCGCCGCTTGAAAGCGCGCGCGATGTGCGCGCCGCAGCGGGAGCCCCCATGACGGACAGTTTCAACACGCGCAGCACGCTCAAGTCGGGCGCGCAGTCCTACGATATTCGCAGCCTGGCGGCGCTCGGCGCACAGAAGGTCGCACGGCTGCCCTACTCGCTCAAGATCCTGCTGGAAAACCTGCTGCGCTTCGAGGATGGCCTCAACGTCACACGCGCCGATATCGAGGCCTTGCTCAACTGGGATCCCACCGCCAGGCCTTCGCACGAGATTTCCTTCACCCCAGCCCGCGTGATCATGCAGGACTTCACCGGCGTGCCCGCGGTAGTCGATCTGGCGGCGATGCGCGAGGCGATGATCCGCCTGGGCGGCAATCCCGATGACATCAATCCGCTGGCGCCGGCCGAGCTGGTCATCGACCACTCCGTGCAGGTCGACAGCTACGGTACGGCGCACTCCCTGGCCGACAACAATCGCATCGAATTCGAACGCAACGGCGAGCGCTACGCCTTCCTGCGCTGGGGACAGACCGCGTTCCGCAATTTCAAAGTCGTGCCGCCCAACACCGGCATCGTGCACCAGGTGAATCTCGAGTACCTGGGCCGCGTGGTGTTCGAAAAGGAATCCGGCGGCCGCCGCGAAGCTTACCCCGACACGCTCGTGGGCACCGATTCGCACACCACCATGATCAATGGACTGGGCGTGCTCGGCTGGGGCGTGGGCGGCATCGAGGCCGAAGCGGCCATGCTCGGCCAGCCCGTCACGATGCTGATCCCGCAGGTCATCGGCTTCCGGCTGGTCGGCAGCCTCAAGCCGGGCGCGACGGCCACCGACCTGGTGCTCACCGTTACCGAGATGCTGCGCAAGAAAGGCGTGGTCGACAAGTTCGTCGAGTTCTACGGCGATGGCCTCGCGAATCTGCCGCTGGCCGATCGCGCCACCATCGGCAATATGTCGCCGGAATTCGGCAGCACCTGCGCCATCTTCCCCATCGATGAGGAGACGCTGCGGTATCTGAAGCTCTCGGGCCGCCCGGCCGCGCAGATTCAGCTGGTCGAGGACTACGCGCGCGCGCAGGGACTGTGGCGCCTCGATGGCGCCGCGCCCGCGCAGTACACCGATGTGATCGAGCTGGATCTCGGCACGGTCGAGCCCAGCCTTGCCGGTCCGAGCCGACCGCAGGATCGCGTGCCGCTTCGCATCGCCAAGAGCGTCTACGAGAAGCACCACGCACGCATGGCCGAGGAGCGCGCGCGCAAGAATCCGTCCGCCACGGGGCGCGCGATGGCGACGGTCGACGGCCAGAGCTTCGAGGTGCGCGATGGCGCGGTGCTGATCGCCGCCATCACCAGCTGCACCAACACCTCCAATCCCTACGTGCTCATGGCCGCGGGCCTGCTGGCGCGCAATGCGCACAAGTTCGGGCTGCGCGCCAAGCCCTGGGTCAAGACCAGCCTTGCGCCCGGTTCGCGCGTGGTCACCGACTATCTGCAGCAGGCCTCGCTGCTGGACGAACTCGCCAGCATCGGCTTCAACCTGGTGGGCTATGGCTGCACCACCTGCATCGGCAATTCCGGGCCGCTCTTGCCTGCGATCTCCGCGGCCGTCAAGGCCGCCGACCTGATCGGCTGCTCGGTGCTCTCGGGCAACCGCAATTTCGACGGTCGCGTACATCCCGAGATCAAGATGAATTTCCTGGCCTCGCCGCCACTCGTGGTGGCCTACGCGCTCGCCGGCTCGCTCGATGTGGATCTGAACAACGAACCGCTGGGCACCTCGACCGAGGGCAAGAGCATCTATCTGCGCGACATCTGGCCGCCGCCGGCCGAGGTAGCCGACACGGTCCAGCGCCACATCAGTTCCGAAATGTTCCGGCGCAGCTACGCCGGCGTTTTCACGGGCGATGAGCGCTGGCAGGGCATTGCGGTGCCCGCCGGCAACATCTACGCCTGGGATGCCAAGTCGACTTACGTGAAGAACCCGCCTTACTTCGATGGCATCACCATGCAACCGCTCGCAGTGGCCGCAATTCGTGACGCGCGCGTGCTGGCGTTGCTGGGCGATTCCGTCACCACCGATCACATCTCGCCGGCCGGCAACATCGCCAAGAGCAGCCCGGCGGCGCGCTACCTGCTCGAACAGAAAGTGCAGCCGGCGGATTTCAACCAGTATGGCGCGCGACGCGGCAACCACGAAGTCATGATGCGCGGCACCTTCGCCAATATCCGCCTGCGCAATCTGCTGCTGCCGGGCACCGAAGGCGGCGTGACCTCCTACCTGCCGACCGGCGAACAGATGAGCATTTACGATGCGGCCATGCGCTACAAGAACGACCGCACGCCGCTCATCATCATCGCCGGCAAGGAGTATGGCACCGGTTCATCGCGCGACTGGGCCGCCAAGGGCACGATGCTGCTCGGCGTGCGCGCGGTCATTGCCGAGAGTTTCGAGCGCATACATCGCTCCAATCTGATCGGCATGGGCGTGCTGCCGCTGCAGTTCAACGAGGGCGTCAGCGCCGCATCGCTGGGACTGACCGGCCAGGAGCGCTACGAGATCGCAGGCTTCGACGGGGCTGATGCCCGCATTGCCCGAGTCGTCGCCACGCCCGCGACCGGCAACCCGATCCGCTTCGAGGTGCGCGTGCGGATCGACACGCCCAAGGAGCGCGAGTACTTCCGCCACGGCGGCATCCTGCACTACGTATTGCGCCAGCTGGCGAGCCAGACCCGTGCCGCCTGAGGGCACGCCAGGCTTGAGCCTGGCCGTGTTCGATCTCGATGGAACCATCACGCGGCACGACACGCTCATGCCGTTCGTGCTGGGCTGCCTGTGGCGCAAACCCTGGCGGCTGCCGCGACTGCTGCTGCTGCCGCCGCTGGCGTTTGGCTACCTGCTTCATCGCGATCGAGGTCGCTTCAAGGGCGCGCTGATCCGCGCCACGATCGGGGGCCTGCGGCGCGCCTGGCTGGAAGCCTACGCTGCCGGTTTCGTGCCGCGGCTGCTGCGGCGCGGCCTGTTCGCCGAAGCGCTGCGCGCTATCGAACAGCATCGCGCGCGCGGGGATCGCCTGGTGCTGATGTCCGCCAGCATCGACCTGTACGTGCCGCTGATCGCCGGCGCACTCGGCTTTACGCAGACCGTCTGCTCGCAGGTGCGCTGGAATCCGGACGGCACGCTCGACGGGCGGCTGGCCACTGCCAACTGTCACGGCGAGGAGAAGCGGCGCTGCCTGCAGGCACTGATCGCGCGCGACCCGCCGCAGCGGCTGTACGCCTACGGCAATAGCGGCTCTGATCTGCCCCACATGCGCCTTGCAAGCCAGGGCTATCTCGTCAACGGTCCGGCCCGGCTGATTGGCTCGAGCGCCACCATCGAGGCGGTGCACTGGACGCAGCGCGGTGCGGCTTAGGCTGCGCCGCGCCAGCTACATGGAAGTGCGCACTTCCCACAGCTCCGGAAACAACCGCAGCCGCAGTGCCTTGGCCAGGTAGCTGACGCCCGCCGTGCCGCCGGTACCGGGCTTGTAGCCGATGATGCGCTCGACGGTCTTCATATGCTGGAAGCGCCAGAGCTGGAAGCGGTGATCCAGGTCCACCAGCCGCTCGGCGAGTTCGTACAGATCCCAGTCCTTGGCGGCGTTGTGATAGACGGCCAGCCACGCGGCCGTCACCTGCTTGGAGGGCACGTAGGGCTGAGTGAAATCGCGCGACAGCGCCGCCGCGGGCACGCCGTAGCCGCGCTGCGACAGCAGGCGCAGCACCTCATCATAAAGGCTGGGCGCAGAGAGTGCGCGCTGCAGCGCCTGGTAATCGGCCTCCTCACGCCGATGCACCTCGAGCATCTCCGGGTGCTTGTTGCCAAGCGTGAATTCGAGCACGCGGTATTGCAGTGACTGAAACCCGGAGGAACGCCCGAGGATGTTGCGAAACGAGGAATAGTCCGACGGCGTCATGCTGGAGAGCACATCCCACACCGCCAGCAGCTGGCCCTGCACGCGACCCACGCGCTCGAGCATCTTGAAAGAAGGGGCGAGCTGATCGCGACGCACGCACTCGATGACGCCGTGCAGCTCGTGCAGCATCAGCCGGATCCACAGTTCCGATACCTGGTGCACGATGATGAACAGCATCTCATCGTGCTCACCCGACAGCGGCTTCTGCGCATCGAGCAGCCGGTCGAGCCTCAGGTATTGGCTATACGAGAGCGAACTGCCCAGGTCCCAGTGCACGCCCTCGTCGGACAGATCGACCTGCGTCGATGCGTCGGGCGGCTCCGGGGCCGCACCGCTCATCTGAACATCCAGGACGGCACGCGGCGCCAGCCCTGCAGCAGTTCCCGATCGAGCGCCTTCCAGTGCGGTTCCTGCCGCGCGACATCGGCCCAGAAACGCACCGAGTGATTCATGTGCCGCAGGTGCGCAAGCTCGTGCACCATCAGGTAGCGCAGCACTTCCGGGGTCTGGAACAGCAGGCAGACATTGAGGCTGATCGTGCCCTGTCGAGAGCAGCTGCCCCAGCGCGTGCGCTGGCAGCGCACCTGCAGCCGCCCCGGCTCCACGCCCATCTCCAGTGCGAGCGCACGCAGCGGCGCCTCGAACTGCCGTTGCGCATGCTGCGCCAGCCAATGGCGCAGCGCGCTGCGCAATTGGCCGACGTCGTCCAGGTGCCCGCGCAGCAGTAACTGCTCGGCGCCCAGTTCGCGCACCCGCACGCGGCCCGCGCCCGCATTGCTGACGCAGCGCCAGTATTCGCCGAGGGCCGAGAGATTCAGCGTTGCGGGCGGCATGGGCCAATGTGAGGCCGGCGCCGAGCGGCGCCGCTGGCGCTCGATCCATTCCCGGTGCTCACTCACGAAGGCACTCACACGCTGTGGCGAGGTACGCGGCGGCACGATGATCTCGACTGCGCCGTGGCGGAAGACGCGCACGCTCAGGCGGCGCGCGCGTGCACTCTGTCGCACCGACCAGCTATGCTCGCTGTGCTCGGCGTCCCATAACGATAGTTGCTGCTCTTTGTGCTCCGCGTCGGTCAATGGTGTGCGCTGAATTTTCCGGCGATCGTGCCCGACCGCATCATATCAGGCATCGCATGCATTGGATCGACATCGGCGCCAACCTGGCGCATGACAGTTTCAAGCTTGACCGCGACGCGGTGATCGAACGCGCGCGCGCCGCCGGCGTGGTGCAAATGATCGTCACGGGCGCCGACCTCGCAAGCAGCCACGCGGCCGTGCATCTGGCTCGACAATACCCGCGCATACTGTTCGCCACCGCCGGAGTGCATCCGCATCACGCAGCGCAGCTGCGGCGAGAGGACCTGGCGGAACTGCGAGAGCTGCTGCAGCAACCGGAAGTGGTTGCGGTGGGCGAATGCGGCCTTGATTACTACCGCGATCTCTCCCCGCGCGACGCCCAGCGCCGCGCCTTCGACTGGCAGCTGCAACTGGCTGCCGACTGCGGCAAGCCGCTGTTCCTGCACCAGCGCGATGCGCACGCGGACTTCCTGAACGCGCTGCGCCAGCACGATGCCAGCTCGCTGCGCGGCGTCGCGCACTGCTTCACAGGTGTGGCCGCGGAACTCACTGACTATCTGGCGCTCGGGCTGTCTATCGGCATCACGGGCTGGTTCTGCGATGAGCGGCGCGGCGCACACCTGGCGGCGCTGGTCGGCGCCATTCCGCAGGATCGGCTGCTGCTGGAAACCGATGCGCCGTACCTGCTGCCACGCGACCTGCGGCCGGCACCCCCGTCGCGCCGCAACGAACCCAGCTACCTGCCGCATATCGGTGCGGCGGTCGCCCGCGCGCGCGGTGAACCCGCGGACGCCTGCGCCGCCCACACCACGGCACACGCACGCTCGCTGTTCGGTCTTACCCAGGCTGTCACGTCACCGTAAGAATCCAAATCTAACCTCCGCCGCACCTTGAGGCATCACCATCGAAGAGTTCGGCCGTGGATAACGGCGCTGCTGGCAGCGTGCTCAGGTTTAACCGCCGGCATCGCCGACGCCGAATTGCCCGCGGACCCCTGTCCGCGGCCGGCGGCGGGCAGCGTGGTGCCCGAGCCTGTGGACCTGCGCAGCCGCCACGGCGTACTCAAACTGGAGCTGGCGGTTCGCAATCACAGGGAAGCAGACGACAGTGTGCGTTACTGCTATCTGCTCAGCGATGGCACGCAGTCACCGACGCTGCGTCTGCATCGCGGCGATCTGCTGATCCTGAAGCTCAGGAATGAACTGTCCACAGACGCGCCGGCGTCGAAAGTTCGCGGATCGGGTGATCCATGCCTCAGCGGCGCCATGTCGCCGGTCTCGACCAACCTTCACTTTCATGGCCTGACCGTGCCAGCGCTGTGCCATCAGGATGAGGTACTGCGGACCTCGATTCAGCCCGGCGATGCACCCTTCGAATACCGCTTTCGAATTCCCCTGAACGAGCCGCCGGGTCTCTACTGGTATCACCCGCACATTCACGGCTTCAGCAAGGTACAGGTCATCGGCGGCGCCTCCGGCGCACTCATTATCGAGGGCATCGAACACGTCAACCCGGAGCTTGCAGGATTACCCGAGCGGGTTTTCGTGATTCGGGATCAGGATCTGCTCAATCCCGGTGCGCCACCCTCCCCGTCCGAACCGGTGGTGCCGCGGATGCTCATCGATCGCGACGGCGATTCAGCCAACAACGGCACAGGCTTTGGCCAGCCCGCCAAGGATCTGTCGATCAATTTTGTGCCGGTGCCGTATCCCGACTACCCACCCGCCGCCATTCTGATGCGGCCGTCGGAACGCCAGCTCTGGCGGATACTCAATGCCTCGGCGATCACCTATCTGAATCTGGCGCTGATCAGCGCTCACGCGCCGCAACAGCTGGGCATCGTCGCCATCGACGGCGTGCCACTCGCTGCCAACGGCAGCCCGGCGCCTGGCATCGAATGGCGCGATCACGTGGGGCTGCCTCCGGGTGGCCGCGTGGAATTCATCGTCACCGCACCCGCGCCGGGTGCGCCCGCATTGTTCGTGACCCGCACCGTCGATACCGGCCGCGGCGGAGAGAATGACCCCAACCGGCCGCTGGCCTCGGTGATCGCGACCAGCGACGCACCCGAACCGCGTGCGGCGTTGCCGTCGTCGCCGCGGCCTCAGGCACAGGCGCAGGCGCCTGCGGCGCTACCGTGGCTCGGCAGTGTCAGGCCGGTCCGTGTCCGGCGGTTGTATTTCTCCGAGAAACTCGAGGATCCGTCCAATCCCGACAGCGCGACCACTTTCTATCTCACCGTCGACGGCCAGACGCCGGCGCCGTTTGATCCCGCCTCCACGGAGCCGAACATCACTGCCCGGCAGGGAGATGTCGAGGACTGGATCATCGAGAACCGATCCACCGAATTGCACGCCTTTCATATTCATCAGATTCATTTCCTGCTGCTGGACATGTCCGGCACACCGGTCAATGAACCGTTCCTGCGCGACACGGTCAATGTGCCGTATTTCAGCGATCGCATGCTCAAATATCCGAGCGTGCGGCTGCGCATGGATTTCCGCGATCCGAACACGGTCGGCACGTTCGTTTATCACTGCCACCTGCTCGAGCATGAGGATGGCGGCATGATGGGACTGATTCGCGTTGAACCCAATGCCGCCGCCTCGAGCACGCCTTAGCGCCACTCACGGTCGCAAGAGCTTCACGCAGCAATCACGTCGATGTAACAACGCCCCCGTACAACTGCCCGGCGCGATCAGGCGCGAATCCAAGTCAGGGAGATGTTGTATGAAAAGCAATCCATTGGGGGCGGCTGCGCTCAAAGCCGTGCGCGTCGCATTGAGCACGCTGGCGGTGCTGCAGCTGACGGCGGGTGCGACGGTGGCGAACGCCTGGCAAAATTCCCAGGGCAGCCAGACCCGCACGCCGATCAAACATCTGATCGTCATCATCGGCGAGAATCGCAGCTTCGATCACGTGTTTGCGACCTACGTGCCGCCCTCGGGCGAGCAGGTCTGGAACCTGCTGAGCGAGGGCATCATCCAGAGCGACGGCAGTCCAGGACCGAATTTCCACAAGGCCGAACAGCATGCGGCCACCGATCTGTCCACCGATGCGTTTCTGCTGAGTCCCGAAAAGAGCCAGTTCCCAAATAATGTACTGCCTGCACCGCTGGTCGGGGGACCGAAGGATTCCTACGTCAGCGGCGATAGCCTGACGCTGGCCGAGCAGTCCGAGAACGGCCTGCCCGCGGACTATTATCAGTACCTGGTCTCCGGCGGCACCGGATTGACGTCCAAGACCCCCGACACGCGCATCACCAACGTCAACGCACTGCCGCCGGGCCCGTTTCAGCTGACCAACGGCAACAGCTTTGTCTACAACTCCTACGCTGCGAGCCCGGTACACCGCTTCTACCAGATGTGGCAGCAGCTGGACTGCAGCCTTCAACATGCCACGCGCGAGCGCCCTTCGGGTTGCGACTCCAAACTGTTCTCCTGGGTCGAGGTCACCGTCGGCGCGGGCGCCAATGGTGTCGCCCAGCCCGCGAACTTCAGCACCGAGTACTCGACCACGGCCCTGACCACGGGGGAAGGCTCGACTTCGCTCGGCTTCTACAATGTGCAGAAGGGCGATGTGCCCTACTTCAACAGTCTCGCCGGGCAGTACGCCATGAGCGACAACTTCCATCAATCCGTCAATGGCGGCACCGGCGCCAATCACATCATGCTCGGCCATGGCGATGCGATCTGGTTCAGCGACGGTGCCGGACACGCGCAGACGCCGCCGCATAATGTGCAGGTGGCTGCCGGCACCGCCAACGCCGGCGTCGTGGATGAGGTCGAGAATCCCAACGCCGCGACCGGCACCAACAATTGGTACAGCCAGGATGGCTACGGTGCAGGCTCGTACGGTTCCCCCTCATCAGGCGGCGGCTCCTACAGCAACTGCGCCGACCCGACGCAACCGGGAGTGGCCGGCATCGTGCAGTACCTGCAGAATCTGCCGCGCCCGATCGATCCGCACTGCGAGGTCGGCCACTACTACCTGCTCAACAATTACAACCCGGGATACTTCGGCAACGGCAACAACGCCTACACGGACACCAACGCCAACAACACCGTGTTTACCATTCCCCCCTCCTCGGTGCGCAGCATCGGCGACAGCCTGCTGGAGAAGAATATCTCCTGGAAGTACTACGGCGATCAGTGGAATAACTACGTGCCCGACCCCTACCAGCTCAACTATGGTGCGGTCGGCGCGGCATCGGATGAGTACTGCAACATCTGCAACCCGTTTCAGTACGACACCTCGATCATGAGCAATGCCACCGTCCGCACCGCGCATATCCAGGACACTGCCAATCTCTATTCCGATATCGCCAGCGGGACGCTGCCGGCAGTCTCCTTCGTCAAACCCAGCGGCCTGGTCGATGGCCACCCGGCATCCTCGAAGCTGGATCTGTTCGAAGGCTTCTCGAAGAAAATCGTCGACGCGGTCCAGGCCAATCCGCAGTTGTGGAAGGACACCGCCATCATGATCACCTTCGATGAAGGCGGCGGCTACTACGACTCAGGCTACGTCCAGCCGCTGGACTTCTTCGGCGATGGCACCCGTATCCCGCTGATCGTGGTGTCGCCGTACACGCACGCCGGTCATATCTCGCATGAATACGCCGATCACGTCTCGATCCTCAAATTCATCGAGCGAAACTGGAATCTCAAGCCGGTCACGCAGCGCAGCCGCGACAACTACCCCAACCCGGTCGCCGAGCGCGGCAATCCGTACGTACCAATCAACACGCCGGCCATCGCCGACCTGTTTGATCTGTTCGACTTCGGCAGCCATCAGCACGGCGACTGAGCACAACCGCATCAGCGGGGGGCGATGCTCTCCATACTCAAAGGGCGGCTTCGGCCGCCCTTTTTTTTCCGGGGAAGCGCGGGATCTGCCTAGATCGCCGCTTTGGGCGTCGCGAGCTGGCTGGGCGCCACGGCCTTGCGGATCGCTGTCCAGGCGGGCATCCAGCGCTCCAGCAGCGTGCGCATGGTCTCGCGGTCCGAGACCGGAAACTCCGAGGGCAGCGAATCGAGCATCAGCGTGTGACGCGGCAGGCCCTTGGGAAAATGCCCGCGGCCCGTGAACACGATGCGTCCGTCCACCGGCAGCCCTTGGGCCAACGCCCGTACCGCGGCAATGCGGTCATAGAGGCCGGTTTGCGGATTGTCGAAGGTAAAGCGCTGCGCGCGATGCATGACGGTCCAGGCTCTCATCTGGTCGCCGCCGAAGATGTTGCCGGCGATGTCGCGCAGGTCGATCACGATGATGCCGCGCGCGGTCAGCAGCAGAAAGTCCACGTGCACCGCGCTGCCCTGACCGTCCGGCACCAGCACATCGCTCATGTGATCGAAGCCGCAGCTGGTGACCGCAAAGGTGCGCACGATGCGCATGCGGCGGCGCTGATCCCAGCGCCAGAGGTAGTAAGCGCCCGCCAGCACGCCGGCCACGCAAGCCACCGCCGCCGCAACTTCCAGGTTGACCGCCGACAACGGGTTGGGCAACGGCTCCGTCGCTTCCATCGGTTCCATTTACAGTGCGCGCCTCAGTGCCTCGATGTCCGGTTCAATCTCGGTCGCGGTCGACGGGCGATCGAACAGTCGCGACAGATTTTCCGGCATTGGCACGCTTTCGCCAATCAGTGGCGCCACGGTTTCGCGAAATTTTGCCGGATGGGCGGTTGCCACCAGCAGCCAGCGGCTGCCCGCACGCCGTGCCGCGTCCAGCCTCGCATGCGCCTCGGCGGCCACGGCCGTGTGGGGACACCAGATGCGGCCGTAACGGGCGAAATCGGTGCGAATGCGGGCCCGGGTCGCCTCATCATCGACCCATACCGCATCCAGCGCCGCCCGCAGCGCCGGAAGGCTCGGGTACAACGCCGTCAGGCGCTCCAGGTTGCTCGGATCGCCCACGTCCATCGCATTGGAAATGGTCGGGACGCTCGCGCGTGGGCGCAGCACGCCATCGTGCAGGTAATCGGGCACGGTTCGATTGCTATTGTGCGCCAGCAGGATCTCGCCGATGGGCGCGCCCATCTGTCGTGCCCAGACGCAGGCGGTGGCATTGCCGAGGTTGCCGCTGGGTACCACGAACGACACCGGCTCGCCCTGCTCGCGCTGCACCCGCAGGCTGGCGGCCCAGTAGTAGCAGGTCTGCGGCAGCAGCCGCCCGAGATTGATGCTGTTGGCCGAAGTCAGCTCGAAGCGCGCGCGCAGCGCCTGATCCGCAAACGCCTGCTTGACCATGCGCTGGCAGTCATCGAAACGCCCGCGCACCGCAAAGCTGCGCACATTGTCGCCCCAGCAGGTCAGTTGCTGCTCCTGCGTGGGGGAGACCAGGCCCTTGGGGTACAGCACCGACACCTGCACCCCCGGCCGGCCGTGAAAGGCGGCCGCGACCGCACCACCGGTATCGCCGGAGGTCGCCACCAGCACGTGCAGCGGCCGGCCCGATGGCGGCGCCAGCCGCGCCAGGGCGGCGGCCAGGAACCGCGCGCCGAAATCCTTGAAAGCCGCGGTGGGACCGTGGAACAGCTCCAGCACCCCCAGCCGTTGGGTGTCGTCGAGCCAGAGTTGCGGCGCCGGAAAATTGAAAGCCTCGCTGCAGATATCGGCCAGCGCCCGCTGCAGCGGATCGCCGGAAGCAAACGGTTGCAGCACGGCCTGGGCCAGCGGCGCCAGTCCCGCGTCGTTGGCGGGCGCATCGAGCTTCGCGACCGCGAAGGAAGGCCATTCGATCGGTACGAACAGGCCCCCATCGACAGCCAGACCCTGTGCCAGCGCCTGGCTGAGGCCGACCCGGGACTGCGGATCACGCGTGGTCGCGAATTGCATCAGCCGATCACGCGCGCGCCCTTGGGCGCGATCTCCGTGATCCAGTGGTCTGCCTTGAGGCCGTGACGCTGAAACTCCTGCACCATGAGCTCGCACACCGCCGCTGCCTGGGGCTTCAGGCACCAGGCGAATACCGTCGGCCCGGCGCCGGAAATCGAGCAGCCCAGCGCCCCGGCCGACAGCGCCGACCGGCGCACCTCGGCAAAGCCCGGAATGAGCGCGGCACGCTGCGGCTCGATGACCACGTCCTCGAAGGATTCGCGCACCATGTCCAGATCGTTGGTGTAGCAGCCGGAAATGAAGCCGGCCAGGTTCGCCGTCTGCCACACGAAGTCGGCCATCTTCACCGACTGGCTCAGGATCGCACGTGCTTCGCGCGTCGAGAGCCGCATGTGGGGATGGACGATGACGGCGCGGATCGCCGGCGGCACCGGGATCTGCTTGACGCGCGGGTGGTCGATGCCGACGGTGAGCACCAGCCCGCCGTAGAGCGAAGGCGCGATATTGTCGACATGCACCGAGCCGCTGGCCACCGCCTCGCCGTGCATCGCGAAGCGCAGCAGCTCGAGCGGCGGCCGCGGAGCGGGCAGCAGCGCATTGGCAGCCACCACTGCGGCGACCGCCGAGGCCGCCGAACCGCCGAGCCCGCTGCTCAACGGTATGCCTTTGTCCAGCTCGAGCTCAAAACCAAAACTCAAGTCCAACCCTTCCTGCATCGCCATGAGTGCGCGGCCGGCGGTGTTCTGCGCCGCCTCGCGCGGCAGCTCCGGCACCACGCCTCGAATCGCCGTCACCTGCACCCCGGGCTGCGCCACCCGGCGGACCGTCGCGCGATCGCCGATCGCATCCACCGAGAAGCCGAGGATGTCGAAGCCGATCGCCACATTGCCGACCGAGGCCGGCGCAAACGCGCAGGCACGGGCGCCCATGGCTGTCACAGGCGCGCCCCGAGATAGGTCGCCAGGCGCAGCAGGTCGGCGAAGACGCCGCCGGCGGTCACCGCCGGTCCCGCGCCCGGCCCTTGAACGATCAGTGGGTTGTCGCAGTAACGCGCGGTCGCGAAGCGCACCACATTGTCGGTCAGCGCAATGTTGGCGAAGGCATGGCGCGCATCGAGCTCGGTGAGGCCGACGGTGGCGCGGCCATCGGAGAAGACCGCGCCGATGTAGCGCAGCACATGCCCGCGCGCCCGGGCCTGCTCGTAGCGCTGGCGCATGGGTTCATCGTAGCGCGACAGTCCGGCCAGGAATTCTTCGCTGCTGCCCGCCGCGAGGTCCGAGGGCACCAGGCTTGAAACCTCGACATCGCTCATCTCGAGTTTCAGCCCCATCTCGCGCCCGAGGATGATGAGCTTGCGCGCCACATCGGTGCCCGACAGATCGTCACGCGGATCCGGCTCGGTGTAACCGCGCTGCTTGGCCTCGCGCACGATCGCCGAGAACGGCGTGGTGCCGTCATAGACATTGAACAGGTACGCCAGCGTGCCGGAAAAGATGCCCTCGATGCGCGTGATTTCATCGCCCGTCTCGCGCAGATCGCGCAGCGTCTGGATGACGGGCAGGCCCGCGCCGACGGTGGTCTCGTACAGATAGTGTGCGCCGCTCTCGCGCCGCGCGGCCTTGAGACTTTCGTAGTAGGACAGCTCGCTGCTGTTGGCGCGCTTGTTCGGAGTGACGACGTGAATCCCCGCCGCCAGCCAGTCGCGATACAGCCGGGCGATATCACTGTCGGCGGTGCAGTCGATCAGCACCGTGTGCGGCAGATAGTCCACGCGCACATGCTCGATGAAGCGGGCGAGGTCGGCGGGCTGCGAATCAGTCTGCAACTGCTCACGCCACTTCTCGAGCGCCACGCCCTGTTCGGACAGGCACATCTGCTTCGAGCGCAGTATGCCGCGCACGCGCAGATCGATCCTGAACTCCCGCGCCAGCCGTTCGCGTTGGCTCATGAGCTGATCGAGCAGCACGCTGCCCACCGTGCCGGGCCCGATGACGCCGATCGAGAGCGTATGCGGCGAGAGATAGAAGCTGGCGTGCGCAGCGCGCAGCGCGCGCGTGGCCTGCGAACCGTCGACCACCACCGAGATGTTGCGCTCCGAAGCGCCCTGCGCGATGGCGCGCACATTGATGTGCGCATTACCCAGCGCGCTGAAGACTTTGCCGGAGACTCCCGGCATGCCGGCCATGCCATCACCCACGACCGCCAGGATGGCAAGATCCGGGGTCACATCCACATTCTGGATCTGCCCCTCGGCAAGCTCGCGGCCGAAAGCCGCATCGAGCACGCGCTTGGCGCGCGCGGCCTGCGCCTGCGGAATGGCACAGCAGATCGAATGTTCCGAGCTGCCCTGGGAAATGAGGATGACCGAGATGCCCTCCTCGCGCAGCGCCCCGAACAGCCGGTGCGCGGTGCCCGGCACGCCGATCATGCCGGCGCCTTCGAGATTCACCAGCGCCACGTTTTCGATGCTGGTAATGCCCTTGACCGGCAGGCTCGAATGCGGCACCGCGCAGATCAGGGTGCCCGGCTTCTGCGGCGCAAAAGTGTTGCGGATCCAGATGGGGATGTCGCGGCCCACGGCCGGTGCCATGGTCTGCGGATGGATGACCTTGGCGCCGAAGTACGCCAGTTCCATCGCCTCGTTGTAGGAGAGCGAATCGATGACCTGGGCGTCGGGCACACGGCGCGGATCGGCCGACAGCACCCCATCGACGTCAGTCCAGATATGGATCTCCGCGGCATCCAGCAGCGCGCCGAAGATCGAGGCCGAGAAATCGCTGCCGTTGCGCCCGAGCGTGGTCTGCACGCCGCGCGGATCGGTGGCGATGAAGCCGGTGATCACCAGCGTCTGCTGCACCGGCGTCTGCTGCCCCGGCCCTGTGGCACCCGCGCCGATCAGCCCGGTGAGCTTCTCGCGCGACTGCTGCCACTGGACGGCCGGCCCCAGCGGCCCCCACTCGACCGTGACGCAGCGGCGCGCATCGATCCATTGCAGACCGGCCCGTATCGCACGCTGCTGCAGGTAGCGGTAGAACAGGCGCGTCGACCAGATCTCGCCAAAGCCGGCGGTCAGATCCGACACGCTCTGCGCGGCCGAACGCATCACGCTCGTGGTCTGCAGGACGCCGGCCAGGTCGGTGCTGTCCCGGTCGAACTCGGCCAGGTACTCATCAGCCGACGCGGCCCCGAGCAGCGCGGCGGCGATGCCCGCGTGACGCGCTCGCAACGCCGCCAGGCGCGTTCGCCAGCTCTCATCGCGTCGCTCGGCCAGTGCCACCAGTTGCAGCAACTCGTCGGTGACGCCCTTGCAGGCGGACAAAACCACGGCGATGCGCGCGGGCGCATTGAATGGCGGGGTCTCGATGATGCGCGCCACACGCTCGAAGCACTGCGCGTCGGCGACGCTCGAGCCGCCAAACTTGTGCACTACCCAAGCTGATGGTTTGGAATTGTCGGAGCGGCGATCGGTTGCGCTCATTGGATCTACTGCGGACACAAAACCTTGGCACTGTACTGACCGCTTGGGCTTCTCGCAAGCAAGCGCCGGGGACGGCTGGTAAATCGCGCTCACTATAGTCATCTTTGACGCTACGCATGGCCGCCGGCTCCACAGCTCCCGATGTCGAAGCACTCGCGCTGCTGCGCGCCGGTAAGCTCGAAGAGGCCCGCGCGCTGGCGGCGCGGGCCGTTGCCAGCGCGACACGCTGCATGCCGGCACACGGGCTGCTGGCGACGATCCTGCTGCGTCTCGGACGCGCAGAGGAGGCCGAGCGCACCGTGCTCGAGGCGCTCGACAGAGCGCCGGGCGTTGCCGATGCCTACGACGCATTGGCGTTCGTCTCGATGCAGCTCGGCCGTCATGAACGCGCCAACGAGCTGTATCGGCGCACCGTCAAGCTGGCGCCCGGCGATCCACGCTTCTGGTACAACCTCGCCGCCAGCGAGCGCGCGTTTGGCCGGCTCGAGGAAGCCGAGGCAGCCTGCGACCGGGCGATTGCGCTGGACGCGCGTCAGTATCCAAGCTACCTGCTGCGCTCCGAGCTGCGCGTGCAGACTGCGGCTGCCAACCATATCGACGAACTGCAACGACAGCTGTCGCTGCGGCCGGACGATGATCGGGCGCAGATGTTCCTCGGCTACGCCCTGGCCAAGGAACTCGACGACCTCGGGCGCTACGACGAGGCCTTTGGCTGGTTCGCCCAGGCCGCAGCGATCCGCCGCCGTCACCTTGACTACGACGTCGCGACCGATGAGCGCAAGCTCGCGCGAATTGCCGAGGCGTTTCCGGCGCACGAGGTGTCGGGCAAGCTCGCTGAGGGAGACTCTGCGCGATACATCTTCATCGTCGGATTGCCGCGCTCCGGGACGACACTGCTCGAGCGCATCCTGTCCGGCCTGCCAGGTGTGACATCCAATGGCGAGACCGAAAATTTCTCGCGCGCGCTGTTGTCGGTCGCGCCATCGACGGGCGCGGATGTGTTTGCGCGCGCCGCGGCTGCCGACCCGGTCGCGGTCGGTGCGCATTACGCCCGCCTCGCCGGGGGTGCCGGTGACGCGCACGTGATCGAGAAGATGCCGCTCAATTACCTGTACCTGGGCGCGATCCGGCGGGCGCTGCCGAACGCCAGGTTGCTGCTCGTCAGGCGCACGCCGCTCGACAGCTGCTTTGCGATGTACCGGACACTGTTCGGCGAGGCATACCCGTTCAGCTACGACTTCCAGGACCTCGCCCGCTACAGCGCCGCCTACCAGCGGCTGATCGATCATTGGCTCGGATCATTCGGCGACAGCGTGTACCAGGTCGTCTACGAAGAGCTGGTGCGTGCGCCGGCCGAGGTCGGCCAGGCGATCGCCCGTCACTGCGGCCTGAGCTGGACCGCGCAGGCGATCGACATCGAGAAGAATGCCGCCGTATCGCTGACCGCGAGCGCGGCGCAGGTACGCAGGCCGATTTACGGCAGCTCCTCGGGACGCTGGCGTCGCTACCAGCGCCATCTGGCGCCGCTGGTTGCAGCCCTGCGCCAGCGCGGGATCGCCGTGCCGGAGGATGCCTAGCGGGTGATGCCTGGCGTGGTTGGCTTCAGCGCACGCTGCCCATCAGCCGCCGCATGAGCGGCGTCAGCAGCGCCATGACCGCGGCGCTCCCCAGCGACCACCAGCAGATCTTCAGGAACAGGTCGGGCAGCGATGTCAGGTTTGCCGCGTCGTACTGCCCCGAGAGCTGACCGGCGAGGTTATTGCCCAGCGCAATCGCAAGAAACCACAGACCCATCACCTGGCCAACGAAACGGGGCGGCGCCAGTTTCGTCATCGACGAGAGCCCGACCGGGGACAGGCACAGATCGCCGCATTCCTGCAGGAAATAGCTGAACAGCAGCCATGTGGGAGCCACCTGGCCGCCGCCGAGCACGCGCAGGCTGGCGACGTACATGACCACGTAGGCGAGACCCAGCAGGGTCAGACCTGCGGCGAACTTCGCCGCCGGCGTCGGATTCCTGCCGCGCCGGCCGAGCGCGATCCACAGGGCCGCGAAAACGGGCGCGAACAGCAGAGTGATCAGGGCAGTGGTGCCCTGCAGGATCCCTGCCGGCATCACCCAGCCGAACAGGTGACGGTCGGTATAGCGATCGGCAAACAGGTTCAGCGAAGCCCCACCCTGCTCGAACCCCGCATAGAAGGCGGCGTAGGCCGCAAACAGCGCTGCCATGACGTACACGCGGCGGCGCTCGTCCGAACGCAGACCTGCGAACGCGATCAGGTAAGCAAAGTACCCGGCCGCCACCACCACAATGATCCACGATGCGGCCGTTGCCATCTGGATCGGATGCAGCACCAGCCGGCCCGTGAACGACAGCAGCGCGATCACTGCCACGATGGCGATGAACAGGAGCACGGGAAGCCAGGAGCCGCGTCCCCGATCCGCAACCGCGCGGCCGCACGAACCGAGCCACTTGCGCGTCGTCAGGAATTGAACGAGCCCAAGCACCATACCCAGGACCGGCAGCGCAAATCCCCAGCGCCAGCCGAATTGGGCGGCGAAGTACGAGACGAGCAAGGCACCGAGCAGGGCACCGACACTGATGCCGAAATAGAAGATCGAGAATCCGGCATCGCGCCGAGCCCCGCCCTCCGGATAGAGCTCCGCGACCAATACGCTGATGTTGGGCTTGAGCAGACCTACCCCCAGCACGATCACGAGCAGGCCGAGAAAAAAACACGGACCGCTGCCGGCCACCAGCAGCGCATTGCCGAGCGTGATCAGCACCGCGCCGGCCACGATCGCACGCTGTGCGCCCAGCAGCCGGTCCGCGATCCATCCGCCCAGCAGGGCGAAAACGTAAGTCGCCGCGATATAGAGCCCGTAGATGGCACTGGCGGTGCGGTCATCGAGGCCGAAGCCACCGTCGCGCACGGTGGCGACCAGATAGAGAATGAGGATGGCGCGCATCCCGTAGTACGAGAAGCGCTCCCACATCTCGGTCAGGAAAAGCGCTGCGAGGCCCCGCGGCTGCCCGAGAAACTCCATCAGATCAGATCGCGCGCGAAGGTTTCATCCCATTGCCGAGTAGCGACCGTTTCGCCATTGTGGCGCGCGGTCACGGTACCTGCGAGGTAGAAGCGCTCCCGATCGCTGTGCATCTCGGCGCGCGTGTCGATGACCGTACGCCAGCCCTCGCGTCCCATGGCGAACGACTGCGTCAGCACATAGCGCGCGGACAGGGGATCGTCATCCCGGATCATCAGTTCGCGCTTGAGGCCGTGGGACATTTCCACATCAATGGCGTCCAGGCGCAGTATGCCTTCGCCGAAGACACCACCGATCGCATCGGTGACGTACATCGTCTCGCCGCTGACATGATCCTGTACGGTATAGCGGCGCACCACACCCGGATCGAGCTGCGTGATCGGAGTCCGCGGACCGTGTGCCGGCGGTGGCAGCGCCACGTGCGGCCCGTGTCCGCCCTGGCGAACCGGCAGCTCGAGCACGCTGCCGTCCGTGCGAATGCTCAGCATCGCCGCATAGGGCGCTGGCCAGACGATCGGCCAGTAGGCGCTCGCAATCGACAGCCGGATGCGGTGGCCGGTCGGGAAGCGGTGGCCGCAGGCGTTCAACACCACGCTGATGTCGTACACCCGCCCGGGTTCCAGCACCTGCGGATGCTCGTGACTGTCGCGATGCGTGAGGTTGAGCACCTGGTAGCTGACGCGCGTGATACGCCCGTCCGGCGCCACATCTCCCAGGCGCACCGCCAGCTGCGCCACGGGCGCGTCCGCGGTGATGGCAAGCCTGAGCCGCGGCGCACCGAGTACCGGGATCTCATGCTCGAGCACCGCGGTGTCGAACACCAGCGCACCGCCGTCATCGAGTCGCTGATCGGTCGGATGCTCACCCGGACAGCCGGCGCACATCCATTCGCCAGCCGCCTTGCCGTGACTCTGCGGCGATCGGATCGTGAAGGTGCTGCCCGCGTCCGACCGTTCGCCGAGGCCCCGGTCGGCGCGCAGATGCAGCGGCAACGGCTTGATCCCGGGCGAGGGATAGACGGCTTCTCCCACCCAGCTCCCGGGTACGAAGCTGCGCACGCCGCTCGGCGGTACGGAGTCTTCCAGATAGGCGCGCAGCATCGGCTCATTCATGATGCCGGTGTCGCGCCCCTTCAGCCAATGGTCCCACCAGCGCACCGCTTCCTGCAGGTACCCGATCGCAGGGCCGGGGATGCCATCGTGTGGATAGAGATGTCCCCATGGGCCGATGATCCCGAGCCTCGGCACCTGGAGGCCTTCCAGCAGCCGCGGCACCGCGTTGGTGTAGCTGTCCGCCCAGCCGCCGATGGCGAGCACCGGGCATTCGATGGCGGCAAAATCCTCGCAGACGGAGCCGTGTTTCCAGTAGTCGTCATAGCGCTGATGCGCCAGCCACAGTGCCGGAAAGAATGGCAGCGTCTGCAGACGCTCGAGCCAGCGCTCGCGCCAGGCGGGGCCCACGATCTGCGGGTCGAGCGGCCGACTCTGGTAGGCGAGCATGATGCTGCCCCACCAGAGGTTGTCGTTGAGCAGGCAGCCGCCCATGTAGTGAATATCGTCGGTGTAGCGATTGTCGGTCGAGAAGGCGGTGATGATCGCCTTGAGCGCCGGCGGCCGCCGCGCGGCGATCTGCAGCGCATTGAAGCCGCCCCACGACTTCCCCTGGATGCCGACCGCGCCATCGCACCAGGGCTGGCGCGCGATCCAGGCGATCACCTCCAGCGCATCGTCCTGCTCCAGGCGCAGGTATTCGTCGGCCAGGTGGCCGTCGGATTCGCCGGAGCCGCGCATGTCGACGCGCACGGCGGCGTAACCCTGCGCGGCGAAATAACCGTGCATCGGATCATCGCGCGCGCGCGTGCCGTCGCGCTTGCGGTAGGGAATGTACTCGAGCACCGCCGGTACGGGCGCCTGCAGGGCGGTGTCGGGCAGCCAGATGCGTGCACCGAGCCGGCAGCCATCGCTGAGCGTGATCCAGACGTGCTCCTGAATGTGAACCGGCATCGGGACAGCGACCGCAGGTTGGCTAGCGATTCGGGCGGTAAACCAGGTCGCCGTACTGCAGCCACTTGCCGCTGCCGAAGGGCGCGACATATTGAAGGATGCGCACGCTGCCGTCGGGACGGCTCTCATAGACCAGCTTGACGTCGCGATGGCGTGAGGGAATCGCCGTCACGAATACGATCGTGGCAGCCGGACCGTCCGAGCCCGCGGACCCGCCCGCCGCGGGCGCCGCGGGCGGCGCCGGTGGCGCGCGAAACACAATTGCTCCCCATTGATTGTCGGCCCACATCTGCACCCACTGCTCCCCGTCGAAGCGGCTGATGCTCATGCCGGTGAGCCGGTGCCCAATGCCGGGACGCCGATACATGTCGGTGAGGAACGTCATGGTCTGCTGGATGATGCAGCCCTCGGAGTGCTTCTCGATGTGATCGACGGCGACCAGTTCATTGGTCGTGCCGTCGAACACCTGCCAGTCGCCCAGCCAGAAGTCGAGCCGGTGATGCTCGGGCGTATCGCAAGTCGCCGGCGCCGCCGACTGCTCCAGGGGCGCGCGGGCTTCCGCGTGCGCGGTAACCAGCGACCCCAGGAGGGCCGCCGCCGAGGCGGCCAGCGGGAGCACAGGCGATGCGGCGTGGCGCTTCATGGCCAGCCCTCAGAACGTATAACCGAATCGCACCCCGATCTCGCGCGGCGGATCCACGACGTAGTCATTGGTGAGCTTGTCGAGCTCATTCACCTGCGTCGGCGACACCAGGATGCTCTGATGGTCAAACAGGTTAGTGACATAGAGAGTCGCGCGCCAGGGCTTGTGCATCAACGCCACCGACAGGTTCACGATGTCGTAGACCGATGAATGCTGTACCGTCGTCACGCCCAGTGTCGGGGTCAACTGCAATGGCACCGTGCTGCGATACACGCCATTCAGGTTGAAACCCAGGTCATAGCCCGGCGACACGTTTTGATCGTAGATCAGCGCCGCGCTCGTGCTGGTCTTCGGGCTGCCCGGCATCTGCTCGCCGGAGGTGCCGGTAATCAGCCCGGGCACGATGGTGCCGGTTTGCGCTCCGTTGTTGGCCGGCAGCGAGAAGTTGCTGGTCAGGTGCGCATCGGCGTAGGCAAAACCGATCGAATAGGCGAGTCGCGGCAGGAACAGCGGTCCGCTCGACTCGAACTCGACACCTTTCGATTCGGCGGTCTTTGCGTTGTACACAGCCAGGTTGCCGGAGGGCAGACTCGATGAGATCTGCGGGTGATCCCATTTGATGTCGAACACGGCGACCGTGTAGGAGAATGCATTGGTCAGGCGCCCCTTGAATCCCGCTTCGTAATTGTTGGTGGTGTCCGGCTGGTAGGTCGATAGCAGCGGACTTTCCCTGAACGGGCCCGCCAGCGGTACCGAATTGGCACCGCCGCGCCGGAAACCCTGGGACCACAGCGCGTACACGAATTGATCGGCGGCGTACTCATAGGACGGGTTGACCTTCCCGACCGTCTTCGATGCCGGGGACTCATGCGGCGTCGCCGGCAGATGCGTCGGGAACGGGTAGTCATTGTAGGACTGTGAATCGGTGAACTGCTGGTCGAAATGCCGCACGCCAAAGGTGATCTGGCCTTTCTCTACGACGTGCCAGGTCAGCTCGCCAAACACGGATTTGTCGGTGAACTTCTGGGTGTCGACCTGCTGGAAAGTCACATCCCCCGGCGCGGTGGCGATGAAGAAGCCGCCGCCGCAGTCGGCGGCCGTGCAACCCTGCGCCGCCTGATACTCCGGGGTTCCGGGTATCGCGATGGTCCAGGAACCCGTCCGCGTCTGGTTCTCGTAGTAGCCGCCAATGACGTAGTCGAACAGATCGAACAGCCTGGTCTTGGACACCAGCCGGATTTCCTGCGCAAAGGTGTGCTCGGTATCGGCAAACAGCTGGTCGTAGACGAAGCGCGGATTGGTAGGAACGCCGGCGTAGTACGGCACATAGCCGCCGTCGGCCAGGCCGGCCAGACTGTACGTGTTGTCCTGCAGCGTCGAGCCCGAGGTGTTGTGATAGGAGCTGGTGGCAGACAGGGTCGCGAAGCCCGCGTCATAGCTCAAGTCGAGGCTGGCCACGTTGGTGTGGCGTGACCACGGCTGGTCAATCTGCGAGAACTCGCGGAAGTAGCCGCCCGCGGGCAGCGTGGTCGCGGGGTCGATCGGCGAAACCCCGCCAGGAAAGTCCCGATTCACCTGCGGACCGCCATCGCCGTCCGCATAGGAATGCAGCACGGCCAGCTCTGCAGTGAAGGCATCGATCGGCTTCCACAGGATGCTCGGACGCATGGTGATAGTGCGCTGGTAGTTCCAGTTGGGCTGATCCTGGTAAATCGCCGGGCTGGTCAGGGTAGCGCCCGGATCCGCCAGCAGCGGGATGCCCGATAACCCGTCGTTGCTGCGCTTGAACAGACCATAGGTATCGACGAAACCGGGCTGGTAGTCGTACTTCACCGGCACGCGGATGGCGAGGGTATCGCCGATCGGCACGTTCACGAGCGCCCTGGCCGAGTAAGCGGTACTGCTCGAGTGATCGAGCCGACCGCCGCTGGCTTCAATCGTGCCGGAGAACTCATTCAACACCGGCGCGTTCGGAATGATACGCAGGGCACCGCCGAGCGCGCCGGCGCCGTAGAGGGTGCCCTGAGGTCCGCGCAGGACCTCGATCTGCTTCACATCGTCCAGCTGGTAGTAGCCCTCGACGGGCGAATTATCGATATAGACACCGACCGGCGATTGCTCAAAAGTGCGGAAACCGCGGGTGGGCTCGCCGGTGGCGTTGATGCCGCGGATGATGGGAACCGTCGCAGCCGCATCGCGTCCGCCGTAGTCGTACATGCTGAGGCCCGGCACCTGCGTCGCGAGCGATGCCGTGTCCGTGACCCCGGTGGCAGCCAGTTGCTCACCACTGACCACGGACATGCTGTAAGGCACCGACTCCAGCGACTCGGCGCGGCGGCTCGCCGTCACCGTCACCTCCTCCAGGCTCGCGACCGCCGCGTCCGAAGCCTGCTGCGCATGGCTTACCTGGGTTACCCCGTACAGGGCTGCACAGACCGCCGCCCTGACGGTCGCCGAGGATGGATTGGGCCGCCGGGAGGTTCGCCCTCCAGTCGTGCGTGCCGAGACAGCGTGACGGATCATTGTAGTTCTCCCTGTAGGGACGGGGTGATGGGTCGACAGTGGGGGCGCTGCGGATCGGACTCGAACCCAGGCGCGCGGCAACGAGCGTTGGAACGCGGACCACGAGGCGCGCTGCTATCCATGTGTGCAAGTCTCAATAGGCGTGAGCGGCTCCCTCACCGCGGGCCATGGCCTGCTTTACGTCGATATCGTACCGACTGTACATCATCGTCGATGGTCTAGACAGCACTGTACACGAACCCTAAGCTGCGCACCACAGGGCGAGATAGCCGTTCTGCCGATGACAGACGATCCACTACTGCAACCGTTTCGCCTCAGGCACCTGCTGCTGCGCAATCGCATCATCTGCACGGCGCACGAGCCGGCTTACCCGGTCGATGGCATGCCCAAGAGTCGTTACCGCGCCTACCACGTCGCGCGCGCCAAAGCCGGCGTTGCGCTGACGATGACGGCGGGTTCAGCTTCTGTCGCGCGGGACAGCCCGGCGGTCTTCAACAACCTGCTCGCCTACAAGGATGAGATCGTGCCGTGGTTGCGGGAGCTGACGGAGGCCTGCCACGAGCATGGTGCGGCCGTCATGATTCAGCTCACCCACCTGGGGCGGCGGACACGTTGGGACACGGGCGACTGGCTACCGGTGGTGTCGGCCTCCCACCAGCGGGAGGCGGCTCACCGCGCGTTCCCGAAGCAGCTGGAAGACTGGGATATCGAGCGCATCGTCAGCGACTACGCCGATGCCGCCGAACGCGTGCGAGCGGCCGGCATGGACGGCTTGGAACTGGAGGCGTATGGGCACTTGATGGATCAGTTCTGGTCACCCCTGACCAACACCCTCGATGCACCGTACGGGGGCAGCCTCGATAACCGTCTGCGCTTTACGTTCGAGGTACTGACTGCCGTTCGCAAGCGCATCGGTCCCGACTTCATCGTTGGTGTGCGCTACACCGGCGATGAGTTGATGGAGGGCGGATTGACCAAGCTGGACGGCCTCGCCATTTCCCAGCGCCTGAAGGACAGCGGCATGGTGGACTTTCTCAACGTCGTCCGCGGGCACATCGACACCGATGCCGGGCTGACCGACCTCATTCCAATCCAGGGCATGCCCAGCGCCATGCACCTGGACTTTGCCGGCGAGATCCGCGCCGCGACGCGCTTTCCGACCTTCCATGCGGCGCGAATCAATGACGTTGCTACCGCCCGCCATGCCATCGCGGCAGGCTTGCTGGACATGGTCGGCATGACGCGTGCGCACATCGCCGATCCGGACATCGTGCGCAAGATCAGGGAGGGTCGGGAGCACGATATCCGTCCCTGTGTCGGCGCCAACTACTGTCTGGACCGCATCTACCAGGGCGGCGAGGCCTATTGCATCCACAACCCCGCCACCGGTCGCGAACTCTCGATGCCGCACCACATCCGGCCGGCCGAGACTGCGCGGAAAATCGTGGTGGTCGGGGCGGGACCTGCCGGCCTCGAGGCTGCCCGGGTAGCGGCCGAACGCGGTCACGAGGTGACGGTGTTCGAAGCGGCCGGAAAACCCGGGGGGCAGGTGCGGCTGACGGCGCAGAGCCGCCGCCGCCGCGAAATGATCGGCATCATCGACTGGCGCATCGCGCAGTGCGAGAAGCACCAGGTTCGATTCCGGTTCGACAGCTATGCCGACTCCAGCGACATCCTGGTGGAGCATCCGGACGTTGTCATCATCGCGACCGGCGGCCTGCCGCACACGGAGGTGCTGCGCGCCGGCAATGAACTCGTCACCAGCACCTGGGACATCATCGCGGGAACGGCGAAGCCGGGTAACAACGTGCTGCTGTTCGACGACGCCGGGGATCACGCCGCGCTGCAAGCCGCCGAAGTGATCGCCTCGAGCGGGGCGCGTCTGGAGATCATGACCCCCGACCGCAGCTTTGCGCCGGAGGTCATGGCGATGAACCTGGTACCCTATATGCGAAGCCTGCAGGGCCGTGATGTGACCTTTACAGTCACGTTCCGGCTGCACGAAGTTCACCGCGAGGGTAACGGCCTGCTCGCAATCGTCGGCAGCGACTACGGCGGCGTTCGAAAGCAACGGTCGATCGACCAGGTCATCGTCAACCACGGCACGATCCCGTTGGATGAGCTCTACTTTGAACTCAAGCCGCACTCCCGCAACCTGGGCGCCGTCGACTACGACCAACTGCTCGCTGGTGCATCACAGAGCATGGCGATGAATCCGGCAGGCAGCTTCCAGCTGTTCCGGATCGGCGATGCCGTGGCGGCACGCAACACCCACGCCGCCATTTACGACGCCCTGAGGCTGGTCAAGGATCTCTAGCCATGAGGCAGATGGAATCCATCAAGGGCGGCGACCCGGGGCCCCGCGGCTCGGCGGAGGGCTGGCTCACCTCGGCGTACGAGATGCTCATCGAGGCGGGCATCGATGCGGTTCGCATCCTGCCGCTGGCTAAAAAGGTACGACTGTCGCGCACCAGCTTTTACTGGTTCTTCAAGGACCGGGGCGCCCTGCTCGCCGCCCTGCTCGAGCGATGGCGCACCAAGAACAGCGACAACCTCATCCGGCAATGCGGGCTCTATGCCGAGAGCATCACCGAGGCGATCCTGAACGTGTTCGACTGCTGGCTCGATCCGGCGCTGTTCGACTCGCGTCTCGAGTTCGCAATCCGCAGCTGGGCGCAGCAGTCTGCGAAAGTCGCGGCGCAGATCCGCTCGGCCGATGTCGCGCGAATCAAAGCCCTCACGGATATGTTCATCCGCTTCGATTTCGAACCGCTGGCAGCCGACGTGCGGGCGAGAACGATCTACCTGGTGCAGATCGGCTACATCTCGATGAAAACCCAGGAGGATCTTGCGACGCGCATGCGGCGCATACCGAAATACGTCCAGATCTTTACCGGCGTCGAGGCCCTGCCGCGCGAGCTGCATCGGTTCCAGGCGCGCCACGGCTCACTACGACCCTCAAGCAAGCCTCGAAAGGGCTGAGCGCAGCCGATCTTCATTGTCATGGTGCGTCGGAGACTTTAATGGCCCTTGCAGACAAGATGCGTGCCCTGTTCGCCGAACGGCGCGACGGACATTCGCTGCCCCAGCCGCTCTACATCGACCCTGCCATGCACGCTTTCGACATGCAGGCGATATTTCAGCGGCACTGGATTCAAGCCGGACTGGAATCGGAGATTCCGCAGCCGGGTGACTACCTCACACTGGCGATCGGTACCTCCTCGATCGTGATACTGCGCAATCAGCAAGGCGGCATCGCGGGCTTCTTCAATACCTGCCGTCATCGCGGCGCGCAGATCTGTCGTGAACGGCGCGGCCACGCCGCGCGGCTGGTCTGTCCGTATCATCAATGGACCTATGACCTGCGCGGCAAGCTGCTGCACGTCTCGCGAATGGAAGAGGGCTTCGACATCGGCGCCTACCGGTTGCGTCCGGCAGCGATCGAGACCGTCGCGGGTCTGATTTACGTGTGCCTCAGTGAAGAGCCACCGGATTTTTCCCCGTTCCGCGCGGCCTTGGAACCGATGCTCGAGCCGCACGATCTGCGCAACACCAGGGTGGCGCACACGATCACCCTGTTCGAGCGCGCCGACTGGAAGCTCGTCATGGAGAATGGCCGCGAGTGCTATCACTGTCGCGCCGGGCACCCACAGCTGATGCGCACGTACAGCGATTTCACGGCACCCGATGTGGCGGGCCGGACGCAGGCGTGGCTGGATGCTTTCGACGCCCGCTGCGAGGCGAGGGGTCTGCGGCCCGGCTCCATCATCGGGCCCTGGTACGAGATCGGCCGCTACCCGCTGATCGAAGGCGCCGTCTCCTATACCATGGATGGCAAAGCGGCGGTGGGCAAGCGACTCGGGCGCGTCGGCGACGGCGATGTCGGGGATATGTGGTGGGCAGTCCAGCCCAACGCCTTCAACCATGTGGTCGGCGATTACGGCTTCTTTTTCCAGGCGCTGCCCCTGGGCCCGGGAGAAACCGCCGTCACGGGAACCTGGGTGGTGCACAAGGACGCGGTGGAGGGGGTCGACTACGATCTCGCGCGACTGATTGAAGTCTGGAGCGCCACCAACGATCAGGACCGCGCATTGGTCGAGAACAATCAGCGCGGCGTCAACTCGCTTGCCTACGTACCCGGTCCGTACTCGGGCACCAGCGAGCAACTGGTGTCCCGATTCACCGACTGGTATTGCATGGCGGCCAGGGACTACCTGGCGCAAGGCGAGCAGAGCTAGACGACCAGAGCTAGGCGGCCCGAGCCAGGCGGCCCGAGCCAGGCGGCGCTGGCCGAGCCGAGTTCGCGCCCCGTACAATGCCGCCTCCCATCTTCGAGGCTGGCTTGCTGACACGTTGGACCTCGCGCCGGTCTCTCGTCGCCCTGGCGCTGCTGGCAATGATCGCCTGCGCGCTGTGCGCATCGACCTACCGGATCTTCGGCAACTTCTGGGACGAACCGGAGCACATCGCGGCCGGGCTGGTCCTGATCGACCGCGGCGAGTATCGCTACGACGTGCAGCATCCGCCGCTCGCGCGGCTGGCCGCCGCCATCGGACCGTACCTGGCCGGCGCGCATTTTTCGCACGACCCCGATCCCATAGGCGATGTCGCCGGGCAGCAACTGCTCTACCACTCCAGCGCCAGTTACGAGACGCTGCTGACGCTGGCGCGAGTGGGGATGCTGCCCTTTTTGCTGATACTGCTCGGGGCTACCTTCGCCTGGACGCGGCGCTGGTATGGCGATCCGGCAGCACTGCTGGCGCTGGTGTTCCTGGTCAGCTGCCCGGTCATACTCGGGCACGCCTCGCTGGTCGCGCTCGATGTGCCCGTGACCGGGCTGATCGTCGCAAGCCTTTACCTGCTGCTGCGCTGGTTCGAGAAGCCGAGCCTGGCCCGCGGCACCGCACTGGGAGTGGCCTGCGCGCTGGCGGTGGCCACGAAGATGTCGGCGATTCCCTTCATAGCCGTGGCATCGATCACGCTCGGACTGCTGCGACTGGCCTTCCTGCGCCGCACGCCCGCCAGCAAGCCGCTGCGATCGCAGTGGGCGCCGCGCCTGGTCAGTCTGGCCCCGGGCCTACTGCTGGGGCTTTGCATCCTCATCGGCGTTTATGGCGACCGTCTCGTCTACCTGACGACACCGGATCTTGCCCCCAGTCGCGCGCTGAATTTCTACTTTGGTGGTCACGGCGCGCTGCACGATCTCGCTTACCGGATCGCGGCCAGGGTACCGCTGCCCTTCGGCTTCATGATGCTGCCCGAAAACATCATGGGCGTTGAGTGGCACAACGCGCACGGTCATCCCTCCTACCTGCTCGGACAGATCGCCTGGAACGGCTGGTGGTATTTCTACCTGGTGGCGCTGGCGGTGAAGACCCCGCTCCCGCTGCTGCTGCTCGGGCTCACGGGCTTAGGCATGCTGACGGTGCGTGGCGTGCGCGAGGGCAACCTGTACCGCATGGCGCCAGCCGCCTGCTTCACGGCCATCCTGGCATTCAGCTGTCTTTACAGCCACATCAACATCGGCGTCCGGCATGTCCTGATCGCCTATCCGTTGCTCGCCATGGGTGGCGGCGTCGCGCTCGAGTCATTGTGGCGGCGCTGGCCAAAGCCGTTGGCGCGCGCCGGGCTGCTGGGACTGCTGCTCTGGCAGGTGGCGACACTGGCGTACGCCTACCCGGACTACCTCGCCTACTTCAACGCACTGGCCGGCAGGCACCCCGAGCGGATCCTGGTGGATTCGGACCTGGATTGGGGCGGCCAGGACCTGCGGCGACTCGAGCGCGTGCTGGCCGCACGCCAGGTGACTGAACTCTCGATCGGCTACAGGGGCACAGCCGATCTGTCGCTGGAGCATTTGCCGCCCTACCAGCTGCTCAAGCCGCACCAGCCCGTGCACGGCTGGGTCGCCATTACGATGCTGACGTTGCAGGAAAATCCCGCAGGCTATGACTGGCTGCGCCAATACCAGCCGGTGCAGCGCGTGGGCCAGTCGTTCGAGCTCTATAACATCCCGTGAGGCGCGAGCGGGCGTGGAGTGCGCTAGAACGACGCTGCGTCGGTACCGGCGATGACTTGCGCGGCCTGCGGATAGTGCAGTCCATAACCGAACGGAAAAAAGGAACTGGTGGCATCCGCCGCAGCGCCATTGCGCCAGGCGAATGGCAGCTTGCCGCTGAAGTCATATCGCGGCCTGCCTGCGGCATCGCCGATGAGCACGTCGGCAATGCCGGCGCCCTCGGTACCCGGGAGCCAGGCCGCGACAAAGGCGTCGGATGCATCGATCTCGGGTTGGACCTGCAGCGGACGGCCGCTCAGGAACACTGACACCACCGGGATGCCGGCCTGGCGCAGCCGCGTCAGCAGACCGAGCGCCGCATCGGCGCCGCCCTGGTACTCGAGCGTTGAGCGATCACCCAGGCTTTCCGCGTACGGGGACTCGCCATAGACGACGATGGCCACGTCCGGCCGCCCTGCATAGCGGCCATCGACGCTGAGTTCAGCGACGCCGCCACCGGACGCCACCGCCGCTGCGATGCCGGCATAGATCGAGTCGCCGTGCGGAAAATCGGCGTTGTGGTTTGAGGCTCCCTGCCAGGACAGGGTCCAGCCGCCGCATTGCTGGCCGATATCGTCCGCGCCGGCGCCCGTGATCAGCACATGCGCGGAGGGCGCTATGGGCAGCACCGCCGCTTCGTTCTTGAGCAGCACCAGCGACTCGCGCACCGCGCGCCGCGCCAGCGCACGGTGTTGAGGATCGCCCAGTCGATCCAGCGATGGATCCTCTGACAGCGCGCGGGCACGCGCGCCCTGCAGCAGCCCCAGCCTGGACTTGACGCGCAGCACCCGGCGCACGGCCTCGTCGAGGCGTGACATCGGGATATCGCCGGCCCGCACCTGCAGCAGAGTGTGCTGGAACAAACCCTGCCAGCTGTCCGGGGCCATGAACATGTCCAGTCCCGCGTTCATCGCCTGCGGACAACTGTCGCTGCGGCAGCCATCCAATTGGTTGTGACCGTTCCAGTCGCCGACCACCAGGCCCTCGAATCCAAGCCGGCCCTTGAGCACGCCGGTCAGCAGGCTTCGGTTGCCGTGAAGCTTGACGCCCTGCCAGCTCGAGTAGGAAACCATGACCGTCATCACCCCGGCATCGATCGCGCCGATATAGCCCTGCACATGGGTGCGAATCAGCTGCTGCTCGCTGACCGGCGCATCGCCCTGATCGCGACCGCCGGTGGTGGCCCCATCGCCCAGGAAGTGTTTCGCGGTGGCCGCCACAGGCACGCCTGCGTCCTGCTGCAGCCCGCGCACCATCTCGCCCGCGTACTCGCGCACCAGTGCTGGATCCTCCGACCAGCTCTCGTAAGTGCGCCCCCAGCGCAGATCCTGCGGAATCGCGAGCGTCGGGGTCAGCGCCCAATTGAAGCCCACGGCCGCCGCCTCCTGCGCCGTGGCGGCGCCGATACCCCGAATCAGCTCCGGATCACGCGCAGCGCCGAGGCCTATCTGCTGCGGAAACACCGTGGCGCCGCGCACGTGCGCGATACCGTGCGCGGCATCGATGGCCATCAGCAGCGGAATCGGCGCATGGCTGGTGCGGCGCTCGAGTGCCGTGCGTCGAAACGCGCGCGTCATCGCCGCCCACACCTCGGGGGGCGCGCGCATGCCCCCGCTCGGGGCCGGATCGCCGCCGACCATGATCGAGCCCAGGGGATAGCGCCGCAGGTCCGCAGGCTTGATGCTGTCGATGTCAGCCTGGATCACCTGGCCCACTTTTTCCTCGAGGCTCATGCGCGCCATGAGCGCGCCGATGCGTCGCTCGGATGCGGCATCGATGAGGCCGGTGCTGTGCGCGTACGGCCACAGCGCCGGATGCGCGGTCCCGGCCGAGGCCGCCGGCGTCGCGGGTGCGCGTGCGGGTGCGGGTTCCGCGAGTGCCGGCAGCAGGCAGCACAGGAGCAACCCGTGCGCGGCGCGCGCGCGCCGACCAGGGCCGGCCCGTCTCACGTCGACAGACCGGTGTGAGCCTCGCTCTGATTGGTGAGCTGCACCGGCACGGCCTTGGAGTGCCAGATCTCCACACAGTATTCGCGGATGGTGCGATCGGAGGAAAACTTCCCCGAGCGGGCGGTGTTGAGAATCGACATGCGCGTCCAGCGATCGGTGTCGCCAAAGGCCGCATCGACCTGCTGCTGGCATTCCGCATAGGCGCGATAGTCGGCCAGCACCATGTAGGGATCGTGATACAGCAGATTGTTGATCAGGTCGCGGAACATCTCGCTGTTGCCGCGCGAGAAGAACCCGTCCTTGATCAGATCGATGACCACCCGCAGCTCGGGCTGACTCTCGTACAGATCCATCGGGCGGTAGCCGCTCTCGCGCAGCCACTGCACCTGTCGGGCATCCATGCCGAAGAGGAAGAAGTTTTCGTCGCCGACTTCTTCGCGAATCTCGATGTTGGCGCCATCGAGCGTGCCGATCGTCAGCGCGCCATTCATCTGGAACTTCATGTTGCCGGTGCCGGAGGCTTCCTTGCCGGCGGTCGAGATCTGTTCGGACAGATCCGCGGCCGGGTAGATGCGCTGCGCGTTGGTGACGTTGAAGTTCGGCAGGAACACGACCTTGATGAGATCGCGGATGCCCGGGTCGCGATTGATGACCTCGCCCACGGCCGTGATCAGCCGGATCATGAGCTTCGCCAGGTGATAGCCCGGCGCGGCCTTGCCGCCAAAGATGAAGACGCGCGGCTGGATCTGCAGCGTCGGATCGGTCTTGAGCCGATGATAGAGACCGATCACGTGCAGCATGTTCAGGTGCTGGCGCTTGTACTCGTGGATGCGCTTGACCTGCACATCGAAGATGGCATCCGGGTTCACGACCACACCGGTACGTTCGCGGATGATCGCGGCCAGCGCGCGCTTGTTGGCGCGCTTGATCTCGTACCACTCGGCGCGGAACCCCGCATCCTCGATCAGCGGCTCCAGGCCTCGCAGCTCATAGAGGTTTCGCACCCAGTCCGAGCCGATCGCAGCGCTGATGAACTGCGCCAGGCGAGGATTGGCGAGCACCATCCAGCGGCGCGGCGTGACGCCATTGGTCTTGTTGCTGAATTTCTCCGGCCACAGCTCGTAGAAGTCGCGCAGCACATCGCTCTTGAGCAATTCGGTGTGCAGGCTCGAGACCCCGTTCACCGCATGACTGCCGACCGTGGCCAGGTGGGCCATGCGCACGTAGCGCTCGCCGCCTTCATCGATCAGCGACATGCGCGCCAGCCGCTGCTCATCGCCGAAGAAGGCAATGCGCACCTCATCGAGGAAGCGCGTGTTGATCTCGTAGATGATCTCCAGGTGCCGGGGCAGCAGCCGCCCAAACAGCTCGATCGGCCAGCGCTCGAGCGCCTCGGGCAGCAGGGTATGATTGGTGTAGCCGAAGGTGCGCCGCGTGATCGCCCAGGCGCGATCCCAATCCAGCGCCAGCTCATCGACCAGCAGCCGCATGAGCTCGGCGACCGCAATCGAGGGGTGGGTATCGTTGAGCTGAATCGCAAACTTCTCGTGAAAGCGCTCGGGCGGAATCTGCTGGATGCCGATGATGCGCAGCATGTCCTGGAGCGAAGCGCACACAAAAAAGAACTGTTGCTCGAGCCGCAGTTCCTTGCCGCGCACCTGCTCATCGTTCGGATAAAGCACCTTGGTGATGTTCTCGGTGGTGATCTTCTGGTGCACGGCGCCCCAGTAGTCGCCGCGGTTGAAAATCGAGAAATCGAACGACTCGGGTGCTTCCGCGCGCCACAGCCGCAGGGTGTTGGCGGTGCCGACATGGTAGCCGAGAATCGGGGTGTCGTAGGGCACCGCCACCACCTCGCGCGCCGGCACCCAGCGCACGCGATGCCGTCCCTGTTCATCAATGTAACGTTCGGTGTGGCCACCCAGCTTCACGTGGACGGCCCACTCCGGGCGCACCAGTTCCCAGGGGCTGCCGAACCTGAGCCACTTGTCGGTCTTCTCCGCCTGCCAGCCGTCGATAATTTCCTGCTGGAAGATGCCGTACTCGTAGCGGATGCCATACCCCACGCAGGGTACCTGCAGCGTCGCCAGCGAATCGATGAAGCAGGCCGCCAGCCGGCCGAGTCCGCCGTTGCCGAGGCCGGGCTCGTCTTCCTGCGCCAGCAGCTCATCAAGATCCTTGCCCACTTCCGCGACCGCGTCGCGCGCGGTGTCGTAAATGTCAAGATTGATCAAGTTATTGGCCAGGTGCGGACCCATCAGAAACTCGGCGGACAGGTAGGCGACCGTGCGCGAACCCTGCGCGGTATAGGTCGCGGCGGTACTGATCCATCGCTGCAGCATGCGATCGCGAACCGCGTAAGCGAGCGCCTTGTAGTAGTCATTGCCCGTGGCCAATTGCGGGAATTTGCCCTGCATGTAGTACAGGTTGTCCAGAAACGCGCGCTTGAGCGCGTCCTTGGTCATCGCGATCCGGTCATCTTCCGGTGCGGCAGGCGCAGGTTGTTCGATCGGTACTGCGGAACTCACGGTCCTAGCCTAAGGCACAGCCTCGCGTGGTGCCAGCAAAGCGCATGCAATAGCCCTGCCAATCGACCCCCCCGTCCGCCGGCCGGCGAGCGAACTCCTGGCCGCTCTGTGGTCTAATGACTCGATGCGAGGATCACGATTTGCAGCTGTTGTGCTGGCGCTGGGAAGCTGGGGGGTCCTCACCCTGCCCGCGCCGTCGCAGGCCGCCGACAGCGTGGTCTTCCTGCGGCATGCCAACCCCGCGGCCACCGACCAGGTGATCGTCAAATGGCGCGATAGCGGCGTCGCCGCGGTGCAATTGCCGACCATCGAGGAGCGCACCGAAAGACTGCGATCGACCACCGGCGCCGATGTACAGCCGGCCCACAATCTTTACGGACAGGTCGATGTACTGCGGCTCGATCACGCCATGGCCCCGGCCAGCATGGGGGCGCTGCTGACACAATTGCGGGCGGACCCGGGTGTCGAATACGCCGAGCCCGATGGCTGGCGGTATATCACCGCCACGCTGGACTCGGCCCCCAACGATCCGCATTTCGTCGCCGGCTCGGATGCCAACGGCACCTGGCAGGGGCAGTGGTATCTGCAGCCGAGCTCCTCGACCACCCCATCGGCCATCTCCGCCACCACCGCCTGGCAGACCACCACCGGATCCGCGAGCGTCGTGGTCGCCGTCATCGACACCGGCGTCATCACCGCCCATCCGGACCTGCAGTCGAAACTGCTGCCCGGGTACGACTTCGTCAGCTGCGATCAGGGCAACACCACCGATACTGCCACCTGCTCGGCATCGGGCTCGGCGGCCACCTACTACATCTCCAATGATGGCGAAGGCTGGCATTCGGGTGCGGCCGATCCGGGCGACTGGATCAGTACAGCCGATGCGGCGATGACGTTATTCCAGGACGCGGGCTGCAGCACCACGGCCAGCAGCTCCTGGCATGGCACCAGGGTCGCCGGCATCATCGGCGCGGCCACCAATAACGGCATTGGCATTGCCGGTATCGCGCCGGCCACCATGCTGCTGCCGGTGCGGGCGATCGGCGTGTGCACCGGCCGTGTCTCGGACATCGCCGCGGCCATGACCTGGGCCTATGGAGGTTCGGTGACCGGAGTGCCCGCCAATGCCAACCCGGCTAACATCATCAATCTGAGCCTGGGCGCCGCGCAGCCCTGCTCGGCCACCGAACAGGATGCGGTCACGGCAGCCATTGCAGCCAATGTGCTGGTAGTGGCGGCCGCGGGCAATGCCGGCGGCCCGGTGAATGCCCCGGCGAATTGCAGCGGTGTGCTCTCGGTGGCCGGACTGCGCGAGGCAGGCACCAAGGTCGGTTACAGCAGCCTCAGCAGCACCGATGCGGCGGTCACCATCGCGGCACCCGCGGGCAACTGCGTCAACACCGCTGTCAATTCCAGCAATCAACTGACCGCCCCCTGTGAGTTCTCGATCGAGACCACGTCCGATGCGGGCACCACGACGCCCGCGGCAACGCCCGGCTTCTATACCTACGCGTTCCTGAATTACAGCTATCTGAATGGTGGGGGAAACCTCGAAAACGAGGGCAGCGTCGGCACCAGCTTCGCCTCGCCCATGGCCGCCGGCGTCGCGGCACTGATGCTGGCCGACAGCCCGGGCCTGAGCCCGGCGCAGATCATTGCGCGCATGACCTCGAGTGCACTGGCGTTCCCGACTTCATCGTCCACCACATCGACGTCATGCCAGCTGGCCGCGACCACCACCGATGCCGACGGCAACTACACCGACACCAGTCAGAACACCGAGTGCGTGTGCACGACGGCCACCTGCGGCGCGGGCATGCTCAACGCGTCCGCTGCCGTGACGGCTGCCTCGGGGATCTTCGTAGAGATCACGACCTCGAGCAGCACCGGGACGCCGGGCCAGCGCATCACGCTCACCGGCAGCGGCAGTACCGCGGCCACGGGCTACAGCATCGTTTCCTATCAGTGGTCGACGATTCCCTCGACCAGCAATCAGATAGAGAACGCCAACCAGGCCGTCGCTACCCTGGTAGTGCCCTCCTTCCGCACGCTCAAGGTCAAGCTCACGATTACCGACAGTGGCGGCCACACGGCCTCGGGCACCGCCACGATTCAGTCCGCGTTTGCCGCCAGCACCGGCGCCGGAACCTTTGACCCTGCGCTGCTGATTCTGTGCGCGATCGCCGCGGCGGTCGTCGTCCGCCGGCGCCGGGCATTCCCCTGAACCTGATCAAACCGATCATCCGCTAACCGGATTCGCGAGGAGACGCCGTTGAGTTTCATTCGATATGCCCGCATGCCGCTCTTGATAGCGACGATCCTCGCCGTCGCGGCGTGCAGCAATAACTCCAATCGCGGCATCACCGCCAAGGTCGGTGTCGACACCGGTGTCGCCCTGACCACGGCCGGCAGCGCCACCTCGCTGCTGACAGGACAGACCCTGGCACTCGGCGCCACGGTCGAAAACGCCAGCAACTCCGAGGGAGTCACCTGGACACTGACCGGCGCTGGTTCGCTCACGAGCGAAACCGGCACCTCGGCGACCTACGTCGCGCCGACCGGCACGGGCACGGAAGTCGTCAACGGCGCCACCACCGCCCTGATCACGGCTACCTCGATAGCCAATCCGACGCAGCTGGCCTCCGTGGCGCTGATCGTGCTTGGAACACCGCTGATCGATCCGACCACGCTGTTCCCCGCCAACGTCAACGTCGCCTACCAGTCGCCGGTGTCGGCTTCGGGCGGCGATGCTCCCTTCACCTGGGTCGTGCTATCGGGTGCCCTGCCGCCAGGGCTCGCGCTCAACGGCAGCACCAGCGCGGCCACCTACATCGAAGGCACGCCGACCACGGCGGGCATCTATAACTTCACGCTACAGGCCACCGACACGCTCAGCCGCGTGGCATCGGTCGCGCTGACGATGACCGTCAACACTGAAACCGCCTGCGTATTGCAGGGTAATTATACCCTGCTGTTCACAGGGTTCCGCGGCAACGGCGATGCCACTCACGTGGCCTCGATCCAGATCAGCAACACCGGGCTCATCACCGGCGAGCAGGACTACAAGGATCCGAGCCGCACCATCACCGCGGAGACGCTGACCTCCGGCACCTGCGTCAATCGCGAGACCAACACCGGCGTGCTGACCCTGGAAGCGCCGAGCGGGGAATTGGTCTACAACTTTGCGGCCACGCTGCCCGGCGCCGATCAGAAGATCCATTCCGCGGGACTGCAGCTGATTCACTCCGGCAGCGACTCGGGATCCGGTCAGCTCGAACTGCAGGATTTCTCAGGCGTCGTGACCGGCGCGCCGGTGAGCGGCGACTACGCCTTCGGAGTGCTCGGCGTGACGCCGACGAAACTTCATTACGGCATGGCCGGACGCTTTACGAGCACCGCCGGAGCGATCACCGCCGGGCTGGTGGACTCGAACGCGCCCTCGCCGATGACGGAAACGGTAGCGGCCGGCACAATCACGCCGCCCGACGCCAACGGACGCGGCACGCTGACGCTGCTGGCAGGCGGCCAGACCACGACGTTCGCCTACTACAACGTCAATCCCGGCAAGTTGTTCATGATCGACATTGACGCCACCTCGGCCGGCGGCACCACGCGCCTCGCCGGTCAGATCACCGCGCAGGTCGGCAACGCCGGCGCCGCCGCGTTCAACAACAGCGCGATGGCCACGCCCTCGATCATGAGCCTGTTCGGCGCCTCGGGAAATGACGAGCCGGTCGCCGTGATGGCACTCGGCCGTCTCTCGAACCCCAGTGCCACGGCCGGCACACTGGATCTGCTGCTCGACACCTCCAATCAGACGGTTGATGTCCAGGCCCAGACTTTCCTGGCGCAGAGCTATGCAGTCGCCACCAACGGCCGCGGCACGCTGTCGGTGGCCGACACCCCCGCGCGCTCGTTTGCGTTCTATCTCGATGGCCCCTCGAGTGGCTACATCGTCGAGCACACCGGCACGGCCGGCAGTGCCGGCTTCCTGGAAGCGCAATCCCAGGGCCCCTACGAGTACGCCACCAGCTCAGGTCCGTTCCCGGCAACGCTCGCCAACTCCTTCGTGAGCTACACGGCCTACCCGCAGGCGCCGGGCCCGATCACACTCAACGCGCTGCTGTATCTGAACTTCGACGCGCTCTCGAGCAATTTCGTGAACGGCTCGTTTGCGATCGACCCGACCATCGGCCGTGGCCTGGGAACGGTCACTGAAAGCGGCGTCGGCACGCTCCCCTCGGCGCTCTACATCGTCTCGCCGACGCGCATGGAGATGCTGCGGTTTGGTACCAAGGGGATCGATGGGACCATTGAGACGATGATCCAGAATTGAGGGCGGCGCGAGGCCTGACGCGCCGGTGGGCATTCGGGTGACGCGCCCTCAGGCAGTAGCAATCAGTTGATGGTGTGTAAGTTCTGACTAGCGAGATTATTTTCATCGACGAAAATAATCTCTCTGGAACTTACACTCCGCCATTTGCCGCCTGCTGCACCAAGGCGCGTCGCATCAGATACCCGCAGACGCCTGGCCGTCCCGCCGCCGCCCTCAGATCCGGATCGTCCCCTCGCCGAGTTCCACCACGTCCCCGCCCACGTAGATCTGTCCGCTGGCGCTCACATCGAGGTGCAGAGTCGAGGGTCTTTCAATCTGTTCGCCCTGATAAATTAAAAGCTTACAAGGTAAATCTCGCTTCATTGCGAGCCACCAGCCGCCGAGGTTGGCGCAGGCGGAACCGGTGGCCGGGTCCTCGAGCACCGAGCTGCCCTGGGCAAAGAAAAACCGCGAGAGCATGCGGTTCGGCGCGATGGGCGCGAACAGGGAAACCGCGCCCAGCCCGTCGGCGGTGCGCAGCACCTCGAACACCTTCGGATCGGGCGCAGCACGCGTGACGGCGGCCGCATTGGCCAGCGGCACGATCAGCTGTTCCTTGCCGGCCTTCACCCAGAGCGGCCGGTCGAGCAGATCCTGTTCGGTGAGCCCCAGCATTGCCGCGAGGCGGCCCCGCGGCACGTCCAGATCGCGCCAAGTCGGCTTTTGCGCCTCGAGCGTCCAGCGCGCGCCCTCGGCCCGGACGGGAATGATCCCGGCCGGCACTTCGAGTTTGAGTTCATCACCGCCCAGGCCCAGCGAACGGCAAACCTGCGCGCTGCCCAGCGTCGGGTGACCGGCAAAAGGCATCTCGTAGCTGGGCGTGAAGATGCGCACGCGCGCGGTGGCCCGCTCCGAGGGCAGCAGAAAAGTAGTCTCCGAGAGATTGAACTGCCGCGCCAGCGCCTGCATGGTCGTGGTGTCCAGTCCGATGCCATCCTCGAACACGCACAGCGGATTGCCACTCAGGGGCCGGCTGTCGCGGGTGAAGACATTGAGCAGCCGATAGCGCAGGCTCATGCGGTCTCCTTGAGGCCGAGGATACGCGCGGCATTGCCGCCCAGGATCGACGCCCGGTCAGCGCCCGTGAGCTCGGGAATCCCGTCCAGCAGCGCATTGATGTCGTAGTGCGCCATGTCATAGGGGTAGTCGGTCCCGAGCACGATCTGGCTGACGCCCGCTTCGGCGATCAGATGCCGCAATTGCTCGGGCCGGTAGACGATGGTGTCGAACAG
>Ga0181531_10000164_pt1 | contig 49959 bp, 41 predicted proteins | sample PEATcosm2014_Bin_38_FD_119743 | JGI IMG/M metagenome (GOLD analysis project Ga0181531, IMG submission 119743) | Peatland microbial communities from MTU Mesocosm Facility, Houghton, MI, USA - PEATcosm2014_Bin11_10_metaG | ecosystem: Environmental > Terrestrial > Soil > Wetlands > Peat | place...
CGCATCGAACAGGTCTCGCACGACACGCCGCGCCTTGGAGGTCATGCGCTGCACCTTGTAATGCTTGTAGACGTGCTCACGCAGGAACGACTTCAAACCCAGATTCAAAACGCGCGTCGGTTCGCTGAAGCCGATCAACGGCGCCGGGTGTGCCCTGACCTGCTGGATCGAGGCGACGCCGGAAGCTCGCAGGCGCTCGGCCGACGAGTCGATCAAATCCGTGACGAGACGATTGATCATGCGCCGGAGCACCTCGTAGACGAGACGCCGGCCCGCGAGCGCGGGGTGCAATGCTTGAACCTCGGCGTGGTATTGGGCGAACAGCGGCACTTCCTGCAATTGCTCGACCGTGATCAGGCCCGCGCGGATGCCGTCCTCGACGTCGTGGTTGTTGTAGGCGATTTCGTCGGCGAAATTCGCGAGCTGCGCCTCGAGACCCGGCTGCTGGCGATTGATGAACCGTTCGCCCACGTCGCCGAGTTTGAGCGCGTTCTTTTGCGAGCAGTGCTTGAGTATCCCCTCGCGGCACTCGAAGCTCAGATTCAAGCCATCGAAATCCGCATAACGCTCCTCGAGCTCGTCGACGATGCGCAGCGACTGCAGGTTGTGCTCAAATCCGCCGAAATCCAGCATGCACTCGTTGAGCGCATCCTGCCCGGCATGCCCGAACGGGGTGTGGCCGAGATCATGAGCGAGGCAAATTGCTTCGGACAATTCTTCGTTGAGCCGCAGCGCGCGCGCGATCGTGCGTGCGATCTGGGCGACCTCGAGCGAATGCGTCAGACGGGTTCGATAGAGGTCTCCCTCATGATTGACGAAAACCTGGGTTTTGTAGACGAGCCGGCGAAACGCCCCGCAGTGCACGATGCGATCACGATCGCGTTGGTACTCGGATCGATAGGCAGGCGGGGGCTCGGGATAGCGCCGCCCGCGCGATTGCGCATCGTGCGCCGCATAGGCCGCAATATTGCTCATTCGAGGTACTCGGTCAGCGTTGCCTCGAGTGCGCCGGCCGCGTAATCGCTCGTGACGATCGCGCTGCCGAGGCGCTCGAGCAGAATCAGGCGCACCGCGCCGGCAAGCACCTTCTTGTCCATTTGCATGAGCTCGAGCGCCCGAGTTCTGCCGATTCTCGGCGGCACGGTCGGTAGGCCCGCGAGCGTCAGCAGTGCGCGCACGCGCTCGACGACGCTGCGCTCGATGAGACCGATCCGATTGGAGAAATCCGTCGCCATGAGCATCCCGAGAGCGACCGCTTCGCCATGCAGATATTCCCGGTAATCCGTGGCCGCCTCGATCGCGTGCCCGAAGGTATGGCCAAAATTCAAAATGGCGCGAACGCCATGTTCGCGTTCGTCGCGCCCGACGATCGAGGCCTTGATCGCGCAAGAGCGCGCGATCGCATGCGTCAGCGCCGCGGCGTCGCGTGCCAGCAGCTGCGACGCGTTCGATTCCAGCCACGCGAACAATGGCGGGTCACAGACGAGGCCGTACTTGATGACCTCCGCGAGGCCGGCGCGCAGCTCCCGGTCCGGCAGCGTCGCCAGCGTATCGGTGTCGGCGATCACGGCGACCGGCTGATAGAACGCGCCGATCAGGTTCTTGCCGCCCGGGTGATTGACGCCGGTTTTCCCGCCGACGGACGAATCGACCTGGGCAAGCAAGGTCGTCGGGAATTGCGCATAGGCGACGCCGCGCTGGTAACAGGCAGCTGCAAAACCCGCGATGTCGCCGACGACACCGCCGCCGAGCGCAAGCACGGTCGCGTCGCGATTGAGCCGATGCGCGACCAGCGCGTCGAACACGCGGCCGGCGGCCTGCAGCGTCTTGTATTGCTCGCCGTCCTCCAGTATGCAGTCGGCGACCCGGCGCCCGGCCAACCCTGAGCGCAAACGAGCGGCATACAGCGGAGCCACGACCGAATTGCTGACGATCAGCACCGCTTCGCCGGCGATCTGAGCGTCGAGCAAGTCGCGACGCGCCAACAGCGCAGGTCCGATCGTGATCGGATATCGCGCATGTCCAACGTCGACCTTCAGAGTTTCCACGACGACGATTATACGAAGCTTACGGCGCGCATAGGCAGCTAATCGGGGTCATTCGGCCGGGTGGTCCTGCGCGCGCCGCAGCTCCGAGTGGATCTCCTCGGCGACGAGCTGCACCCGCCTGCCGTCGGTCGACACCGTGATGTCGGCAATTTCGGCGTAAAGCTGCGCCCGCCGGTGCATCAGCGTCTCGAGCGTCTGCTCCGGATCGGTATCGTTGAGCAGCGGCCGATGGCGGGCGTGCCGAGTTCGCTCGATCTGCTGATCCACGGAGGTCTGCAGATAGACGACGGCGCCGCGCTCGTGGAGTACGCGGCGGTTGTCCGCGTCGATCACGGCACCGCCCCCGGTCGCGAGCACGATGTCCTCCATCTGCGTGAGGCGATCGATCGCCTCCTTTTCACGCAAGCGGAAACCGGCCTCACCTTCCTTTTCGAAGATGAACGAGATGTCGACGCCGGTCTTCGACTCGATGTCCGCGTCGCTATCGTAGAAGCTGAGCCGGAACAGCCGGGCGAGTTGACGGCCGACCGCGGTTTTTCCGGATCCCATCGGCCCGATCAGAAAAATATTGCGCTTGGAGATCATGGTGGCCGCAGATCATAGTCTAGTCGACCAATCGGGCCCAAGGATTCGTCGCCGGCAGGCGTGGCCGCCTCGCCCCGGAATCAGGAGCGGCGGCCGCGCCGCCGCTCCTTACGATATCGCCGCCGCTCAATACAGCGTCGAGCCCTCACGCAGTATCTTCGGCGTAATGAAGATCAGCAGCTCGGTCTTGTCGTTGATGTCGATCGTGCTCTTGAACAGGTTGCCTAACACCGGAATATCGGCGAGGAACGGCACCTTGTCGGCGGACTTCGATTTGGTCGTCTCGAGAATGCCGCCGAGAACCACGGTCTGGCCATCGTTGACCAGCACTTGGGTGACGATCTGCCGGGTGTCGATCGACGGCACTGAGCCGCCGGTTGCGCTCGCGACGTTCGAGCCGACCGTGTCGTCGCTGACGTCGATGTCCAGCACGACGCGGTTGTCCGGCGTGATCAACGGCGTGACCTTGAGCGAGAGCACCGCGTTCTTGAATTGGGTCGTCGTGGCGCCGCTTGACGCCGATTCCTGATAGGGAATCTCGACACCCTGCATGATCGTGGCTTGCTTCTGGTTCGCCGTAATGACGCGCGGCGACGAGACGGTTTCGCTCTTGCCGTCGTTTTGCGCCGCCGACAATTCGAGGTCGAGCAGATGGCTGCCGGACAGCAACGAAATGCCGATGCTGCCGTTGACGTTCGAGGCGGGCAGATTCACTTGATAGCGGCTCGCGAGAGGCGCGGCCGTGAGCAACGAAGTGCCCGTTACCGGCGAACTCCCGCTCGATGCGCCGACGACGGTATCCGAGCCGACGGCGGTACCGGACACGGACAACAGATTGTTGCCGGCCGCGGTAGCCGTGGTGACACCAAGTCTCGCGCCGAGGTCGCGTTCGAACGTGTCGCTGACGACGACGATTCGCGCCTCGATCAGCACTTGACGGATCGGAATGTCGAGCAGCTGCACCATGCGGCGAATGTCCGCAAGGCGTTCCGACGTGTCATGCACCATCAGGGTATTCGTGCGTTCGTCGACCGATACGCTGCCGCGGTCCGACAGCATCGACGACGCTTTGCCGCCGCCGGCGGCAGTGCCGGTCGGCTTGATGAGCTTCAGGAGGTCGGTGACTTTCGCGTAATTGACCTGCAGGAACTCGGTGTGAACGGGTTCGAGTTCCTGAACGTCTCTGCGCGCAGTCAGCTCGGACTTCTCGCGCTGCGCAAGCTCTTCGGTCGGACCGATGATGATCACGTTGTCCTGGCGCCTCTTATCGAGGCCCTTGGTGCGCAGAACGATATCGAGCGCCTGGTCCCACGGCACATTCTGCAGACGCAGTGTGAGGTTGCCGCTGACCGAGTCGCTGACGACGATGTTCTGGCCGCTGGTGTCGGCGAGCAATTGCAGTACCGAGCGCACGTCGATGTCTTGGAAGTTGAGCGTCAAACGCTCGCCCGTATATTCCTTTTTCTCTTCGGTCGCGGTGCGCTTCGTCGACGGTTTGACCTCGACGGTGTACTGGTTGTCGGACTGATACGCGAGCTGTTCGAAGTCGCCCTGCGCCGTGATCACCAGGCGCGAGCTTCCCTCGATGCGCAGCGCGTCGACGGTTTGCACCGGCGTCGCGAAATCCATCACGTCATACCGGCGCAACAAATTCTTCGGCATCAGCGTGTTGGCGAAGTCGACGACGATTTGATTGCCTTCCTGCCGCACATTGACCGGCGTGCGGGGGTCGCTCAGTTGGACGATCACGCGGCCGGTTCCATCGGCGCTGCGGCGAAAGTCGATCGTGCGAATCGAGCGATCCGCTGCGGCGGCGGCCTGTCCGGAGCCTGTGCGCACCGGCGCTGTTTTTGCGACCGTGTCGCCGGGTTGCGCGCCAAGCGTGATCAGGATGACGTTGCCGTCGACCTTGGTCGAATAGGGCATCGGGGTATCGACATTGACGACAACCCGCGTGCGCCCATTGGCTTCCGCGGCGAGCACCGTGTCGACACCGCCCGAGCGCACGTCGATGCGGCGCGTAGTGACCGCCAGCGTGGTATTCATCAAGTCGAACGCGATGCGCGCCGGCTTGTCGATCGTAAACGGCAACGGTTCCGGTGCGGGACCGCTCAAAGTCAATTTGAGCTGAACCTGCTGACCCGACAGCGTCTGAACGTCGATTGCCGTCAGAGTGTTCGGGTCCGCAGCTCGCGCCTGGAATGTGATGGATGCGAGCGCGGCCAATGTCACCGCCGCCATCGTCACCATCCGCTTTATGGAACTATTCATACTTTAAGTCTCCCTGTGGCCTCAGTCAGCCAGTGCCAACGAGGCCGGTCGCTCGATATAGCCGCCGAGTCCATCCGGGATGATCTCGGTGATACTAATTTTGCCGCCGGTTATGTCGGTGATTTTTCCGTCGTTTTGCCCAATGTAATTGCCCGGTTGCACCTTGTGGACCAACCCGTCTTTGGACTGGACGAGCCCATAGAAGCTCGATCCGACCCTGAAAGTGCCAACCATCTTGAGCGTATCGAGCGAGAATCCCTCTAGGAACTCTCGATTGCGCCGTATGCTCGGCCGCAGACTCGACTGTCCGGTGTTCGGACCCACGGGTTGAAACGGCGAGCGCATCCCGTTGGCGTTGTAGGTGAATGTCTCATACGGCTTGACCTCGGGCAGCGGCTCGATGCGCCCGCCCGGTTTCTTCTTGGTCTCGGCGACCCATTTCTCCAAATCGGACTGGCCGCCGGAGCATCCTGCCATCAATAGTGTTGCTGCAACCGCGAGCAATACCGCGATTGGTCCCACGCCGCGCCTCACGTTGCACCTCCGACCTTCTTCTTAGCCGTCTTGCTCGCAGCATCCCCATCTTCGATGTAGCGATAGGTCTTGGCCGTGATATCCATCGTCAGGTTGTCGTAACTGATGTCCTTGCCCGTCGTACTTGTCGGCTTGATCTCGATATCGTGCAACGTGACGATGCGCGGCAGCGCCGCGATGCCGCTCACGAAGCTGCCGAACTGGTGATAACTGCCGACCAATCGGATCTTGATCGGCAATTCGGCATAGAACCCTTTGGTTTCCTCTTTGGCCGGCTGAAACAGCTTTTCCTGCAGTCCGGCTGAAAGCCCCGTCTGAGATATGTCGACCAGAAGATTCGGCACCTCTGTTTTACCGGGCAATTGCCGCAGCATCGCACCGAAGCTGCGTTCCATTTCGGCGAGCTGTGCCTTGTACGCATCCAAATTGGCGGCGCGCTGTTGCTTCGTGGTGAATTGCGCTCGCAGATCCTGCTCGTCGGCTTCCGCCTTCTCGAGCTGAGGGCGGTCGTCGCTCCAGACGAACATGTACCAGGACAAGCCCGCGCACACGACGAAAGTCAGCAATACGAAGAAGCCGCGGATCGCCCACGGCCAGCGGCCCGGGTCTCGCGGATCGAGAGTTTTCAGCTGGTCGAGCAGATTCATTTCCCGGCAACCTTCTTGGGTGTGATTGCGCCGCCGCTGTCGATGTCCACTCCGACGACGTTGCTGAACAGAGTGAAGCTCGAGCCGCCGAACGGCGAGTCCTTGGCGGCCTCAACGACTTGCAATTGCGGATTGTCCATCCAGGTGGAGGCGTCGATATTGCGCATGAACGTCGAGACGCGCGTGCTCGATTGAGCGACGCCGTGGATTTCGAGTTTCCGCTGCGGCTTGCCGTCGGTCTCTTTGATCGATGTCAGGTAAACGCCTTCCGGAATCGTGTGCACGATCTCGTCGAACAAGTGCACGACCTCGGGACGGCTGCGTTGCAGCGTTTCGATGATCGTCATGCGCGCGACCAGCCGCTGTTTGCGACCTTCGAGATCCATGATATCGGCGATCTGGGAATCGAGCTTGCCGATCTCCTTTTTGAGGAGCTCGTTTTTCGAGGTCTGTGCGGCAATCCAGCCGGCATACAAAACTTTGCCGCCGACGGCGACCACGCCGCCTGCGATCACGGCGGCGACCGTCGCAACCATGAATTCACGGCGCCAGACTTTGCGTTGCTGTTCTCGCCAAGGTAATAGATTTATACGCGGCATAGTGGCTCTTTCAGTCGAAGCTGCGCAGCGCGAGGCCGCAGGCAGTCAGTAGGGCAGTGGCATCACGCGTCACCGCTTGTGCTTTCGCTTTCGATGAGACCTTCATGTTGCCGAGCGGATCGCCCTTCTCGGCAGCCACGCCCACGCGGCTCGAGATCACGTCCGCGACGCCCGGAATGTTGGCGCAACCGCCGCAGATCAGCAGCTGATCGGGCTGCGAGCGGCCGCTGCCCGACGCCAGGTAGAACTGCAGCGAGCGGCTGACTTGTTGGGTCATGTCATCGATGAACGGATCGAGCACCTCGGGTTGGTAATTGCTGGGCAGACCGCCTTCTTTCTTGGCGCGGCCGGCTTCTTCCATGCTGAGACCGTAGGTGCGCATGATCTCCTCGGTCAGCTGTTGGCCGCCGAACGCGAAATCTCGCGTGTAGATGACTCGCATGTTGCCGAGCACGCTGAAGGTCGTGCTGCTCGCGCCGAAGTCGACGACCGCGACGGTGCGGTCCATGCCGCCGTCGGGCATTTGGTGGCGCATCAAGGCGCAGGCATTTTCGAGCGCGAATGCTTCGACGTCGACGATGTGTGCGGTGAGCCCCGAGGCTTGCACCGCGGCGCGCCGCTGTTCGACATTTTCGGTGCGTGTCGCGACCAGCAGCACGTCCATCATTTCCGGATCCTTGTCGGAAGGCCCTACGACCTGATAGTCGTAGCTGACTTCCTCCATCGGGAAGGGAATGTATTGATCCGCCTGCATCTCAACCTGACCCTCGAGTTCGTTTTCCCCGAGGCTCTTCGGCATTTGGATGACTTTGGTGATCGCGGCGTCGCCGCTGATTGCGATCGCGGCGAGGCGACTCTTCGCGCCAGAGCGCTTGACCGCACGCCGAATGGCTTCACCAACCGCTTCGGCGTCCACAATGGCCTTCTCATTGATGGCGTTGTGCGGCGTCGGCTCCGCTGCATACGATTCCACGCGATACTGCCCCCCCGACATCGTGAGCTCTATTAGCTTCACGGACGAGGTGGTTATGTCAAGTCCCAGCAGCGGACGATATCTTTTGACGAGCGACCACACAGACTTTTCCTTTTTGACTCAGTACCTTGGAGGTCGAAACTAGTGCATGAGATTAACTATGAGAACCAAACTTAGCAAGGAACTGTTAAATAGACCGTGACCGTACTCACGATAATCGAGGCAAAAACCATCGGATCTCCAAAATCCTCGAATGCACCAATATCGGTTGGCATTGTCCAAAATCCAAAGAGAGGGCAAAGGTGCGGCAGTCGCGTTGCAGCGAGGAGGCGGGCGTAGGTTGCCGTTCGATTCAGACTGCGTTGGCTGCTGGGGAGGTCCCTGCGGCGCTACGCGCTAAAGTCTGGCAACCCCGCTGTCCTAGGCAACGAACCCTTAGACCGGTAGCTTTGCGTCCTCATCTTTCGATGAGTATGCCCCTGAAACCAGCGGTAATATGCATGTCTACTTCCGCCCTTGCAATAAGTTAGAACGGTTTTCTGTGTCCAAACGTTACCTAGTTCTCATATCCCGCATCTCGATCGGGCTGATTGGGGCGATTGTCCTGTTCGGCTTTGCGAATGTGTGTGCCTACGCCTATTTGAAGCCGGCGCTACCCGACGTCGATACACTTCGTGACGTGCAATTACAGGTGCCGCTGCGCGTTTATACCCGCGACGGGCGCTTGATCGCCTCGATCGGCGAGCAGCGGCGTATCCCGGTGCGCTATGAGCAGATCCCAAAACGCTTGATCGAAGCGTTTTTGGCGGCCGAAGACGATCGCTTCTTCCAGCACCATGGCGTTGATTGGCAAGGGATTTTGCGCGCGGCGCTCGCGAATATGCGTGCCGGCGGCGTGCGCCAGGGTGGCAGCACGATCACGATGCAGGTGGCGCGCGACGTGTTCCTGACCCCGCGTCGCGACATGAAACGCAAGATGAGCGAAATCTACATCTCGCTGCTGATCGAGACAGAGTTTTCCAAGGAGGAGATCTTTTCGCTCTACGCCAACAAGACCTTTCTGGGCGAGCGTGCCTACGGCGTGGGCGCCGCCGCGGAGGTCTATTTCGGCAAACCGCTCGATCAGCTCAGCGTCGCCGAGATGGCCACGCTCGCAGGCATCCCGAAAGCGCCTTCCGACGTCAATCCGGTTGCGAGCCCTGAAAAAGCGAAGATTCGACGCGCTTATGTGCTGCGTCGCATGCTCGAACTCGGCTTCATCACCCAGGCCGAGCATGACCTGGCCGACAACTCGCCGGTCGAGTCGCGACTGCATGGACCTTCGATCGAAGTCGAGGCGCCCTATGTGGCCGAAATGGTGCGTTCCGACATGCTTGCCAAGTACGGCGAGAACGCGTACACGGCGGGATACAAGGTTTACACGACGATCGACTCGCGCCTACAAGGCGCGGCAGCCGTTGCGCTACGCACGGGGCTGCTCGAATACGATCGGCGCCACGGCTATCGCGGCGCAACCGCCAAAGTGGAACTCGGCAAGACACCGGCGGCCGACATTTGGGACACCGAACTCGACCAATTCCCGCCGATCGGCGGATTGCGGCCCGCAATCGTGCAAAAGGTCGATGCGAGGAGTGCGCAAATCTACGTCAAATCGCTCGGGATCGTGACGCTGCCTTGGGAGAAGATCTCCTGGGCGCGGCGCGAATTGCCGGAAGAGAAGACGGATCGATGGCCTAGCCAGGCGAGCGAGATTTTCGCCCGCGGCGATGTGATTTATACGGTCGGCAGCACCGCGCAAAACCTGCAATTCGTCCAAGTTCCGGAGGTGCAGAGCGCGATCGTCTCACTGGATCCCAAGGACGGCGCCGTGGTCGCGCTGGTCGGCGGCTTCGACTTCTTTCAGAGCAAATACAACCGCGTGATTCAGGCGAAGCGCCAACCGGGCTCTTCGTTCAAGCCGTTTCTGTACGCCGCGGCGTTCGACAAGGGCTACACGCCGGCGAGCGTGATCCTCGATGCACCGGTGGTGCTCGATGCGCCCGACCCGGATCAATCCTGGCGACCCAAGGACAACAGCGGCGAGAAATTCTTCGGACCAATGCGCTTGCGTGAGGCCTTGGTGTATTCGCGTAATCTCGTCTCGGTGCGCCTGATGCAGGATATCGGCCTCGAATACGTGCGCAATTACGTCACGCGCTTCGGCTTCGACAAATCACAGTTGCCGGATGACCTCACGCTCGCGATCGGCACCGCCGAGGCGAGCCCGCTGACGATGGTGACCGCCTACGCGACGTTCGCGAACGGCGGCTTCAAGGTCAACTCGTATTACATCGATCGCATCGAGGACGCCGCGGGCAATGCGCTGCAACAGGCGGAACCGACGATCGCGTGCTTCGACTGCAGCCGCGGCACGCCGATCGGCCCGGCCGCCCATGGGCCGCAGGTCGATGTCGGCGACCGCGATGGCAAATCAGTGATACCGCAAAAGGATTTGGCGCCGCAGGTGCTGCGCCCGCAAGTTTCCTACCTGTTGGCCAACATCATGGGGGACGTCATTCTGCGCGGTACCGGCGTGCATGCGCGCGCCGTCGGGCGCGACGACATCGCCGGCAAAACCGGCACCACGAACGACGCCCACGATGCCTGGTTTTCAGGGTTCAACGGCAATCTGGTCACGACGGTTTGGGTCGGATTCGACCAGGATCGTTCGCTCGGCAGTGGCGAGGAAGGCGGGCGCACCGCGGTGCCGATCTGGACGTATTTCATGCGCGAAGCACTCGCCGGAACGCCGCGTCGACCGGTGCCGGTACCGGACGGCATCGTGACCGTGCGCATCAATCCAGAAACCGGTGCGCTCGCGAGCGCCGACAACCCGAACGGCATCATGGAAAAATTCATCGAGGGGAACCTGCCGAAACCGGAGGTTTATGAGGGCCCCACGACAAAGAACCCGACCAACGATGGCGACAAGCCGCTTTTTTGAGAATTTATGCCAAAGAAATTTTCGCAGCGTGCCGAGGATTTGCGCCGTGCGCTCGCCCAAGAAGCGGCACGCATCATGGCTGAACACGGCATCGCGGATTATTTGCAGGCCAAACGCAAGGCTGCAGACCGCCTCGGCGTCAACGATGTGGCGGTGCTGCCCAAGAACGTCGAAATCGAGGCTGCACTGCGTGAGCATCAGCGGCTCTTCGGCCGGGATACCCACGACAACAGCCTGCGGGAGCAGCGGCGCATTGCGCTCGATACGATGCGCATGCTCGATGAATTTCAGCCGCGCCTGGTCGGTTCGGTACTAACCGGGACCGCGACCGATTACAGCGACATCAACCTGCATCTGTTCGCCGACCGCTCGGAGAGCGTCGCGATCCGCCTCATGGAGATCGGTGTTCCGCACGAGTTCTATGAGCGGCGCGTCAAGATGGACGCGGAGCGCAGCCTGAATTATCCGGCGCTGCGATTCGAGGCCAACGGCCGCACGGTCGATGCGACGGTGTTCCCGATCGACGGCATCCGCCAATCACCCTACTCGCCGGTGGACGGGCGGCCGATGCGCCGCGCCGACGCGCGCGAAGTCTCGGAACTCGTCAAGGTCAATTGACCGGAGGCGGCGACTTACCCTGCCAGACGGCCAGAGTGTCCGCCGACCCTTGAGCGCGCACGCCGTTGTCGGTGAGTATTTCCTCGGTCGCTGCCGCCATCGCCGCGCGCGGAAATACCAAGGCTTCGCCGGAACGCTGATCGAATTCCAGCGTAACGAATTCGTCGGTGAGATCACGCAGCAGCGCGACCAGCTGATTGAGGCTGCGCACGCGCTGGCCGTTGATCGAGTAGACGACCGAACCCGCGGCGTTCGAGTACCCCTTCGCGAGTTTGTGCGGGAAAAACGGCGATGACACGACCACGAGTTCCTGCAAATCGGCGTCCGGCGGATCCAGCGCGCGCGTGAGCAACGGACTCTTGATCACGCTGAGCGCGCGTCCTGCGCCCGATTTCTCGAGGCCGCCGACGAATTCCCAGGTCCCGGTCGAGAACACGATCGGTCCGTAGATGAAATAGCGCGGATAGCCGCCGGCCAAATCGGGCAGCAGGGTCGGGTGGTTCGGCGAGACGGGCAGCTTCACGTTCAAGGACTTTCCGCCGCGCACCACGGTCAGCGGCAGCAAACCGTTCGCGGCGATCTTTTGTATCTGATAATGGAAATCCACCCGCAGATCGTGTCCGAGCTTCACCATGCCTTGATTGTCGATCGGCATGTCGCCGATGCGCGTGATCACATCCCATTCTTTGAGTGGGTACGAAGCATCGGATGTCGTCGGCTGGTGCACGACGACGCCTTCGACGGACTTGTCGAGTTTTAGAAACTCGCGCATGGCCGGATTCTCGAGCGTCTGCAACTCGTCGTACATGGCGGGCTTGCCGTCGTAGTGGCCGTCCGAAATATCCTTCAGAAAGAGTTCGATCTCCTCGTTGGGGATGATGTAGCCGATGTTGTCGTCGCCGGTCAGTTTGCGAAAGGCGAGGCCGACCATCTTGTCGCCCGCAATCGCAGGTCCCCCGCTGTTGCCGGGATTGATCGCAGCGTCGATTTGAATACGCAGCCCGGAGACGGGGAATTTGTAGGGCACGAACTCGATACGCGAAACGATTCCCTTGGTGATCGAGAGCGACGAGCCGCCTTGCGGGTAACCGTACGCGAGCACGGCGTCCTTGATCTCGGGGAGCTTGCTCGCGCGCGCCAGCGGCGGCCGCGAATCGAAGAAGGCGCCATCCTCGAGTTCGAGCACGGCCAAATCGATGCCGGGCGCGATGGCCACGACCTTGGCGGCGACCTTGTCGCCGGCCTCGTTGGCCTGAACTTGGACCTGGCTCGCGTACAGCACGACATGTGCGTTCGTGAGAATTCGCTTGCCTTCGATGATCACGCCGGAGCCGGTCGCTTCAGTGGGAGCCTGCTTGGTCCACGGCTTGAAGGGGTCTGGGTAGCGCATCGTCGAGAAAACTTTGACGACTGAATTCGAGAGATTCGGGGCATCGGGCGCTGCCATCGCGAAGCCGGTCGAAACCATCAACAGCAGCGTGACGCGCGCCATGCGAACAAGCGATCGGCCAGTCATAAGGGCTTTGAGTTCCACGTAGTGAAAAACACCCGCGATGCTACTTGCCGTCGACCGAAAACGCGAGCAAGACGTCGCCTGAGTTGACATAGACCATGCCGCCGACGACGACGGCCCCGCCGCGATCGAGGGCGCCGCCGTTTACCGCGACACCGTCGGCGCCGGAGTAAGACCGTGCAGTGTCGAAATCCCAGAGTACCTTGCCGTCGATCGTCGAGTAAGCCCGTAAATGGCCATCGATCGACCCCAAGAACGCGGTTCCCGGAATCACCGTGACGGCTTGCGACTGTCGATGCGAGCAATCAGCGGCCTGAGGGGAGCACGGCGGCTGCGGCGCTGTCGCGGCCCAGCGTAAATGCCCGGTCGCGACGTCGAGCGCGACGAGGCCGCCTGCCGATGTTGCCGAAGCGTCTTGCGGAGCGGCAAAAGCAACATAAACACTACGATAGTCTGCTGCGGAGCCCCACTGAATGCCCCCCGCCCCTGCGATTTGCAGCTTGCTGCGCCAGAGAAAATCGCCGGCGCGGTTCGGATCGAGCCCATACACATCCGCGGACTTCTGCGCGGCCACGACGATTTTTCGCGTGACCGACAATTTGCGCAGCACCGGCGCACCATCGAAATCTGCTCCCGTATTCGTCTCCGGCAGCTGTTTGGCCCAGGCGATCTTGCCGTCCGCGAGATTCAGCGCAACGATCGCACCGGCCGCCGCCTGCGGCGCATCACCGTAGGCCCTGCCCGTGGCCACATACAAAGTCTCACTCTCCGTGTCGATCGCGGGCGACGTTGCGACCGCGGCTCCCGCCGGCTCGAACAGCTGAACGCCCGCCGCATTGAGCTTATAAGGCCTGGGTTCCTCGCCGGTCATATAAGTCTTCCACAGCGTGCGCCCAGTGCCGATGTCGAGCGCCACGACGCTGCCGCGAAACGTGCAGCAGGCATATTGTGGGCTTTCGGCCGCGCGGGCTTCGCTCGAAGCTACGGGAACGTATAGGCGATCACGGTACAGCGTCGGAGATCCGGCGATACGCGCGAGCGGATGGCCGTCGGCCTGCGTTTTCCACAGCAGTCGCCCACTCTGTGCGTCGAGCGCATAGACCGCGCCGCCGTCATCGCCGAAGAACACGGCACTCGGCGGCTTCTCGACGTCGATGTGAGCGTCCTTCTTCTTGACCTTGGATTTCTTCGGCCCGAAGGTTCGCTTCAGCGCTCCCAACTCTCCGACCACGATCGCCGTACGCGTACCGGCGGCGGCATCGAACGTCCAGTAAGTGCAGCCCGTGACCGCATCGAGCGAGTAGACGCGGCCACTGGCGCTCGCGGCGAATAGCCGGCCGTCGACCACGGTCGGTTGCGCATCGACCGTCGCCGCAGCATCGGCGGTCGGCGCTGCAATCGAGCCCGTACCGCCGACGGCGTAGGCATGCGCCCATTTCAATCGCAATTTGGGCACGTCGGAGGCGCGTATCGCGGGCTCCGGCTGGTAGCGGGAATTACCGATCTCACGGCCCCAACCGTTCCACTGCGCGGTTCCGACCGCGACCGGACCCGCGGGACCGGGGCAACTCGTGCCGACGGCCGAGGCCATTGCCGCAGCCGGGCAGGCGGCTGCCGCAGCCAGTAGCACTGCAATCGCCTGCGCGGCCGGCGCCATTTTGCGAGGCGAACTCACGCGTCAGCGCTTGTCGATGGACTCGTAATCTCGCCGCGTGGGGCCGGTATAGAGCTGACGGGGCCGGCCGATGCGCATGTTGGGATCCGATACCATTTCCTGCCAGTGTGCAACCCAGCCGGCCGTGCGCGCGATCGCGAACATGACCGTGAACATCGAGCGCGGGATACCGATCGCGCTGTAGATGATGCCTGAGTAGAAATCGACGTTTGGGTAGAGCTTGCGCGACACGAAGTACTCGTCCTTGAGCGCGATCTCCTCGAGGCGCAGCGAGAGCTCGAACAGCGGGTTGTTGGTCTTGCCGAGCTTCTCCAGCACGCGATAGCACATGTCGCGGATGATTTTCGCGCGCGGGTCGAAATTCTTGTAGATGCGATGGCCGAAGCCCATGAGCCGCACACTGTCGTGCTTGTCTTTGACGCGTGCGAGAAACTGGTCGATGTGGTCGACCGAGCCAATGCTCTCGAGCATGTCGAGCACCGCTTCGTTGGCGCCGCCATGCGCTGGACCCCACAAAGCGGACACGCCCGCTGAAATCGCAGCATACGGATTGGTGCCGGTGCTGCCGGCGAGGCGCACCGTCGAAGTGCTCGCGTTTTGTTCATGATCGGCATGCAGGATGAACAGCAGATCCAATGCCTCGGCCGCGACCGGATCGATCGAGTACGGCTCACAGGGCACCGCGAAGAACATGTTCAGCATGTTCGAGCAGTAACGCAGGTCATTGCGCGGATAAATGAAGGGCTGGCCGAGCGAGTGCTTATAAGCGGCGCCGGCGATCGTCGGCAATTTAGCGATGATCCGGTGCGCGAAGATCATGCGATGGCGCGGATCGTGAATGTCGGTCGTGTCGTGGTAGAAGGCGGCCATCGAGGCCACGATCGCCGAAACCATCGCCATCGGATGCGCGTTGTGATGGAAGCGATCGAACAATTGCAGCAATTGCTCGTTGACCATCGTGTGCCGCGTGATCGAGCGGTTGAACGCTTCGAGCTCGGCTTTGGTCGGCAAATCGCCGTAAATCAGCAGGTTCGCGACTTCCAGGAAGCTTGATTGCTCCGCCAGTTGTTCGACCGGGTATCCGCGATAGAGCAGCAAGCCGGCGTCGCCGTCGATGTAGGTGATCTTGCTTTCCGTGCTGGCCGTGGCCATGAAGCCGGGATCGAACGTCAATACGCCCTGATCCTTGAGCAAAGGCGCGATACTGATCACATCGGGCCCGATCGTTCCCGAGGTGGCCTCCAACTCGGTGGTTTTCCCGCTAACCGTGTTCCTGATTTCGAATTTGGTGCTCATGCGCTCGTCCGGCCGAGGGGGTGAATGATTGCTTTAGGACCCCCCAGCCTTGCACGTGCGCCATGGGGAATCAAGCGCCGGGCCCGGCCGGCGGCGCATGGTGCTCAAGCGCGGCGGGTCGCCGGCGCCCCCCGCAATCTCAGACGCGCGGCGTGGCCGGCGCGTATTTCTTGCGGAATTTGTCGACGCGGCCGCCGGTGTCGACGATTTTTTGCTTGCCCGTGTAGAACGGATGGCAATTCGAACAGACTTCGACTTGCAGATCATGGCCGATCGTCGAGCGCGTCGTGAACTTGTTCCCGCAGGTGCAGGTCACGGAAATTTCTTTGTAGTCAGGGTGAATACCGGCTTTCATCGGGAATACCTCGGAATATGATTGCGGCAGAATCGATCGCGCGCCTTGAAATATCAAAGAACCTGCGACCGCCACGCCTCATGATGCGTACTTAAATCGTCCTGCACCTGCGCGCAAAACGGGGCGTGGAGTCTAGCCCTCGGCGGCCGCACTCACAAGCGTTTTCGCGCCAAAATCGCCTCTCTCGCAGCGCGATGATTTGTCCACAATATCTGTGGATAAGTCTGTGGATGTCAAGGCTCGGTGAGTGCTCGCGCGGCGCAAATTCACATAAATGTTAACTTGGTCAAAAAATAGACAAGTCATTTTCACTATGAAGTTCAATAAGTTACATCTGTCACTTTACCTATTGTGGTTGCAATGTGCTGTAGGTACCCCTTTGTGCGAGGGCCGCCGGCCAATGTGCATAAGCTTAGGCGAGAAAACTGCTCTGCAGGTCGTTTAGGAAGCGGCGGCCGAGCTCGGTCGGGCGCCACAGCTCGCCAACGGCCTCGATGAGCCCCCGTTTTCCGGCATTTTCGAGAGCAGCCGCGACGCTCTCGGCGCCGAGTCCGGTCCGGGATTCGAAGTCGCGGATCGCAAAGCCTTCATTGAGCCTCAAGGCATTGAGCATGAACTCGAATGGCAGCTCGGCGCTGCGGATCCAGGCGCGCTCGCCGATCGGATCTTGCGCATCGCGCAGGCGATCCTGATACTCGCGCGGCTGCTTCGGCTTTGCGGTTCGCAAGATTCGCGAAGGCAGCTCGACACTGAGCTTGCCGTGCGCGCCGGCGCCCAAGCCGAGATAGTCACCGAACAGCCAATAGTTCAGGTTGTGGCGGCACCGCGCGCCCGGCTGCGCATACGCGGACACCTCGTATTGCTCGAAGCCCGCGGCTGCGAGCAGCCGCTGGCATTGCGTTTGCATGGCCCAGGCCAGGTCCTCATCCGGCAACGGCGGTGGCCGCGCATGAAAGACCGTGCCCGGCTCCAGCGTCAGCTGGTAATGAGAAATGTGCTGCGGGCCCAATGCGCAGGCCGCCGAGATGTCTGCCAAGGCTTCCTCGAGCGTCTGCTCGGGCAGGGCATACATCAAATCCAGGTTGAAGTTGGCGATCCCGGCCGCGCGCAGCTCGTCAACTGCCCGCCGTGTGTCATCCGGCGTGTGGATGCGTCCCAGTCGTTGGAGCGCACGCGCCGAGAAGCTCTGTGCTCCCAGGGATACACGGTTGATGCCGGCGTCCTCATAACCGGCAAATCGGCCGCGTTCGATCGTTCCAGGATTGGCCTCCAACGTGATCTCGGCATCCGCCGCAAACTCGATACGCTCGCGCAATGCTTGCAGCAGTCGAGCGATCTCCGGGGGCGCGAACAAGCTCGGTGTGCCGCCGCCGAAAAATACGCCGTCGATGCGGCGCCCGGCGACCAACGGGGCTTCTCGCTCGAAATCTTCAATGAGTGCGTCGATATAGGCGCTGTCCGGGTGCGCCGATTTCAACTGATGCGAGTTGAAGTCGCAGTAGGGGCATTTTCTGACGCACCACGGCATATGCAGGTACAGCGCGAGCGGCGGCAGGTCGGCGTTCATCGGCGCGGTCTCGGATCTCAAGCGCAACGCGCCGCGAGTGCACGCTGCAGGGCACGAATCGCCTGGCCGCGATGACTGAGGCGGTTTTTTTCCGCTGACTCGAGTTCGGCCGCGGTGCGCCCGAGATCCGGCAGCCAGAAATAAGGGTCATACCCGAAGCCCCCAAATCCACGCGGTTCCAGCGCGATCTGACCCTCCCAAACGCCTTCGACGATCGTCGGCGCCTCCGCCGCACCGGTCGGCAAATACACCAGGACACATCGGTAACGTGCGCTTCGATGGCGCGCCGGAATCTCCTGCATTTGCTGCAGTAACTTGGCGTTGTTCGCCGCATCGTCGGCTGTGGGACCTGCATAGCGCGCCGAATAGATGCCGGGAGCGCCGTCGAGCGCATCGACCTCGAGGCCGGAATCGTCCGCAATCACGGCAAGTCCGGTCGCGGCTGCGGCATGCCGGGCCTTCAACAGCGCGTTCTCGAGAAAGCTCGTGCCGGTTTCTTCCGGCGACTCGACGCCGAGCGCTGACTGGCTCACAACGTCGAACGGCAATTGCGCGAGCAGCGCCTGAATTTCTCGCAGTTTGCCGGCGTTCGCGGTCGCGACGACGAGCTTCGACCGCGCGGCCGCACTACCCGCCGCGGGCGCTGAGTTGTGCGGCATGGAGTTGCGCGATCCCAGCGCTTGCGAGGTCGAGCAGTTGGTCGAGTTCGTTGCGCCGGAAGGCGTGGCCCTCGGCCGTGCCTTGAACTTCGATGAATCCACCGCCGCTGTTCATGACGACATTCATGTCGGTTTCGGCGTTCGAATCCTCGGCATAGTCCAGATCGATGAGCGCGGTACCGCGGTAGATGCCGACCGAGACCGCCGCGACCTGTCCGTGCAGCGGGTTCGAGTGAATCACGCGGCGCGCGATCAGCGCATCGACGGCGTCCGCGAGCGCAACGTACCCGCCGGTGATTGCAGCGGTGCGCGTGCCACCGTCGGCCTGCAATACGTCGCAGTCGATCGTCACGGTGCGCTCGCCCAGGGCCTTGAGATCGACGATCGCGCGCAAGGCGCGGCCGATCAAACGCTGAATCTCCTGCGTGCGGCCGGTTTGCTTGCCGCGCGCCGCTTCCCGCGCGGAACGCGTGTGAGTCGCTCGCGGCAGCATTCCATACTCGGCGGTCACCCAGCCCTGCTGCTGCCCGCGCAGGAACGACGGAACGCCGTCCTCGACGCTTGCAGTGCAGAGCACACGCGTATCGCCGAAACCGACGAGCACCGAGCCTTCGGCGTGCTTGGTGAATGCGCGATGAAAGCTCAAGGCGCGCAGCTGATCGGGTGCACGGCCGCTCGGACGGATGCTCATGCGGCTCGCCAGCGCAGAACCGCCGCGGTCGTGTTGTCGCTATAGGGTGCCGAGGCCTCGACTGCTTGCGTGCCGAGCTCGGTCAAGGACTCCCGCAGCGGCTTGCCCGACGATTGGGCGAAGCGGACGAAATCCTGGTCCTTGAGGTTTGCCCACATGCCGTCGGTGCACAGCACGAGCATGTCGCCGGACTTGAGGCGTCTGCGCGTCGAGATGCTCATCTCCGGCAGCGCCGCGTCTCCTCCAAGGCAGCATTCGACATAGTTTCGCATGGGGTGACCGTGTACCTCGGATTCCGTGATCAGACCTTCGCGCAACAGCACCTCGACGTGGCTGTGATCCCGCGTCCGCTCGAGCACCTGTTGCTGGCGCAGCTGATAAATTCGGCTATCGCCGACGTGCGCCCAATAGGCCGCGGAGTCCTGGACCAGGCAGACGGCGCAGGTTGCGCGCGGCCGCGCCTCCATGCCGAGTCCGACGCCCAGCTTGACGACCTCTTCGTGAGCGCGTCCCAGCGACAAATGCAAAAAGCCGAGTGGATCGAATATCGGATGCGGTGTTTGCCAGAAAGCCTCCAGCAAGGTCGCGAGCGCCGTTTCCGCCGCACGCGCTCCCTCGGCGTGGCCGCCCATGCCGTCGATGACGGCAAGCAGCACCGCATTGTCGTCGGCGGCAATTGCGACACGGTCTTGATTTTCTTCGCGGTGGCCGATCAGGCTCACGTCCGCGGTTTCGATCTGCAATTGCTGCTCCTGGGGCTTCTGCTAAACTTGAATACGATTTTTTGTCGAACTTGGCCGATTATGCCGCAAACCCCCCATGATCCGTAGCATGACCGGCTTCGCGCGCCGTGAGCGCCAATTCCCTTGGGGCATGCTCGCCTGGGAACTGAAGACGGTCAATCACCGTTTCCTCGAAATCGGCTGCCGCCTACCCGAAGAATTCCGGTCCGGCGAGGCGGAATTCCGCGCCGCCGTCGCCGCTTCGGTGCGCCGCGGCAAGGTCGACTGCTCCCTGTTCTTTCGGGCCACGATCGCTGCGAATTCGCTCGAGGTCGATGCGCCGCTGCTGTCGTCCTTGACGCAACGCGCCGCGCAGATTGCGACTCAAGCGGGCGCAGCCGCACGCATCGACGTCATGGACATCTTGCGATGGCCGGGCATCGTGCGCGACGCGTCACGCGACATGACGCCGATGCTCGAGGCTGCGCACGCATTGCTCGGCGAAGCGCTACTCGAGCTCGCGCGCTTCCGCGACAGCGAAGGCGGCCGGCTCCAGGATGCGCTCGAGCAGCGCTGCGCCGGACTGATCGAATTCTCGGATCGGGTTGCACAGCGGCTGCCGGAAGTGCGCCTGCGCATGCGCACGAAGCTGCGCGAACGCGTCGCGCAACTGGTCAGCGATGTCGATCACGATCGCCTCGAACAGGAGATTGCGATCCTCGCGCAGCGGCTCGATGTCGATGAGGAAATCGATCGGCTGCGAGGCCACGTCACCGAAGTGCGCAAGACCTTCGATGGCAAGGAACCCGCGGGCCGGCGGCTCGACTTCCTCATGCAAGAGCTCAATCGCGAGGCCAACACCTTGTCATCGAAGTCGCAAGACATCGAAACGACGCGAGCCGCGGTCGACATGAAGGTGCTGATCGAGCAAATGCGCGAGCAAGTGCAGAACGTCGAGTAGCCATGCCGTGACGAGCAGCTCTCGAAGGTTTCACGGCAATGCATGACGCTCCGGGCGCCACCCGCGGCCGCGGGCGTCTATTCGTGATCGCAGCGCCTTCCGGCGCCGGCAAGACCAGCCTCGTCAAAGCGTTGATGGAGCGCGAACCCGCACTGCAATTCTCGGTCTCCTACACGACGCGCAAGCCGCGGCCGAACGAACGCGACGGGGAGGACTATCATTTCGTCTCGGCCGAGCGCTTCAAGGCCATGGTTGCCGGCAATGAGTTCCTCGAGCACGCCCAGGTATTCGACAACTACTACGGGACGGCACTCTCCACGGTGCAACAGGCGCTCGAGTCGGGGCAGCAGCTGCTGCTCGAGATTGACTGGCAGGGCGCTCGCCAGGTCCGAGCACGCCTGCCGGAAGCCCATAGCATCTTCATTCTGCCGCCGTCTCGCAGCTCGCTCGAACAGCGGCTTCGGCAGCGCAGCACGGATACAGATGAGGTTATCACGCGGCGCCTGCAGGACTCGGTGCTCGACTTGGCCCATTGGCCGGAGTTCGAATTCGTGGTCGTCAACGACGATTTCGCGGCTGCGCTCGACGATTTGCAGCATATCGTGCGCGAAGGCGGCGTGAAATTGCACCGAAAGCGACCCGAGATTGAGCGCCTTGCGGCCGAACTACTCGCCTGAGCGGTGCTAGCCGGGAGAGCCGTTTTTCTGCTATCCTACACGACCGTTTCTCGAGGAATTCACGGCATGGCACGTATTACGGTCGAAGATTGCTTACAGAACGAACCGAATCTGTTCAACTTGGTGCTGCTGGCCGCGAAGCGCGCCCGGCGTCTCGCGAACGGTGCCGAAGCGACGGTCGAGTGGGAAAACGACAAGCCGACGGTTGTCGCGCTGCGCGAAATCGCTGCGGGCAACATCACGCTGGAAATGTTGGAGGAGCCCGAGGAGCCTGTACAGCAGGTGGTCAGCGAGCTGGAGATGCCCTCGGATTTTCGTGCGCCGCAACTTGGATTAGGGGATTAAGACCCCAGTCTTTGCAGAGGAACGATGGACTATGCGTCTTCCATACTCGGTTTTCTACCCGGTGGAAGACGCTCCACTGGGATCAGTCAGCTTTTAGATAAGCTCGAGACCTACCTGCCGCCCGCTCAAATCGAGCGGGTGCGCGAAGCCTACGAATTCGGCGCGGAACGGCATCAAGGCCAGAAGCGCGTTTCCGGCGAACCCTACATCACCCACCCGGTAGCGGTCGCCGACATCCTCGCGGATTTGCGCTTGGACGGCGACACGCTGGTCGCCGCGATTCTGCACGACGTCATCGAAGATACGCCGACCGCAAAAGACGAGATCGTTTCGATCTTCGGCGAGGTCGTCGCCGATCTCGTCGACGGCGTCAGTAAATTGGATCAGATCCAATTCAAGAACCGTCAGGAGGCCCAGGCCGAAAGCTTCCGCAAGATGCTGCTCGCGATGGTGCGCGACATTCGCGTGATCATGGTCAAGCTCGCCGACCGCATGCACAACATGCGCACGCTCGGCGTGATGCCGCCCGTCAAGCGGCGGCGCATCGCACGCGAGACGCTGGATATTTACGCGCCGATCGCCGAGCGCCTGGGTCTGTACGCGGTCAAGCTCGAACTCGAAGATTTGGGGTTTCGGGCGCTGTACCCTTATCGCTACAAAGTGCTCGAGCGTGAGCTGAAACGCGCACGCGGCAACCAAAAGGAATTCATCGGCAAGATCGCCGAAACGTTCAAGGGCGCGCTCAAAAAGGCGACGATCGGCGGCGGCGTCGAGGGCCGCGAAAAGCATTTGTACAGCATTTACAAGAAAATGCAGCTGAAGGGCATTTCGCTCAACGAGATGGTCGACGTCTACGGCTTTCGCATCATCGTCGACTCGGCCGATACCTGCTACCGCACGCTCGGCCTCGTGCACAGCGTCTACAAGCCGATGCCGGGACGATTCAAGGATTACATCGCGATCCCGCGGGCCAATGGCTATCAGTCGCTGCATACGACCTTGTTCGGGCCGAATGGCATACCGATCGAAGTCCAGATCCGTTCCGAGCAGATGCACCGCGTCGCCGAGTCGGGGATCGCCGCACACTGGAAATATAAATCCGGGGGCGAGGCGTTCGGCGGCATCGAGCACGACCGTGCACGCGAATGGCTCGCCGGCCTCGTGCAAATCCAGGAAGGCGGCAGCTCCGAGGAGTTTCTCGAGAGCGTCAAGGTCGACCTGTTTCCGGACAAGGTCTACGTATTCACGCCGAAGGGCAAGATATTGCGTCTGCCCACGGGTGCGACCGCGGTCGATTTTGCGTATGCGATTCATACCGACGTCGGCAATCGCTGCGTCGCCGCCAAGGTCGATCGACGGTTGGTGCCGCTGCGCACGCCGCTGCGCAATGGCCAGACCGTCGAGATCATCACGGCCAAGGGTGCGACGCCGAATCCGTCCTGGTCCGGTTTTCTGGTCACCGCCAAGGCACGCGCCGCAATCCGGCAATACTTGAAGAACATGAAGCGCGGCGAAGCCGCGGAACTCGGCCGCCGGCTGCTGAATCTTGCGCTCGAGGAATTTTCGCTGAATTTGAAAAAGATTCCGCAGCGAGACATCGATGCAGCCGTCAAGGAGCTGAATCTCAGGGACGCCGAGGAGCTCTTCGAAAAGATCGGGCTCGGCGAGCGGCTTGCGCCGCTCGTTGCTCGGCGGCTGCAGCCGATTCCCGAAGGCGCCGAACAAAAGGCCCATGTCGGCGGCCCGCTGATGATCGCGGGAACCGAAGGGCTGCTCGTGACGTACGCGCGCTGTTGCTTTCCGATTCCGAACGACCCGATCATGGCCTATCTGAGCACCGGGCGCGGCGTCATGATCCATCGTCAGAACTGCGGAAATCTGGCGGAATATCGCAAACAGCCCGAGAAATGGATTTCGGTCGCGTGGGAAGCGACCCACGATCGGCTCTTCAGTTCGGAAATACAACTCGAGGTCGGCAACCGCGTCGGCGTGCTGGCCGCGGTCGCCGCAAGCGTCGCGGGAACCGAGACGAACATCGATCACGTGATCCTGGAGGAGCACGACAGCGACACCTCCGGGCTCATACTCGAGCTGCAGGTGCGCGATCGCAAGCATCTGGCCCAAATCATCAAGACGGTCAGGCGCATGCCGGACGTCCAACGAGTCACCCGCACCTTGGCATGAATTTCGTCGGCAAAACATCGGAAAACTAACAGACACATGAGCAAACAGATCATCTCGACCGCGAACGCGCCCGGCGCCATCGGCACCTATTCCCAAGCGGTGCGCGTCGGCAATACCATCTGGGTTTCCGGTCAAATTCCCATCGACCCGGCGACCAAGGAACTGGTGCCCGGCGACATCGAAGCGCAAGTCCGCCGCGTGTTCGAGAATCTCAGAGCGATCGTGCTCGCCGCCGGCGCCAGCTTGGACGAGGTCGTCAAGGTCACGATCTTCCTGACCGACCTCGGCCACTTCGCACTCGTGAACAAGGTCATGGCCGAATATTTTCGCGAGCCATATCCCGCACGGGCGGCCGTAGGGGTTGCGTCGCTACCGCGCGGGGCACAGATCGAAGTGGAGTGCATCGTCGCATTGTGAACGATCCGCTTCCGGTGACCGCGCTGCGCGGCGTCGGCGATGCGTTGGCGGAACGCCTGCGCGCGCTCGGCGTCGAGAACACCCAAGATTTATTGTTTCTATTACCTTTGCGCTACGAGGATCGTACACACCTCGTTCCCTTGGGAGAGCTGCGACCCGGCCAGCGTGCCGCGATCGAGGCGGAGGTTCAGCTCACCGAGGTGAGCTTTCGCGGCCGGCGGCAGCTGCTGTGCCGGGTCTCGGACGGCTCGGGCTTCTTGACGCTGAGGTTTTTTCATTTTTCGGCGCAGCAGCAGCAGGCGCTGGTGCGCGGCCTGCGAATTCGTTGCTTTGGCGAGGCCAGGCGCTCGGGCCAGGGCCTCGAATTCGTTCACCCGGAGTATCGCAGGGCCGATGCGCCGGCTGCGCGCGCCGCTGCCGATCACCTGACGCCGATTTATCCGGCGACGGAAGGGATCACGCAGGGGCGCTTGCGCCAATTGGTGCTGGCCGCGCTCGAACGGCTATCGACCGAAGAGGTGCCGGACTGGCTGCCTCCGTCACTGCTCGCCGACGCAAATTTGCCGTCGCTGCGCGCCGCGTTGGAGTACGTGCATCGGCCGCCGTCCGATGCGCCGGTCGAGATGTTGATGCAGTGGCGCCATCCCGCACAGCGTCGGCTCGCATTCGAGGAACTTTTGGCGCACCACTTGTCGCTGAAGCTGCTGCGCAAGCGCGTCCAAAGCGAGCCGGGGTGGCCGCTGCCCGAAAACGATGTGCTCAAGATGCAGCTGCTCGCGGCGCTGCCGTTCCGGCTGACCCGCGCACAGCAGCGGGCGCTGCACGAGGTCGAAGCGGACCTCGCGCTCGCGACTCCGATGCTGCGCCTGGTACAGGGCGACGTCGGCTGCGGCAAGACCTTGGTCGCGGCGCTCGCCGCGACGCGCGCTCTGCACGCCGGCCGCCAGGTCGCATTGATGGCGCCGACCGAACTGCTCGCAGAGCAGCACGCACAGAATTTTCAGACCTGGTTCAAGCCATTGGGAATCGAGGTTGCGCTGCTCGCCGGACGGCAAACCGCGAAGGCGCGCAGTACGACGCTCGCCGCGATCGCGGGCGGCCATGCGCCGATCGTCGTCGGCACCCACGCACTGTTTCAAGAGAGCGTCGACTTCGCCTCGCTCGCGCTCGTGATCGTCGATGAGCAACACCGCTTCGGCGTGCACCAGCGCTTGAGCTTGACTGAAAAGGGCACGAGCGAGAGCCATCGCCCGCATCAGCTGATCATGACGGCGACGCCGATCCCGCGCACGCTCGCGATGACCGCCTATGCGGATCTCGATGTATCGGTGATCGACGAATTGCCGCCCGGGCGCACACCGGTGCAAACGGTGGTGCTCGCCGAACAGCGCCGCGAGGAGGTCGTGCTGCGCATTCGAACCGCCTGTCTGCAGGGCCGGCAGGCCTACTGGGTTTGCCCTTTGATCGATGAGTCCGACGAACTACCCTTTCAGGCCGCCGAGGAAACCGCCGCGGCGCTCTCTGAGGCGTTGCCGGTCCTCAAGGTCGGCCTGGTTCACGGCCGCATGCCCGCGGCCGCGAAGCTCGACGTCATGCAAGGCTTCAAAGCCGGGAAGATACAACTGCTGGTCGCGACGACCGTCATCGAAGTCGGAGTCGACGTGCCCAATGCGACGCTCATGGTCATCGAGAACGCCGAGCGCATGGGACTCGCGCAATTGCATCAGCTGCGCGGCCGGGTAGGTCGCGGCAATCATGCGAGTTCTTGTCTGCTGCTGTACCGCTCGCCGCTGTCGCCGCTCGCGCGCGAACGCCTGGCGGTGATGCGCGCGACCAATGACGGCTTCGAGGTCGCGCGACGCGATCTCGAGCTGCGCGGACCGGGTGAGTTTTTGGGCACGCGTCAAACAGGCCTCGCGCAAATGCGCGTCGCCGATCTGCTGCGCGACGCGGATTTGTTGCCTCGCGTGCAGATTGCCGCCGAGAGCCTGCTGCGCGAGTGGCCGCAACAGATCGCGCCCCTGGTGCGGCGCTGGGTCGGCCCGGCTGAGCAATATGCCCGTGTCGGGTAGAATGGCCGCAATGATTCCCGCAAAGAACTCCGGTACGGTCGAGGTCGACTGGCTGCCCGCTGAACGGCTCGGCCAAATGTCCGTCGATGCCGTGCTGCGCCCTTGGCTGATCGGCAAGGGGCTGCTCACCAAACGTCTCAAGGCGATTTGCGGTGAACGATTTTCGCTGCGGCTCGTCGAGCAGCGCACCGGATTGCTCGATGAAGCACAACGACGCGGCCTTGGCGTTCGAGACGGCGCCGGCCTGTTTCGCGACGTCGAGATGTATTGCGACGAAAATGTCTGGGTTTTTGCGCAGACGATCATGCCGGACTCGACCTTGAGCACGCATCCCTGGCTCGCCGAATTAGGGTGTGCCGCGCTCGGAGAGACCATGTGCGACCTGTCGGGCTTCGAACGCAGCTCCTACGAGTATGCATGGCTGCCGGCTGCCGAAGCACTGTGCGCCAGCGCCTTGCGCGGCATGGATCTGAAGCCGCCCGGGCTGTGGGCGCGGCGTTCCAAATTGTCGCTACGCGCGGCCCCGTTGCTCGTGCACGAGCTGTTTTTGCCGGCGATGGGGCGGATTTAGCCATGGCGATCGGCTAGGACACATCCGAGTGCCGCTACCGCGAACCGCAGACGAGTTGGCCGAGATCATTCTCGAACGCTGGCGCTGGTTCGCCTATCGCGTGCGCTTCCATCCCTTTACGACGCACGCATTGCCGCAGATCCTCGCTACGCTCGGGGAGTTCGCACACCTGATGCGCCTCGATCGCCCGATCGGCACCTGGCTGTTGATGTGGCCGACGCTGTGGTCGCTGTGGCTCGCGGGCCGTGGCAAGCCCGATCCGCGTGTATTCGCGATCTTTGTGGTCGGCGTCATTCTGATGCGATCTGCAGGTTGCGTGATCAATGACTACGCTGATCGCGGCTACGATCCGCATGTCGATCGCACCAAGGATCGCCCGCTCGCCGCGGGGCGCATATCGCCGCAGGAGGCCTTGGTGCTGTTTGCGGTGCTCGCCTTTGCGGGTCTCGCCTTGGCCTTGCAGCTCAACAAGCTGACTTTGCTGTACGCGGTCGTGGGAGCGTTTCTCGCGATCACCTATCCGTTCATCAAGCGCGTGGTCTCGATACCTCAACTGTATTTGGGTCTGGCATTCGGCTGGGGCATTCCGATGGCCTTCGCCGCGCAACTGGAGCACGTGCCGCGCGTTGCCTGGCTGCTGTTCGTCGCGAACGTCCTCTGGGTCACGGTGTACGACACGATGTACGCGATGGTCGATCGGGAAGACGACCTTCGGATCGGCGTGCGCTCGACGGCGATCCTGTTCGGCGACTCGGATCGGCACATCATTGCGCTGCTACAGGCGCTGACCTTGCTCTCGCTATACTTGGTGGGCCGCATCACACGACTCGGCGGCTGGTATTGGCTCGGGTTGTTGATTGGCGCTTGCTTGTTCGTGCGCCAGCTGTGGTGGATTCGTCACCGCGACCGGGCGGCATGCTTTCATGCATTTCTCGATAACCGTCATTTCGGGGCGGCGATTTTCGCGGGCATCATGCTCAATTACACGTTCCAGTGACGCCGGCCTGCGGCCTCGCATCTCGCTGCGGCGCGGTAGATCCGTTTCTCTCGTCAACCGCAAGTTAACTATTAGGTTGACTAGGAAGTCGGGCGCCCGAATACTGCGCCGATGGAGGGTTCTATGCAGGTTCGAAACAATTGGACGCTGGCGGAGGTACAGGCGCTATTCGACCGGCCGTTCATGGATCTGCTGTTCGAGGCGCAGCAAGTGCACCGGCATTTCCAAACGCCGAACACCGTTCAGATCAGCACGCTGCTGAGCATCAAGACCGGTGCGTGTCCCGAGGACTGTGCCTACTGTCCGCAAAGTATCCGCTACGACACCGGATTGGAATCCGAAGAGCTGCTCGAACTCGACGAGGTCGTGCGCCGGGCAAGCGCGGCGAAGCAAGCCGGTGCAACGCGTTTCTGCATGGGTGCGGCCTACCGCTCGCCCAAGCCGAAGGACCTACGAAAAATCGTCGCAATGGTCCGCGCGGTCAAGGAACTGGGGCTCGAGACCTGTGCGACGCTCGGCATGGTCAATGCCGCGCAAGCACGCGAACTCGCGGCTGCAGGCCTCGACTATTACAACCACAACCTCGACACGTCGGCCGATTACTACGCAAAGATCGTGACCACACGGACTTACCAGGACCGGCTCGATACGCTCGAGGCCGTGCGCGAGGCCGGCATGAACGTATGCTGCGGCGGCATCGTCGGAATGGGCGAACATGCGCAGGACCGCACGGAACTGTTGCACACGCTCGCGACGCTTCCCGTCCATCCGCAGAGCGTTCCGATCAATCAACTGGTACGCGTGCAGGGCACGCCGCTCAGCGACTCAGCGACTCTCGATCCCTTTGATTTCGTGCGCATGATCGCGGTCGCGCGCATCCTGATGCCGCGCGCGCACGTCCGACTTTCCGCGGGCCGCGGCGAAATGAGCGACGAGCTGCAGGCTTTGAGCTTCCTCGCCGGCGCGAACTCGATTTTTTACGGCGAAAAACTGCTGACGACCGGCAACCCGGATACCGCAAGCGACCGCGCCTTGTTCGAACGTCTGCAAATCGTCGCAGAGCCGCCGGCGATGACGCCGCCACGACCTACGCCGGCCTCGGCCCTCGCGAGCGCCTTGGGGTCACGCCACTAAGAGTTGCCGAAGGTAGCCCAGCCGTCGCAGCGACCGCCATAGCGGGCCGCGATCTCATTCAATTGTGCCTGGACAGCGACGACCCCATCGTAAGTAGCGAGCATGAATTTCGAACAGTAGACGCTCCAGGTCGATTTGCCTTCATTGTCTGAAATCGACGGGTCAAGGCCTTGGGCAGACACAAGATCAGCGATGGTCCGTGCGGCATGTTCATTCGGAGCAATAATCGTAAAATCGATGCTCATCGGACTGGACAGGTCGGATCCGCTGTCCTGCACACGCCGCAAAGAATCGCCGTCCGCGTCATTCGGGAAATCTGTCATTCCATTGATTCTCCGTGAAATCACCGACCGACTGAAGATCGTCAACGATTGTTGCACGGAACGCGCCCGGCGATTAGACGGTACCACCCACACGTCGTTCGTCGTTTCGAGCACAGTCAGCCGTGGACGCGCGCCCTGATGTCGAGGTAGGCGGCGTCTATGAGGCCGCCAAGAGCGGCAGTTTCGAGGTGCGCACCAGGCCGCAATTTCACGTGCCGCATGCGCTTACCGCGGCCCGCGAACTCTCGGATTGCCGGACACTCGAGGCCCACCCCAATGCGGAATACTCGGACACGATCGACGGTCTGATTCGCAGAGACATCCGCGACGACCAGCACCGAGTACTCAGTCAAGGCAAATCGCCCGGCAGTGCGCTCGGTGACCGAATAGGCATCGTGTATATCCGGCCCGGACATGCAGCACCGTAATTCCAGACCGTACGCGGCGAAGAAGTTCCGCGCATCGGCGATGGTTGTTCCTTTTGGAATATGAATCTGGGTCTGCTGCTGCCAATAAGCGACCCGAGCGTGCATCCGGTTATTAGGATCGAGATGGTCAGGAAACAGGCGTGGAAAAGCTTCGCGCGCATGCGGGTGGGACCTAGCGATGAGATTGAGCGACGCGGAACTGCGTCGGCTTCATTCGAAGGCACTGTATCTCAATCATCAGTTCCCTGCGATACTCGTCGAAACTGCCCCCGCGATAGCCCGACCGATTGTTACGAGCGGCTCGAGCTTCGAGGAACGGGTACAAAAAGCCGACTCAAGCATATCGGCGACCCAAAGTTGTCGGCCAGTTGAATCCGGGAGATAAACCTTGGACATCTGGACCCCGGTCGCGGCCGCAAAAACCTCGTCGACCTCCCCAAGCTCGCCGATTTGCGGCAGGCGACCGTTACTGCCAAAGGTGAGCACGCGGTCTGCTGGGACGTTGGCGATGACTTTTGCGAGTGGGCGGTCGGTAACGCTCATGAAGCACCTAACGAGACTTAAGCCGATGGGTTATTGTCGAGCCTGACGATGCGTGGCGATATGACGCCGCCTTCAACCAAGATTTCCCCAATCGAAATTGGTAGCTTGAATCGGCGAGGTCCTGCGCTGCCGGGGTTTACAAATAAGACGCCGTCGCGCTGTTCGACCCAATGCTTGTGCGTATGTCCTGACACCACGACCTGAATCCCTGACTCCGAAGGGCCAAGATCGAGCAGCGACAGGTCGTGAATAGCGCAGACACAGATCCCTCCGAATGCAAAGCGCTGCACGTTCGGGATGGCCTCCGCCCAAACACCCTTGTCATTGTTGCCGCGCACAGCCGTTACCGGCGCGATCGCCGATAGCTGCGCAAGCACTTCCGGGCTACCAATGTCTCCGGCATGTAGGATGCGATCGCACCCTTGCAAGAATGCCGCGGCCTCTGGTCGTAGGAGTCCGTGGGTGTCCGAAATTATGCCAAGTCTGCCCATAGGAGCCTACGCGCCGCCTAACGCCGCATTTGAGCGAAGCGGGCGTGTGTTGCCCTCAAGCGAAGCTGAATTATCCCCATCATCGACCCTCTCCGTGGCTCACCGAAGTTGCAGCCCGCTATCGCCCGAATCGATTGTTAAACAGTGCCCTCGTAGATACGCACATCAGAAATCCAATTCCTTTGTCTACGCAGGAGACGCGACCGAAGATCCTCACCCTCAAAATCGGCAGCCTGTCGGCGCAAACTGACCAAGTCGACGTTTTCAAATGTGTTGACGTTTACGACAGCGTACAGCCGACCATCAATCTCACTTGTGACAATCGGCACCGCACCGCAGCGGGCACAAACGTGAAATGTCGCGGTCTTCGTTCCAAATGAATAATTCGAAACGATATCGGTCTGTTGAACAGTAATCGAAAGACTTGCGTGTGGATTGGAAGTCCAAACCCCTCCATGCTTGACACAAAATGTGCAGCCACACGCGCGCGCGACGATGTCAGAGCGGGTTCCGGGCCAGTCGAGCGCAAAAGCTATATTTCCGCAATGACATCTGCCGTCGATAACCATGCGACCCTCTTATGACTTGATCGCCTAGCGAGCAGCTTGAGCGGCACCGGAACGCGCCGGGTTGCAACGATCGCACATTACCTTACTCATCGACCCACTTCTCATTCCGGCGACGACGCGGCCCGCGATCGCTCGAATTCGAAGAGTTGTTGCCGCAGGAAGGCCTCCGCAGTTACCGTCCGCCCGTCAGCGAACCTGATCTGATATGGCAGACCCGAAACCGCCGAGACCGAGGCACACAATCTGATGAAATCGTCGGCAGTTACAACTCGTGAACCGGCCAGTTGCAGCTTCAGGCGCAGGTGGTTGGCAGCGCTCGTTGCGTCGTAGGCGGTGCCATTTCGGATGAATTGAGCGGTTGGCAGCTTCTCTATCGCTGCTATTAGATACTCAATTTTCTGAGCTTCTAACGGCGCTAGATCGCGCGGCTGCGCGTGTGCACTAATTGCGAAAACGAGCAATGCAAGAAGATAACGCATGCGTTGAGATCGGGTGTCTAGCGTCAAAGCTGAGCGGCGCGCGGCAGTGCATGCGCAAATGAAGCTGCTTGATCCCGACTCATCGACTCTCTCCAAAAATGAACGAAGACGCCGCCACGTGCCCGCTCTGACGCAAATTAGATACACGCAGCACCCGGCAGCGGTCTAAATCAAGGCATGCAAACTTCACGCGAGCATACGTACCAGAATAAAAAGATGAAATTGATCGCAAACACAAAAAACACGCACCCGATCGTAGCCAGCCACGCCAAGCCTGACGAGAATAGTGAGTTGCTGTGACGGTTACCGCCAGTCCATGGCCTACTGACAGCAACCACCACGACGGAGCTGATAACAATCAGCGAATATTTAAGAAGAACGATATCGAAAAAACGCGAACGATATCCGAGGGGTAAGGCTCCAGCGAAGACTACCGATCCACTGATAATTGCGAGAAGGTATCTCATTAATATTTAACGATGAGGTTGGGCGACGCGGGAATGCGGCGACTCAAAGCGAAGGCAGCTCATCCAAATCATCCACCCTCTCCCTGGCCCATTAAGGACTCGGCCCGCGATCGCTCCAGCCAATTGTTAGATCGTCACCACGTCTACTTTGGCCGCTGGCCCCAATGAACGGGCTCACCCTTCCAATAGCAAACTGCAGCGAGCGCGACGACAATCCCCATGGTGCTCAGCAGGGCTCGAATGGGGTGACCACGCGCGCTCAGGAACGGAAAAATAGCAAGATAGACAATGAGCCAAGATGCGTAAACCACCCATCCCTGCCATGAGAGGGGTAAACCCCAGCCGTAGCCGCTGCGTTTGGCCGCGAACCAATACCGAGGAGGTTGAGCCAAGTACATACCCCTTATAGATCTAACTACCGGTAGACAGCAGAAATGCACGATTACATCGCCGCAAAGCCGCGGTATCAGCAGGGACGTCGTTTTTAACCATGTGAAATGACTACAACATTCTTTCTAGTATCGGTCAATTCGCCGCAGGACGGAACGCTGCATGCAGCCGCAGCCCCCTCGCTTGCTTGATCGCGTTCGAGGGCAGATTCGAATCAAGCACTGTAGCTACCGTACCAAGGAGCGATCGCTGGGTTGGATTCGCCGTTTCATCCTATTCCATGGGCGGCGACATCCGTCGAGCATGAGTGGAGCCGAAGTCGAGGCCTATCTGTCGCATCTGGCGGTTGATCGGAAGGTTGCGACCGCCGAGAATCTACAGAACCTTCCCGGGATTCAAGATCCCGCGCGGATCGAGCGCCTGCTTGACGATCCGCATGAGTTCGATTTCCGGCGCTGAGCGCGTGTGGCCGAGAAATGGACGCTTCAGTCGTCCAATCCCGTGCTCGGCCGAGATTGACCCGCCCATCTCGCGCACCACACCGTAAACGACTTCATCGACGAGGTGGACCTCGTCTTGCGCCAGATCGGCAATGGAGACGCCGATGTGCACATTGCTATCACCGATGTGCCCGAAAAATAGGTTCAGCGATTGCGGCCAGCGCGCCTTCAACGCGCGCGCACAACGAACCGCAAACTGGTCGATCGAACCGATTGCAAGGCTGACATCGAAATTGACCAGGTTCGGGAGCGCATCGATCGCAAGCCCTTCGCGAATCGTCCACATCGCCTGCGCCTGGCGAACAGAGGCAGCGAGCGCTGCATCGACGATGAGCCCCTGCTCGAGCCACACGCAGAGGCGATCCTCGAGTGAGCCGATGGGAATTGCGTCCATCCCGCGGCCCGGCGCAGCACATTCGAGCAGCACGTAAAAGCAGTCCGCCACCGCGAGCGGCGGCGCGACATCCGGCGTGTGGTGTGTGACGTAATCATAGAAGCCCGGCCACATCACCTCGAAACTGACTATGGTCGACAATTCCTCGCGCGCGCGTCGCCACAGCCGTACGACCGCGCCGTAGTCGGCGACGGCGCATAGGGCAGTCGCCGGCGTCTCGGGCCTCGGATGCAGCTTCAACACGGCGCGCGTGATGATCCCAAGCGTGCCTTCGCTGCCGATGAACAGATGCTTGAGATCGTAGCCGGCGTTGTTCTTGAGCATCTTATTCAATGAGCTCACGACGGTGCCGTTTGCGAGCACAACCTCGAGGCCGAGGACCTGATCGCGCATCATGCCGAACCGAATCGCGCGATTTCCGCCCGCGTTGGTCGCGATATTGCCGCCGATCTGACAGGAGCCGCGTGCGCCGAGATCGATGCCAAGCGAGAAGCCCGCCTCGTCCACCTGTTGCTGCAGCGACTGCAGCACCGTGCCGGCGCGCACCGTAACGGTCGCGGCATCGGTGTCGATTTCCTCGACTCCCGCATAGCGTTCGAGCGCCACAACGATCTCGCGATGCTCCGCCTGCACCGGTACCGCTCCGCGTGCGAGGCCGGTCAGGCCGCCCTGCGGGACGATCGGTTGGCCGAGACGGTTGCAGATCTCGAGTACCCGAGCGATTTGCGCGACGCTGTTCGCCCGCACGAGCGAGCGCGGCCTGATGCCCGGCGGTTCGTTGTAGGCCGTGAAATACCGTGGATCGACCTCGGCCCCCACGGTGACGACATCGGATCCGAGTTCACGGATCAACAGATCGACTGCCGAGTCAGGCTCCACTCTCGCCGCCGATCGTGGATCTTCGGCGTTCCCCGCGCAGATCGGCGCGTCGCTGGCGCTCATGGTCGCCGCGTCAAACCGAACAGAGGCGGCGGCCGCCTTCGAGTAAGGTCGCGTCGTCCCTAGCGAAGCTCAAGCGAATCACGCCGTGATCGGTGGCGTCGGCGTAGAATGCCGATAACGGAATCGTCGCGACGCCGACGTCGCGGATCAGGCGCAGTACGAAGTCGCTATCGCTCTCTCGGGAGAACCCCCTGAAGCGCGCAAGCATGAAGAAGCTGCCTTCGCTCGCGAGCAGCTCAAACCGCGACTTCGCGAGTGCGGCGGCGAGCAGGTCGCGCTTTTTCTGGTAGAACTCCGACAGTCCCAAGTAACTGCGCTCATCGGCCAGCGCTTCGATGAATGCATGCTGCATCGGCGTGTCCGCAGCGAACATCATGAATTGGTGGATCTTGCGGATCTCGCTCATGAGTTCTGCGGGTGCGAGGCAGTAACCGACGCGCCAACCGGTCACATGGTACGACTTTCCGAACGACGAGACGATCACGCTGCGCTCGGCGAGCTGCGGATGGCGTGCCATGCTTTCGTGAACGGCGCCGTCGAATACGACATGTTCGTAGACTTCGTCCGAAAGAATCACGATGCCGGTGTCGCGCGTCAGTGCGGTGAGGCGCGCAATATCGCCGGCACCGAGCACGGTCGCAGTCGGGTTATGCGGCGTGTTGATGATGATCATCCGGGTCCGCGGCGACAACGCGGCGGCCACCGCATCCCAGTCGACCCTGAAGCCCTGCGGCGATAGTTTGATCGCAATCGGCGTCGCACCTTGTAATCGAACGATCGGCGCATAACTGTCAAATGCCGGCTCGAAATAGATGACCTCGTCGCCGGCATGGACGAGCGCGCTGATCGATGCATACAGCCCCTCGCTCGCGCTGCCGACGATCGTGATTTCGTCTTCGGGTTTGTAATGCGCACCCGAGAGCCTCGCGACCTTTGAGGCAACGGCTTCGCGCAGCGCGGCGATCCCGGCCATCGGCGCATATTGGTTCTGCCCGGCGCGCATCGCGCGTGCGGCGGCATCGACGAGTTTCGGGTCGCAAGGAAAATTGGGAGCCCCTTGCGACAGATTCAGCGCGTTGTGCTCGGCAGCCAGCTGGCCGATGACCGTGAATATCGTGACGCCGACATCCGGCAGCTTGGAGCGAGGCGCGCACAGGCTCTCCATGGAAAATATCTCCTCGCGGAACGGCCGGTCATCCGGCTGGTAACACCGTGTCGATCGCAGAACGCTGCAAATTATAGGTTAACTCGCGTGCGCTCGCGGCCCGGCGCGCAGTATGGCGTGGCGAGCGGCGGAATGCGCCAGATTCGATGCTTGCTTCGCGTTCGGTCGGGGAGCGGCGCCGGCATTCCAAGCATGGGCAAGGACAGCCCCGGTTCGATGCTTCTCGCGGCATGCACGCCGTCCGGCGGAATCGTGACGCGGCTCACGTTGCTGCGTCTGCCGAATTCAGGTTTTCCACTAACGATTCGGCGCGGCCGGCCGATAGTGATCGGATGCGAACCTCGCAGCCATGGCTATCGTCCGCCGAGGTCCGAAGAACGGGCTCACTGCGCAAGCTATGACAACGAGTCCCCACGTGGTGCCGCTGCTCGCGCATTTGCTCGCGACCGCCCATAGCCTACCGCCCGATCGCTTTGCGAGCGCCTCAATCACCAGCGTCGCCTGAGGCATCCATCGTTATGTCCCCGATTTCCGTAGAGACGATCAGCGTACTCGTCGTCGATGACGACGAGGCCATCCGGCGCGCCTACCGAGAGATATTGTGTGCACCCCCGCCGAGCGCCGGGCGGATCGTGCAACAGGAGATGCGCACGCGGCTGTTTCGCGGCACGGCGCGCAATCCAGCGGCGGTTCCGGCATTGCGCCCGACGCGATTCGAGCCGACTTTCTGCAGCGGCGCCGAGCAGGCCGTCGAGGCCGTTCGTCTTGCGCATAGCCAGGATCGGCCTTTTGCAGTCGTATTTCTCGACATGCGGATGCCTCCGGGTCCCGACGGGGCCTGGGCGGCGCAAAAAATTCGCGAGATCGACGAGCATGTCGAGATCGTGATCTGCACGGCGTTTTCCGACATCGATCCTGCCGAGATCAGCGCGCGCGTTCCGCCGGAAGGCAAGCTGTTTTATCTGCAGAAGCCGTTTCATTCCCACGAGGTTCGGCAAACCTGCATCGCGCTCGGCCAAAAATGGAGCGCGCAACGCCGAATTTCGAAGCTCGCGTATTTCGACTCGTTGACGGGACTCGCGAATCGCGCCCGATTCCAAGAGGATCTGTCGGGCGCCTTGGAAACCGCGGAACAGTTCGGACAAAAGCTCGCGGTCTTGTATCTCGACCTCGACAATTTCAAGCGCATCAATGACACCTTGGGGCACACGGTCGGCGATGAGCTGTTGCGCATGATGGCGGAGCGCTTGCGGCGTGTCTGCCGCCGCGACGACGTCGTCAGCCGCGCAAACTCCGGCGGCGATTCCGGAGTCGATGTGGCGCGCTTGGGCGGCGATGAGTTCGTCGTGCTCCTGCGCAACATCGAGGCCCCGCAAGTCGCCTGCCGCGTCGCGGATCGCGTCATTCAAGCCTTGCGCCAGCCGCTGCAGCTGTCCGCCCACGAAATCCTGGTCACGCCGAGTGTCGGCATCGCGATCTACCCGTCCGACGGGCTGGACGTCGATACGCTCGGTCGCAATGCGGATCTGGCAATGTATTTTGCAAAGCGCCAGGGACCAGGTCGGTTCGCTCTTTACGAGGAAACGATGAATGCGGGCGGCCTGATGCGGCTCACGATCGAGATTCAGCTGCGTAGTGCGCTGAGCCGCAACGAATTGTCGCTGCATTACCAGCCGCAGGTCTATTTGGACACCGGCCGCGTCGCGGGGCTCGAGGCGCTGCTTCGCTGGACCAATGCCGACCTCGGCAATGTGCCGCCGAGCGAGTTCATACCGGTCGCCGAAGAGAGTGGCTTGATACTGCCGATCGGCGAATGGGTGCTGAGAACCGCGTGTAGTCAGGCGAAGGCATGGCACGACGAAGGATTGCCGGCCGGCCGCGTCGCCGTCAACGTATCCAACGTTCAGTTTGCTCAGCCGGACTTTCCCTCGCTGGTAGCGGCCGTGCTGCGCGAGACCGGTCTCGCGCCGGAACTGTTGGAACTCGAGATCACTGAATCGCTCGTGATGGAAAGCGACGAGAGGGCCGAACGTGTCGTCGCCGAGCTCAAGCGCATCGGCGTCTCGGTGGCGATCGACGACTTCGGCACCGGCTACTCGAATTTCGGCCGGTTGCGCTCCTTGTCGGTGGATCGGCTCAAGATCGACCGGTCTTTCATCGCCGGCATCAATACCGAGTCCGACGATCGTGCGCTCGTGACCGCGATGATCAAGATGGCGCAGACGATCGGCATCTGCGTGGTCGCGGAAGGCGTCGAAGACTTCAGCCAAATGCTGCATCTGCAGGACGACCATTGCGAGCAGGCTCAAGGGTACCTGCTGAGTCGGCCGTTGCCGGTGGCGGACGTGCGGCGATTCCTCAAACGGGTCGGCGCCAACGAAGAACACGGCCGAACGATGCGGCTGCGCCTGATGTCGAAACTGGGCGGCAACGGTCCCCTGTAAAGCGACGGTCGGCTCGTACTGGATTGGCGATCCGTTGCGTCAAATCAACGCTTTGGCTGCTCGTGCGTTAGAAAATTAGAACGCGCACGAAGAGGCCCCTCGCCGATGCCGATATTCTGTAAAAAAGACCGGTCGATCCACTATCTGGAACGCGGGCGCGGCGAGCCCCTTCTGTTGATTCATGGATTGGGATCGAGCGGCGCCGATTGGGCCCTGCAGGTCGCGGCGCTCGAAGGACGCTTCCGGGTGATCGTTCCGGATCTGCCGGGTAGCGGCCACAGCACGCCGCTGCCGGAGGGCTGCAGCATCGCCGAGTTCGCCGCCTCGCTCTGGGATCTCGTCGACCACTTGCAGGAATCACACGTGAATATCGTGGGCTTTTCGCTGGGAGGCGCCGTGGGGCTCGAGATGGCGCTGCAGCGCCCCGGCGGCGTGCGGCGGCTCGCGCTGATCAACAGCCTCGCGAACTACCGCTTGGACCACTGGCGCAAGTGGTTGGAGGCCGCTCTGACGATGGTTCTCGTGCCGCTGATCGGCATGCACCGCGTCGCGCAACTTGCCGCGAAACGCCTGTTCCCGATGCCCTGGCAGAGCAGGCTGCGCGAACGCGCGGTCGCCGTGGTAAGCGCGGTTCCGGCACGCGCCTATCTCGACAGTGCGCGCGCATTGATTGGCTGGACCGCAATCGACCGGCTCGACCACCTCAGCAGCAAGACCTTGGTGATCGCAGCCGAGAACGATTACACATCGCTGGATGAGAAACGTGCACTGGCTGCGCGGGTCGGCGCGCTGTTCGTGGTGGTGCGCGGTTCGCGCCATGGCACGCCGTTCGATGCGGTGGAGGCGACCAATGCGAGCCTGCTCGCATTGCTTACCGACCAGCCTCTGCCGCCGACCGAGAATCGAATCTATGATCAGACCGCACCGGTAGATCCGCTGTCCGTCGCCGACAGCGTCGCTCGAGAGCATGCGAGGCAGCGGATTGATCGCGGGCATTTTCCTACGGCGTAGTACCCGTTCGGCGCCGAGTCAATGGGTCGGCATCGTGATGACGGCCGCCCTGCGGATCGCCCCGATCGCAGCGCCGCCTGCTGCATGGCCGATCTGCACGTAAAACAGCTCGGCATGCGAACGCAGCGGATTGGCGATGATCGGAATCGACAGTGTCAATGCGTCGACGCCCGCGGGTAAATGTTCGACGGTCGGCGGTCGCGCGCGATAATCGACGCCGGCCTTCGCTCCGGACGGCGTCGTCCACCAGATGAAGCTCACTTCGCCCGAGGATCCGCGCGTTCGCTGTACGCGCAGGGAGGCTTGGCGCTCGCGCGGCGCGATGATGGTTTGATCTCGGTCGAGACTGAGGAGCTGGCGGCCGGGCGTTGAGACGGCGGCGGGCAGCGCAAGGGCCGGGGCCGGGATGATCTCGGCCCGCGGGACCACCACGGCCGTGGGAGGCTCCCGCAATGCGGGCGACGCGGTCACGGTTAGCAGCAGCGCGGCCGCCGCCGCGGCTTGCAACAGTCCGATCCACCGGCTCCGCGGACGCGGCTGCTCGAGAACGCCACCAGCTTCGAGAACGACAGCGGCTTCGGCTGTCGTATCGGCCGCCGCGGCTACCCCCGCGGCCGGCTCGACGTCAAGCGCCGCGGATGGCGCGGGGTCCGATCGGGCGGGTGCCTCGATTCGTGCTGACTCGAGTTCGCGGCGCAGTTCCGCAAGCGCGATGCGTTGGCTGCGCGCAAAGGTGGCCAGCTTCGCGATGCGCGCGCGATATCGAAGCAGCTTGCGCCGATCTGCGTCGCGTTCGCGATGGATCGCGCGGATCTTGGATTGCAGAGGTCGGTCTGGGGCCGGCGTGGTTGCCGCGATGCTTGCGATGGGCTCGGCTTCGAGGAGTTTCGGAGCTTGACGTTCGAGAGCCGGTCGCTCGATCGCAAATCGGATCGTGCGGTTCCGATCCGCGGAGATTTTACCGCGGCGGTGATACTGGTCGGTTATCGCGAGCACGTCCCACGCAAAGTCCGGCGTGGCGGCACAAACGGCGCACAGCTCCTCGATGAACGCAGGCTCCTCGAATTCACCTCGAACGAATGCATCGAGCCGCTGCGCAAGTTCGTATTCCATACGGAGATCGGCGAAAATTCCTTGGACTCTGGTTGGCCGTGCGACTCGCTTGCGAGCCGTGATATCGGCTGCCGATGCTGCCACAGCTTGTAAAACGGTGACCGTGCGTTAGCGTACACAAGCGCTGGACGCCGCCCAGAGCCGGCGGCGTCGCGGACCCAAAATCAGCTGCAATCGTGCTCGATCGGCCACATAGTTCGTGGTGCAGCAAGCGGACGGCTTAGAATCGCATCGCGGGACGACACCGAGATCAAGGACATCGTGATTGGGGCCACTTTGAACACCGGCACACGCGGGGATGAGGAATCCGAGCGCTTTGCGCTCGACATGCGCAGCGTGCGGCGATCCTTCGACCGGGCCGCCGGGGGCTACGACGCCGCTGCGGTACTGCAGTCGGCGGTTCGTGAAGTCTTGCTCGAACGATTGGATCTCACGAGGCTCGCCCCGCGCTTCGTGCTCGACGCGGGTGCCGGCACCGGTCGTGCGAGCCGCGCGCTCAAAGAGCGCTATCCGCGCGCGCGCGTCATCGCCGTTGATTTCGCGCTCGGCATGCTGCGCACGGCCAAGCGCCGCCAATCCTGGCTGTGCCGATTCGATCGCGTGCAAGCCGATGCGGAGCGTTTGCCGTTTGGCGACGCCAGTATCGACCTGATCTTCAGCAACTTGCTGCTGCCGTGGTGCGATCCGGACCGCCTGTTCGCGGAATTTCGTCGCGTGCTCGCGCCAAACGGATTGCTGACCTGCAGCGGTCTCGGTCCCGATACGCTACGCGAACTGCGCGTCGCATGGGCGCAGGTCGACGCGCATCGCCACGTCAATCAATTCATCGACATGCACGACTTGGGTGATGCCTTGGTGCGCGCCGGGTTCGCAGCACCGGTGCTCGACGTCGATCGCTATACATTGAAATACAAGGATTTCCGCGCGCTCGCGCTCGACCTCAAAGCGCTCGGTACACGCAATTTCACGGCGGCCAGGCAGCGTGGCCTGACGGCAAAAGGCAAATTGATCGAAATGCAGAACGCCTATGAGGCTTTTCGCGAGCACGACCATTTGCCCGCGACCGCGGAGGTGGTTTTCGCTCACGCGTGGGCCGGCGGCGAACTGCCGCGACGCCGCGCGGACGGCGCATCGATTTCGCTCGCGGAGTTGCGGCGGAAACTTCCCGGAAATCGCCGCCCGTGAAGCCGTTGCGGCTTTTCGTGACCGGCACCGACACCGGCGTCGGCAAGACGCGCGTCGCGGTGGGCCTGTGCCACGCATTTGCGGCGCAGGGACGGCGCGTTGCAGCGATGAAGCCCGTCGCTTCGGGCTGCACGATCACGCCGGCGGGATTGCGCAATGCGGATGCACTCGCACTGCAGTCTGCGATGACCGTGCGCGCGAGTTATGCGGACGTCAACCCGTATGCGTTCGCGGCGCCGATAGCGCCGCATCTCGCTGCCGGCGACGCCGGGACCGTGATCGAGTTCGACCTATTGGACCGTGCGTTCGAACGGCTGAGCCTGCAAAGTGACGTACTCGTCGTCGAAGGCGCCGGTGGGTGGTTCGTGCCGCTCGGCCCCGATCGCAGCTTTGCGGATCTTGCGGCCCATTGGGACCTGCAACCGATCGTCGTGGTTGGGTTGCGGCTCGGCTGTTTGAATCACGCGCTGCTGACGATCGAGGCGATCGAGCGTCGGGGTCTGGAGGTCTACGGTTGGGTCGCGAATTCTATCGATCCGGGGTTTGAGCGCGCGGCGGACAACGTCGCGAGCTTGCGTAGTCGCATCGCGGCTCCCTGTCTTGCGGTCCTGGAACATGCGCCCAATGTCGATGATTCTGCGTTGGCGCGGCAGCTGAGCGCGGGGCTGGTCAAGCCTTGAACAGTTTCTGCGCGGCGATCGGCAGCGCGCGCACGCGCTTGCCCGTGGCCGCGAATATCGCGTTGCAGACCGCGGGCGCGACCAAGGCAACCGCCGGCTCGCCGATGCCGCCGGGTGTCTCCTCGCTCTCGATCAAAACCACTTCGATCTGCGGCATCTCATCGGAGCGCAACACCCGATAGCTATTGAAATTCGTTTGCCGCACTTTGCCCGCTGAAATCGTGACCTCGCCCCAGAGTGCCGCGGAAAGTCCGAATACGATTCCGCTTTCGATTTGCGATTCGACGATCCTCGGATTGACGATTTGACCGCAATCGACGACGCAGACGATTTTGTGAATCTTGGGCTCGCCTTCGTCGATGGAGATTTCCGCGACCTGCGCGATCACGGTCGTGTAGCCCTCCATGAGCGCGATACCCTGGTAGCGCCCGTCGGGTGCGCGTCCCCAGGCAGCTTTGGTGGCGGCGGCCTCGAGCACGCGCCGATGGCGCGGCTTGTCCTTGAGTAATCCATGGCGGAATTCGAACGGACCCTTGCCGGCGGCTGCAGCCAATTCATCCATGAAGCTCTCGACGCCGAAGCAGTTGATCGCATGGCTCACCGAGCGCAAATAACCCACGTCGAGGCCGACTTCCTGCCGCGTGTAATTGATCGCGACATTCGGCACACCGTATGGGTAGTTTTGAACGCCCTCGACGACCGAATCGAACGGGTCGGTCGTGTCTGGCGCGAAGCGCGCGGTAATCGACGGGCTGACGCTGTGAAACTCGAACCCTTGCAGTTCACCGTGCGCATCGAGTGCGCCACGCAGCTGCAGCGTCGCGGGCGGCCGGTAATAATCGTGCGTCATGTCATCTTCGCGCGTCCAGATGAGCTTGACGGGTGCGCCGACCGCCTTCGATGCGGCGACCGCGGCCGGAATGAAATCGACCTCGAGACGCCGGCCGAAGCCGCCGCCGAGCAATGTCGTGTAGACCCGGACCTGTTCGGGCGCCAACCCTGCGGCCGCCGCGGCCGTGGTCTGCGAAATTTTCTGGACTTGAGTGCCGACGTACAAATCGCAGCGGCCCGCCTTGACGTCGGCCGTGCAATTCATCGGCTCCATGGTCGCGTGCGCGAGCATCGGCAGCTCATAGACCGCGCTTAATGTTTGATGCGCCGCCTTGAGCGTCGCCGCCGCGTTGCCATCGGCGCGCGCCGACGCACCCGCACCGGCCGCGAGTGCCTTGTGCAGCGTGCTGCGGATCGCGGCGTTGTCGAGCTTCGCGCTCGGGCCCGGATCCCAGACGATTTTGAGCGCCTCGCGTGCTTGGAGCGCCTGCCAGAAATGCTCGGCGACGACCACGACGCCGCTCGGCGTCGAGAGCACCCGGTGTACGCCGGGCAGCCGCTCGGCGGCGGTGGAGTCGACGCGGCTCGCCTTGCCGCCCAGCACCGGCGGCTGCGCGAGTGCGGCATACAGCATGCCCGGTAATTTGACGTCGATGCCGAATTCGGCGCTGCCGTCGACCTTGCCCGGCGTGTCGATGCGCGCGATCGCCTTGCCGATGAGTATGAAACGGCTCGCGTCTTTGAGTTTGACGTCCTTCGGCAGCGGCAGCTTGGCGGCGGCCTCGGCGAGCTCACCGAAACTCAAGGTTTTGCCGTGCGCATTGACGATATGGCCGTTGCTTGCGCGACACTCGGCGGTGCTGACCCCCCAGTGTGCGGCGGCCGCGGCGATCAACACCACGCGCGCCTGAGCGCCCGCCGTTCGCAGCTTTTCCCAGGCATCACTGACGCTGTTGCTCGTACCCGTGATCTGTCCGCCGTTGCCCGCGTTGATGTAGGCATCGCCCACCGGCGCCGCGATGACCTTGATTGTCTCGATCGACACTTCGAGTTCCTCGGCAAGCAACATCGGCAGCGCGGTATAGACGCCTTGCCCCATTTCCGAGCGATCGACGAGGATCGTGATTGCATTGTCGGCGCTGATCTGGAGCCAGGCCGTGATTTCGCCGCCGCCGGCGGCGCCGTTGACGGCGCGCTTGCGCGCGCACACCGGCAGGCTCAGCGCGAGCACCAATCCGCCGCCGAGCGCTGCGGCTTTGCCGAGAAACTCGCGGCGGCCATGATCGGCGATCTCGGCGCTCATCTGCTCAAGTTCCATTCTTCATGAGTTCTGCGGCACGGTGAATCGCCGTGCGAATGCGCGAATAGGTCCCGCAGCGGCAGATGTTGCCGGCCATCGCGGCGTCGATAGCCACGTCGGTCGGATTGGGTTCATGCCTGAGCAAGGCGACCGCCGACATGATCTGGCCGGACTGGCAATAGCCGCATTGCGGCACGTCGATTTCGATCCACGCCTTTTGCACCGGGTGGCTGCGGTCCGCCGACAGCCCCTCGATCGTCGTGATCGGCTTGCCGAGTACGGCGGAGAGCGGCACCGAGCAGGAGCGTATCGGCATCCCATCCATGTGCACCGTGCAAGCGCCGCACAAGCCCTTGCCGCACCCGTATTTGGTGCCGGTCATCCCCAAGTGGTCGCGCAGCACCCAGAGCAGCGGCGTCTCGGGCGCCGCATCGACCGCATGTGCCTGCCCATTGACGGTGAGCGTTTGATTGTCGGCAGGCGATGGCATCGCGGGATTCTCCGGGGCAGCAAGCTTGACAGGTGTTTCAGTGATTATGCATCGAAAGCTCACGGCGCGGGAGAGCCGCCAGGAATGGTAGGATCGCCTCATGCAAGTGCAGTCGACTTTTTACCCGCGGGTTTTCGCGCTTGTCGTGGCAGTCGTGCTCGGCTACGCGCTATTGCGGATCTTTGCACCGTTTGCAGGTCCGATCGCGTGGGCCGCCTTCCTTGCGTTCTTGCTGTTCCCCTTGAATCTGCGTTTGCGGCGGCGGTTCCGGGGCCGGTCCGGCCTAGCCGCCGGATTGCTGACGATCTTGGCGCCGATCGTCGTGCTGTTGCCGTTGGCGGCGCTGTCGATCGAGTTCGTGTCCCAGATCTCGGCGCTGCTGCGCAAGTTTCAAGCGGCCACAGCCGGTCTCGACATCAAGACTTACGCCGATCTGCAGCAATTTCCGGTGATCGCGCATCTCAATCTTTGGCTGCAGGCGCACACCTCGTTTTCGGCCGAGCAGGTGCAAGGCTGGATTCTGCAGGGAACGCGCGAGTTTCTGGAACGAGCCGCGTCGTTTGGCGGCTCGTTTTTTCTGGGTGCCTTGAGTTCCATGCTGGGAATCGCGTTGACCGTGATTCTGCTGTTCTTCTTCTTGAGCGACGGCGATGCGATGATCCGACGGGCGCGCGGATTTATACCCCTCGAAGAGGCTTACAAGGAGCGTCTGGTCAACCACTTGAGCGGGATCACACGCGCGATCGTATTCGGCACGAGCATGACCGCGCTGTTGCAGGGCTTCGTCCTCGGGGTCGGCTTCGACATCGCGGGCTTGCCATCGCCCGTGGTTTTCGGCGTGCTCGCCGCGCTGATCGCGATGCTGCCCTTCGGCGGCACTGCATTGGTGTGGATACCCGCCGCTATTTGGCTGTTTTTCGACGGCCACTGGGGATATGCGATCTTCATGGTGATCTGGGGCGCGATGCTGTCGCTGCTCGACAGTGTGCTCAAGCCGCTGCTGATTTCGGGACGTGCACCGATCTCCACGTTCGTGGTGTTCATCGGCGTGCTCGGCGGCATCGCCGCATTCGGGGCGATCGGGATCATCGCGGGTCCGGTGGTCCTCTCCTTGGTGCTCGCGCTGATCGAGTTCGCCGAGGAAGCGCGCCCGCAAGTACAATCCGCGCCCTGATGGACGTTTCCCACCTTCTCGATACGCTCAACGAGGCGCAGCGGCAAGCCGTCGCTTCGCCGCTCGCGCCTGCGCTCGTGCTGGCCGGAGCCGGCAGCGGCAAGACACGCGTTCTCGTGCACCGCGTCGCCTGGTTGGTCCAGGTTGAAGGCGTATCCCCGAACGGCATCCTCGCGGTGACGTTCACCAACAAGGCCGCGGGCGAAATGCGCTCGCGCATCGAATCGCTGTTGCGCATATCCGGCGTCACGATGTGGATCGGGACCTTCCACGGTCTCGCGCATCGGCTACTGCGCATGCATTGGCGCGAGGCGGGACTGCCGCAGAATTTTCAGATTCTCGACTCCGAGGATCAGACTCGCGTATTGCGCAAGGTATTGAAGACGCTCGATCTCGATGAGGCCCGCTGGGTGCCTCGCGAAATTCAATGGTTCATCAATGCGCAAAAGGACGAGGGCTTGCGGCCCAAGCACTTGGCCGACAACGGCGACGCCACCCGGCGACAACTGATCCGGATTTATCAGGCCTACGAGGACGCCTGCCAGCGCGCGGGCGTCGTCGATTTCGCCGAGCTGCTGCTGCGCGCCTATGAAATCTGGCGCGACTATCCGTCGCTGCTGCAGCACTACCGCCAACGTTTCCGCCACGTGCTCATCGACGAGTTTCAGGACACGAACGCGATCCAATACAAGTGGCTGACGCTGCTCGCGGGACCCACGGGCCTGCCGTTCGCGGTCGGCGATGATGATCAATCGATTTACCGGTGGCGCGGAGCCCGCGTCGAGAATTTGAATCAGTTTCGCCGAGATTTTCCGGCCGCGGCGCTCTACAAGCTCGAACAAAACTATCGTTCGAGCGGCACGATTCTCAAGGCCGCGAACGCACTGATCGCCAACAATGCGGGCCGCCTCGGCAAGACGCTGTGGACGAGCGGCGCGGACGGCGAGCCCATCCGGCTCTATGCGGCGTTCAACGAGCGCGACGAGGCCGATTTCGTCGTCAATCGGATTCGCGAGTGGGTCGAGCAGGGCGGCCAGCGACGCGACATCGCGATCCTGTACCGCTCGAACGCGCAATCGCGGGTATTCGAGGAGGCGTTCTTGAACGCGCGGCTGCCGTACAAGGTCTATGGCGGCCTGCGATTCTTCGAGCGTGCGGAAATCAAGGATGCGCTCGCCTACCTGCGATTGACCTCGAGCCGCGCCGACGACACCTCGTTCGAACGCGTCGTGAATCTGCCCACGCGGGGAATCGGCGCGAAGACGCTCGATACGCTGCGCGACTATGCGCGCGCGCATGCGACCTCACTCTGGGACGCGGCGCTCGCCTGTACCGGCGCCTCCCCGCAGGATGCGCTGCCGCAGCGAGCCTCTCTGTCGCTGCAGGCGTTTCTCGAGCTGATCGACAAGCTGGGCCGCGAGATCGCGGCGCTGGAACTTCACGAGCAGGTCGATCACGTGATTCAGATGAGCGGGCTGATCGAGCACTTCAGAAAGGAGAAGGGCGAGCGCGGTGAGGGCCGCATCGAAAACCTTCTCGAACTCGTGAGCGCGGCGCGCGGCTTCTCGCCGGAGAGTACCGGCGAAGGCGACGCCGAGCTCGGGCCGCTCGAATCGTTCCTCTCCCATGCGGTGTTGGAATCAGGCGAAGGACAGGCCGACGCCTGGGATGACTGCATACAGATGATGACGCTGCACACCGCCAAAGGGCTCGAGTTCCCGGTCGTGTTCCTCGCGGGCATGGAAGACGGGCTGTTCCCGCACCAGCGCTCGATCCAGGATTTGAGCTCGCTCGAAGAAGAGCGGCGCCTCTGCTACGTGGGCGCCACGCGCGCGATGCGGCGCCTGTATATTACCTATGCGGAGCAGCGCCGCCTCTATGGAATCGACACCTACGGACAACCCTCGCGCTTCATCGGCGAACTGCCGACCGAACTCATCGAAGAAGTCCGGCCGCGCCTGCAGGTCTCGAGACCCGCATTTGCGGGCCGCAAGCTCGTCGAGGATTCGCCGCAGACCGCGATGCGCATGGGCAGCAGGGTGCGGCATTCGAAATTCGGCGACGGCGTCGTATTGAGCTTCGAGGGAAACGGTCCCCACGCGCGGATTCAGGTGAATTTCGAACGGCAGGGCACGAAGTGGTTGATGCTTTCCTACGCCAATCTCGAGGTCGTGTAGAGTAAACAAACAGTGAAAATCATCATCCTTGGAGCCGGCCAGGTCGGGCGCACGGCGGCATATCACCTCTCGCGCGAGGAGGCGAATGACGTCACGGTCATCGACGTCAACGAAGACGCGCTGCGCGACCTGCAGGACCGCCTCGACATACGCACGGTGAGCGGCAACGCCGCGAGTCCGCACGTGCTCGAGGCCGCCGGAATCGCCAATACCGACATCCTCGTGGCGCTGACCAACAGCGACGAGGTCAACATGATCGCCTGCCACATCGCCTGGACGCTGTATCGCACGCCGAAGAAGATCGCGCGCGTGCGCTCCGCCGATTACACCGAGCGCGAGCGGCTGTTCGGCGAGAACGGCATCGCCGTCGATGTCTGGATCAGTCCCGAACAGCTCGTCACCGAGTACGTCGCGCGCTTGATTCGTTATCCGGGCGCGCTGCAGGTGCTGGATTTTGCCGACGGCCGCGTTCGGCTCGTCGGAATTCGTGCGCGTCAGGGCGGCCCGCTCGTGGGCCAGGCGCTGCGCACGCTGCGCGAACACATTCCGAACATCGATGCGCGCGTCGCTGCGATTTATAGGGCAGGCAAGAGCGTCAAGCCCGAGGGCACGACGGTCATCGAGGACGGCGACGAGGTGTTTTTCCTGGCAGCGCGCCGCGACATCCGTGCGGTCATGCGCGAGATGCGCCGCGAGGAGGCGCCCGCGCGCCGCGTGGTGATCGCGGGCGGCGGCAACATCGGCTTTCGACTCGCGCGTGCTCTGGAGGACAAGAACCAGGTCAAGCTCATCGAACGCGACCACAAGCGCGCCCGGCGCGTCTCGGAGCAATTGAAGAATACGACGGTGCTGCACGGCGACGCTGCCGACGAGGATCTGCTGCTCGAGGAGAACATCGACAGCGCCGACGTATTCGCGGCACTCACGAATTCCGAGGAAGCCAACATCCTCTCGGCGATGCTCGCCAAGCGGCTGGGCGCGCACAAAGTCATGGCCTTGATCAACAAGCCGGCCTATGCCGAGCTCATCGAGAGCGGCTCGATCGACATCGCGATTGCGCCGCAGACGGTCACGATCAGCTCTCTGCTCGCGCACGTGCGCCACGGCGACGTCGTGCGCGTGCACTCCTTGCGCCGCGGCGCCGCCGAGGCGCTCGAGGTCGTCGTGCACGGCGACGCCGACAGCTCGAAGGTCATCGGACGGCGCGTCGAGGAGATCACGCTGCCGGAGGGCACGACCCTAGGCGCGGTCGTGCGCGGCGAGGATGTGATCATCGCGCACCACGACATCACGGTGCAGCCGGATGATCATTTGATCCTATTCCTGACCGATCGGCGGCATTTGGAAGCGGTGGAAAAGCTCTTCCAAGGCTCGGCCTCGTTTTTGTGAAGGACATCGTGTTGCCGGTAGCGCACACGTTCGCCATGGTCATCATGGCGTTCGCGTTCGGCATGCTCGCACCTCTGGTGCTGGCGATTTGGGGCGCGGACCCCGCGCTGCTGTCGTTCATCGTCTCGGCCGCCGCGACATTCGCGGTCGGTGCGCTGCTATGGCTCGCGACGCGGCGCTTCAAGCGCGAACTGAAGACGCGCGACGGACTGATGCTGCTCGCACTGACCTGGATCGTATTGCCGGCCGCTGCGGCGCTGCCGCTGTGGAATTACTTGCCGATCAACTTCACGGATGCCTATTTCGAGGCAACCTCGGGACTGACCACGACCGGCGCGACCATACTGTCCGGTCTCGAGGACCTGCCGCGCTCGATCAAC
>Ga0181531_10000165_pt1 | contig 49759 bp, 38 predicted proteins | sample PEATcosm2014_Bin_38_FD_119743 | JGI IMG/M metagenome (GOLD analysis project Ga0181531, IMG submission 119743) | Peatland microbial communities from MTU Mesocosm Facility, Houghton, MI, USA - PEATcosm2014_Bin11_10_metaG | ecosystem: Environmental > Terrestrial > Soil > Wetlands > Peat | place...
CAATCTGCTGCTCTTTGCCGGCCCCGCAGACTAGTTTCGCTTCCGCTTTTCTCTGCACCTCTGCGGCAAATCTTCAGGCCTTCGCCGAACCACGCTTGGTCTGACCCGCTTGCTTGCCGCCAAATACCGTGATAATTTCACTACTTCCGAATCACCAGCATCAACTCACGCAACGATGTCGCAGTCTAATTCAAACGCTCAAATCTCGAAATTAACCGGGCCTGCGCAACCAGCCTCCGCACTCGCGCGCGAGCCTGTCTTCTGGCGCGTCGAAGGCAGCCTGCTCAATCTCACCGCCGTCCGACCCGTCGGCTTCTTCGCCTGGAATTCGCAAAGCTTCCTCGAGCGCTGGACGCGCCGCGGCGCCATGGCCGTCCTCGCGGTAGGCCGCCCGTTCCTCTACATTACCGACCGCGTCTTCGCCACGCGCCTGCTCCACACCGTCCTCCGCGGAGTCAGCCGCGACCGCCTCGACCTCCTGGGCGAAGAATTCTTCGAATATTTCCTGAAGCCGCGCCTGAAACAAAAAGGCATCGCCAAACTGCAAGAAGCCATAGCCGCAGGCGGTGAAATCGTCCTCGTCAGCCAAGGCCTCGACCACATCATGCGCCCGCTGGCAAAGCATCTAGGCATCTTCCGCATCATCTCCAATCGCCTCGATTTCCGCGAAGGCATGGCTACCGGACGCCTTCTCGATCCCGTAATCCGCCCGCGCGGCGCCTTCGCCAGATTCACCGGCAGCCAACCAGACGGCCGGGTTCCCCGCGAAAAGTTAATCAGCATTCTCGGTTTCGAAAAAAATCCACAAGTGCTGGACGAAGCCATCAGACCAGCCGAACGCACCGCGCCCAAAGTCTACGTCCCCGTAGTCCACTACGAATCGCGCAACGGCCATCCGGTTTTTTCGGCCCGCGCAGCTTTGCGCGGAAAAAATGTCCTGCTCATCGGCGCCACAGGCTTCATCGGAAAAGTTTGGCTGGCGAATCTGCTCACGGATCTCCCAGAAATTGGCCGCATCTATTTGCTAGTCCGCCACAACCGCGCCAACACTTCCCTGCAACGCATGCAACGCGTAATCGAAGAATCCCCGGTTTTCGAAAAGCTAGCCCAGCACCACGGCGAAAAATTCGCCGAATTTCTGCAAGATCACATAGAAGTCGTGGATGGCGACGTCAGCAAACCCGGCCTGGGCCTAAGCCCGCAAGACCAGCAAAAGCTTTCCCGCACTCTCGACGTAATCGTCAACAGCTCCGGCCTGACCGATTTCAATCCCGACCTGCGCGACGCCCTCGCCGTAAACGTCCGCTCCACAGCCTACGTCCTCGATTTCCTGAAAGAATGTGCGCACGCATCGCTCCTGCATCTCTCCACCTGCTACGTAGTAGGCCAACGTGACGGCCGCGTCCTGGAAGAATTGCCCAAGAATTACAGCCCGCGAGGCATTCCCAATTACGACGCGGTAAAAGAATGGCAATCCCTGGAAAATCTCATCAAAGAAACAGAAGCCCGCGCCGAATCCGAAGAAGTGACAGCCGAACTCCGCCGCACTGCGCAAAAAAAGGAACACGCCGCGAAAGACCTGCAAGGTGCCGCGCTCGAAAATCAAATCCGCAAAAATCGCGTCCGCTGGCTCCGCCAAACGCTTACCGACGCAGCTTCGCGCCGCGCCATCGAACTAGGCTGGCCCAACACCTACACCTTCACGAAAAGCATTTCCGAATCTCTGATTCGAAATTTCCTGGACGCCAACCCGTCCGTTGCAATCGCCGTGGTGCGCCCCGCAATCGTCGAATCGTCGCTCGAAAAACCGTTCCTGGGCTGGAACGAAGGCATCAACACCTCCGCCTCGCTCTCCTACCTGCTAGGAACTTTCTTCCGCCAACTTCCCACCAACGAGTCGAAGTGCCTCGACCTCATCCCGGTCGATCTCGTCTGCCGCGGGATGACTCTGATCTCCGCCGCCCTGGTCACTCACCGCCACCAGCGCGTCTATCAACTAGCCACCTCGGTCGCCAACGCCTGCAACATGCGCCGCTCCATCGAACTCACCGGCCTAGGCCACCGAAAATTTTATCGTGCGCACGCCGACATCCAGCAACGCATGCGTCTGCGGTTTGACGCCATCCCCGTTTCCAAAACACGCTACAAAGCTATCTCGGCCCCCGCGCAAAAAGCCGTAGTAAAAGCGATCAACCGGACCATGGAACCGTTCGCGTCCAAGCCTCCGCTAGCTCGCCAGGAACGCGAACTCGAAAAAGTCGTCAAGCTCATCTCCCTCTTCGAACCCTTCATCCTTCACAACGATCACGTGTTCGAAGCCGCCAATGTCGAACGCCTCAGTGCCGCGCTTCCCCCCGACGAACAAGCCGATTTCGGCTACGATTCCCGCGCCCTCGACTGGTGGGATTACTGGATCAACGTCCACATTCCCGCTCTGCGCAAGTGGTGTTATCCTCTCATCGAAGGACGCCAGCCGGAATCGCGTCCCCGGCGTTCGGTGCCGCTCGCAGCGCGCAACGACGCGAACGCCACCACCGCTGCAGGCGCGGCGGGAGCAGCGGGTTCGTCAAGCTCGGGTCCGGCAACGGCATCCTGAAACTCAATCACTGTGGCCATCCTCCTGACTGGTTCCACCGGATATATCGGCGCGCACATCGCGTCGAATTTGCTTACGGGCCATTCCGACCCGCTGAATCTGCTCGTCCGCGCGCGCGATGAACAGGAAGCGCAGGAACGTCTCTGGCGCGCGCTCCAGCTGCATCTGGATTTTCCGCGCTTCGATGAAATGCTGCGCTCGCGCATCCGCATTTTTCGCGGCGACCTCACCGACGCGCATTTCGGCCTCTCGAATGACGATTACGCGCAACTCGTGCGCACGACAGACTCCGTAATCCACTGCGCTGCATCCCTGAATCGCAAATCCGAAAAAAGCTGCCTCAACGTAAATCTGCGCGGCACGCTCGAAGTCATCCAACTCGCCCAGCGCGCCCGCGATCAGCACGGCCTTCGCCGCTTCAGCCATGTCAGCACAGTAGCGGTCGCCGGCCAACGCTCCAACGAAGTCGTTCAGGAAGACACGGCCATCGACTGGAATCGCTCCGACTACGATCCCTACGCCCGCACAAAAAAATTCTGCGAGCACATGGTCCATCAGCTGTTGCCCGACGTTCAGCGCACCATCTTCCGTCCGAGCATCGTCCTGGGCGATAGCCGCCGCCCCGAAACCAATCAATTCGATATGGTGCGCGCCTTCGTTTTTCTCGCCAGCCTGCCGATGCTTCCCTTCCGCCCCGGCGATCGCATTGATATCGTCCCGGTGGATTTCGTCGCCGACGCCGTCGCCACGCTGCATCAAAAGGAAAATCCCGCGCACGAGATTTATCATCTCTCGTCCGGCCGCGAGTCCGAAACTTTCATCGAACTAACCGAAGCGCTCTCCAGAGCGCAAGACAAACGCGGTCCTGTCTTCGTCCCCAGCTTTGAAAAATCCACGGAGAAAATCGTAAACGCCCTCGCAGGCCGTGCCGGAAAAATCGGCGGCCTGGCCACGCTCCTGAAGGTTTTCCTCCCTTACCTTCTATGGAACACGGTTTTCGACAACACTCGCGTCGTCGAAGAACTCGGCCGCCATCCGGCCCCCTTCTCGCAATACAGCCTCCCGCTCCTCCGCTTCAGCCGCGAAAATCATTTCGTCTTCAAATATCGCGAATGGCCCGCCGACGCGCCCGTGCACACCGCTTCCCGCGCGGCCAACGCCTCCCCGGATTCGCGCCAATGACCGACCTGCTCCTAGAATCCTGGGTCAGCGGCCTCATCGAACTCAACAAGTTCGAATGGATGCTCGGCGCCGGACACGCCTGGCAGCCCGGCACCAAGCTCAAACTTCTCTTCGCTGGCTACAACGGCACGCGCAACACCGGCTCTGACGTCCGTGTGGAAGAAATGATCCGCCAGGTGCGCCGCATCCTCGGCGACGAAAATCTTGCCCTCAGCGTCATGTCGCAGAATTTCGACCTCACCCGCGGATATTTCGGCGACGCCCGCCAGGTGCACCTGCCAGACGTTTTCCCGCCGTTCCTGCACCGAGTTGTCCGCGCGAACGACGGCGTCGTAGCCTGCGAAGGCTCGATGTTCAAGAGCAAATTCGCCAACGCCCTCACCACAATGATGATCGGCTCTCTAGGTATCGCCTCCGCGCAAAATAAATTAAGCATCGCCTACGGCGCCGAAGCAGGCGCGATGGATCCGCTGCTGCAAAAAATGACGCGCCGCTACTGCCGCGACTCCCTGATCATTACGCGCAATGTCGAGTCGCAAGCCGTTCTCGGCAAATTAGGCGTCCCCACGGAATTAGGCACAGACACCGCCTGGACTTTCGAGCCGTTAGCCTCCGAATACGGCCGCAAAGCCCTGCGCGATGCAGGCTGGAACGGCACGACTCCTCTCCTCGCCGTCTGCCCGATTAATCCATTCTGGTGGCCAGTCACTGCATCTCTGGCGAAGTGGCTAGCGCACTCGGTTGCAGGCGCATACGAAAAAAGCTACTACCGCACCATCTATTTCCATCGCTCCGGCTCGCAAGTGGACGCCGCCTACGAAAAATATCTCAGCGAAATGGCCACAGGTGTAGCCGGTTATCAAAAATCGCGCAATGTTTTCCCGGTAATGGTCGCCATGGAAATGCTCGACCGCGACGCCTGTGAGCGCGTCGCCCAAAAACTAGGCGGCGCTCCCGTCTTCGGCTCCGACAAATTCAACATGTACGAACTCGTCAGCATCCTGCGCGCCTGCGATCGCCTGCTCTCTTCGCGCTATCACGCCATCGTCACCACCATGCCCGCCGGCATTCCTTCCGCTGGGGTCACCATGGACGAGCGCATCCGCAACCTCCTGCGCGAACGCGGCCACGAACATCTCCTCATGCGCGTGGACGAATCCGGCCTAGCCGACAAAATCGTTGCAGCCCTCCGCGCGCTCGATTCCCAAGCCGAAGAAATTCCCGATGCCATGGAACGCACTGTCGCGCGCAATCTTCAACTCATGGCTCGCATGGGCACCTATTTCGAAGAGCAAGTCGCGCGCCGCTACCCGCAATTCCCCGTGCGCAGAGGCGTCTTAGGCTGGGAAGATTATCTTCCCCCGCTCGGCCCCGGCCTCGTAAAACTACTGGAAAAACACAGCGGAGTCCTCGTCGCATGACATTCGTCGAAAATATCTTCGCCCAGCTGAATCATGCCGCCACCGAGCCGGTGCTGCAGGAAATTCACGGTGAAAAAATTCACTCCGTCACCGGCAGCGAGCTCCTCGCGCTCACTGAGCAAGCTCGCCATTTCCTGCTAGCCCGCGGCCTCAAGAAAGGTGACCGCTGCGCGCTCCTCGCCCCAAACAGCATTCCCTGGGCCGCGCTCGACCTCGCCCTGATGGCCGAAGGAATCGTCGTCGTGCCGCTCTACGCGCGCCAAGCCCCCGCCGAACTGGTAGCGATGATGCAAGACTCTACGCCCTCGCGCATCATTTGCCTGGACGCAGTGATCGCCGCCGAAATAAAAAAGTTGTGGCCTCAAGCCCCGCAAATTTCGCTACTCGAAGGCGTGTTCGCGGGCGAACCGGTTCCGCCCAAGCCGCCCATGCACCACGAAGACTCGGACGTAATTTCGATCATCTATACCTCCGGCACCTCGGGCGAACCCAAAGGCGTGATCCTCACCGCCGGAAACGTAAACCACATCGTCAGCGCGACGAATTCCCGACTCGACAAACTAATGGGCCCGCGCACCCAGCCCGATCGCATTTTCCATTACGCCCCGTTCTGTTTCGCCGCGTCCTGGATCCTTCTGCTCACCGCGCTCTCGCGTCACAGCGTCCTCTCGCTCTCCACCGACCTCGCCAAACTTTCCGACGAACTCAAACTAGCCGCACCCGAATATTTCCTGAACGTCCCCACGCTCCTCGAACGCGTCCGCGCCAGAATTCAAACCACAGTCCAGGAACGCGGCGGTCTCGCCACAGCAATTTTCCCCCGCGCCCAACAAGCCTTCGTCCGCCGCCACAATAAACAATCCAAGTTCGGCGATCCCATCTGGCTAGCGCTCGGAAACTCCCTGATGTTCCCCGCCATCCGCAAAAGCATCGGCCCCAACGTGAAAGCCCTGATCTGCGGCTCGGCTCCGCTGGCCGTTGATACTCAACTTTTCTTCATGATGATCGGCATTCCCGTCCTGCAGGTCTACGGCCTCACCGAAACCACCGCCATCTGCACCGCCGACGATCCCGCGCAAGTCGAGCCCGGCTTCGTAGGCCCCGCAATCCTCGGTGTGGAAATGAAGCGCGCCGAGGACGGCGAAATCCTGGTCCGCGGCCCCAATATTTTCGCCGGATACTGGCAGCGCCCTGCCGAAACCGCCAAAGCCCTGCAAGACGGCTGGTTCCACACCGGCGATCAAGGCGAGCCCAACGAAAACGGAAACTGGCGGATCACCGGCCGTATTAAGAACTTGATTATCCTGAACTCGGGCCACAACATCGCGCCCGAACCCATCGAAGAAAAACTTGCGCAGCAATTGCCCGAAGCCCAGCAGGTGATCCTGATCGGCAATCAACGCAGTTTCCTAAGCGCCCTGGTCACACCCAACGCCACCAACGGCGCAAACAAATTGACCGACCAACAAATTCAATCCGCCGTCGAAGCCGTAAACGCCGCGCAACCGCACTACAAACAGATTCGCGCGTTCCACGTCGTCCCCGAACCCTTCACCATGGAAAGCGGCCTGCTCACCACCATGGGCAAACTAAAACGGGACGCCATCACCGCGCGCTTCAGCGCAGAAATCGAAGCGCTCTACCAAAAGAAATCCTCATGAACATCTTTCAAGGCGAAACACTCTCGTGGCATGTGCTCGACGGCACCATCGAGCTGACCCTCAACCGCGCCCCATGCAACGAGATCGGTCGCGCCACACTAGCCGACCTGGAAAAATTCATCGCTGCGCTCCCCGCGCTGCAACGCGAAGCTCACGCGCTGATCATCAACAGCACGCGCAAAGAAGGATTCTGCGCCGGAGCTGATCTCCGCGAAACCTACCGCGTAGCCCACGAGCTTCCGAAAGACGAACGCCTAGCCGCACTGCGCGATTTCCTTGAACGCATCCATCACGTCATGAACACCCTCGACGCATCCCCGCTAACCACGATCGCTGCGGTCCACGGCGTCACCTTCGGCGGCGGCTTCGAACTCGCGCTAACCTGCGACCTGATCGTCGCCGATAAAATGACGCGCTTCTGTTTCCCCGAGCTGCGTCTGGGCCTGATTCCCGGCTTCGGCGGAATTCCCCGCCTAAAACGCGACCTCGGAAACGCCGTGGTCCGCGACTTGCTTTTAACCGGGCGCAGCATCAACGCCGCGAAAGCCCAATCCGTCGGCCTTGTCAGTCAAGTGGTAGCGGAAGGCGACGCCCTGCGCGTAGCCCGTTCCACCGCCGCCCAACTAAAAAAATTCGATCGCGGCACAGCCATCACCGCCAAGAAGTTCATCAAACCGATCCCCCACGACGAGCTGCGCCAGGAAATCGACATCTTTTGCGACCTTTTCATGCGCCCCGCAGTCGACGCCGGCCTGCGCAAGTTCGTCGAGAGCACCGACGCGCTTCCGTATCTCCCCTAGCTTCGCGCGCCAACCATGCAGACCCGGGCAAAATTGTGGCAAGATAGCAAGACATGAACACTCTGGACAAAACCACCGACGAAGTGCTGCGCCTAGCCGCCGAACATTTCAAAGTGCAGCGCGCCGAACTCTCCCCCGACGACGATTTCTTCAAAAAGCTCGGCATCAACAGTCTCCAGGCCCTCGACCTCCTTACCCGCATCGAACAGCATTTCCAAATCGAGCTCCCCGACTATGAACTCCAGGGCGTAAGCGACTTCCGCACCCTCGCCCAACGGATTCAATCACGCCTGTAATGCTGGATCTCCGCCAGTACAATTCGCTCGGAGAAGCGCTGCGCGCAGCACTCGATCGCTGGCCAGACGAAATCTGCCTGATCGAAGCCGATCGCGAACGCGAAAACGCCCGCCTCACCTATCGCCAATTCAAACGACAAGCGCTGCCCCTTGCGAGCGCGCTGCAAAGCGCTGGACTAAAAGATGGCACGCGCGCCGCCATAATAATGACCAATCAGTCCAAGTGGTTGCTCTCGGCCTATGCGATTTTCTTCTGCGGCGGCGTCCTGGTCCCGCTCGATTACAAACTCACAGCCGCTGAACAATTACAGCTGCTCTCCCACTCGCACGCGGAATTCCTCGTAGTCGAACACCACCTCTGGCGCGCAATTACGCAAGCCGAGCAATTCAAAAATCTAGCCGTCCGCACAGTGCTCGTGACCGAAGCCCCGCCAAACGCCGACCTCGCCGGCGCGCATCGCTGGGAAGATTTTCATGCCGCAGCCGAGCCAACGTTCATCCCGCGCAAACGCACCGATTCCGCCTGCATCGTCTATTCCTCCGGCACCGGCGGCCGTCCGAAAGGCTGCGTCCTCACCCACGACAATTATCTCGAGCAATGCGTCGCGCTCACTTCGCTCTATCCGTTCTGGCCCGGCGTGCGCTACCTCAGCATTCTCCCCACGAATCACGCAATCGATTTCATGGTCGGTTTCATCGGCCCCTTCACCTGCGGCGCCACAGTCGTGCATCTGCGCACTCTGCGCCCCGAATTCATTCGCGAAGCCTTCACAAAATACAAAATCACCTACATGGCCCTTGTGCCAATGGTTCTGAAAAATCTAGAACGCGGGCTGCGCCAAAGATTCGCGGACTTGCCGCCGCGCAAGCGAAAGATCCTGAACGCGCTGATCGCCACAAACCGCGCATTGACGCGCCGCCAGCCCCATTTGAAAATCAGCCGCGCCCTGCTTCCACAAGTTCACCAAGCGTTCGGCGGCCAGCTGCGCGCCCTCTTCGTGGGCGGCGCTTTCACCGAACCCGAAACGCTGCAATTTTTCTACGATCTGGGAATCCCAGTAGGCAATGGCTACGGCTGCACCGAAGCGGGCACCACGATCACCGTGAACGATCTAATGCCGTTTCGTTCAGACACAGTCGGCAAGCCGCTCCCCGGCATGGAAGTGAAAATCGCCAATCCCGGCGCCGAAGGCATCGGCGAAGTCACCGTACGCAGCCGCACGCTAATGTCGCACTACCTCGACGATCCCGAAATGACCGCCGACGCTATCGTGGACGGATGGCTGCTCACCGGAGATCTCGGTCGCCTCGACCCCTCCGGCCATCTCCAACTCTTCGGCCGCAAGAAAAACATGATCGTCACCGAGGAAGGAAAAAATATTTATCCTGAAGACGTCGAAACCTATTTCGCCGGCCTTCCCATAAAAGAATTTTGCGTCTTCGCCGCGAATTATCTGTGGCCAGCCCGCACCATGGTCGGCGAACAACTCATCCTCGTCCTCCATCCGGAAAGCGGGCAAGAAATTACCGAAGCACTGGTAAAAGGCGTCGCCCAGCGCAATCGCCGCCTGCTGAATTACAAACGCATCAGCGGCTATCTCCCCTGGGACCGCGACTTCCCGCTAACCGCCTCCCTGAAAATCAAACGCGCCGAGTTGGCCGAACAAATCCGCCAAAATCGCCACCGTTCCGCCGTGGTGCCGCTATAATCCACGTCGCCATTTCAGCGCCGGAGCCCTGGCCCCAGTGAGCACTAAATTTCTCGCGATTGTGAATCCCGCGGCAGGCGGCGGCAAATCCGGACAACTCGCCGGTAGCATGTTAGAAAGAGTTCGCGCAGCAGGGATCGATTTAGCCATCCAGCATACAACCCGCGCCGGAGAAGCCACCGAAATCGCGCGCCAAGCCTACAGCAAAGGAGTCCGCAATTTCCTGGCCGTCGGCGGCGACGGCACCTCATTCGAAATCATCAACGGCCTGTTCCCAGAAGCCGAAACGCACGGCCGCCCTAGGTTGGGCCTGCTGCCGCTAGGCACGGGCAATTCATTCCTGAAAGACTTCACGAAGCGCGGCGTTGAACACACCATCGAAGCCCTGAAAAAAAATAGCCGCCGCCCCTGCGACGTGATCCGCCTGCGCCACTCTGATGGAGTGCTTTATTTCCTTAATCTGCTCACTCTAGGCTTCCCGGCCGACGTCGCCGAAACCACCAACCGCCGCTTCAAGCGTTGGGGCGAACTCGGTTACATCTTCGGCGTCTTCACGCGCCTCGTGCAGCTCCGGCATCTCGCATTTCCGCACCGTCTCGCAGAAGCAAAAGAATTGGATCGCCGCCCCGCCCTCTTCCTCACCTTCAACAACAGCAGATTCACCGGTGGCCACATGATGATCGCTCCCAACGCCGATCCCACCGACGGCCTGATCGAATACGTCCGCTGGGGTCCCATCGGCCGCCTCGGCCTGATCTGGACACTCCCGCGCCTCTTCACCGGCACACATATCCATCATCCCCGCGCCTCTCGCGTAGCCACCAAGCGCATCGATTTCGAAATAACTGGCCCGGTAAACGTAATGGTAGACGGCGAAAGCATGCGCCTGGAATGTCAGTCCCTGGAAATTCTTTCCGCCGCGCTGGACGTGATCGTATGAGGAAAGCCTACCTCAACACCCGATCAGCGCTGCTCTGGGCCGCGAGCGGATTACATTTCGCGCTAGTCGGGACAATTCTCATTGCCATCGGCGCGATCATCGATCCCAGAAAGAACGATTGGCCGCAGCGCGTGTTCTTCCGCAACATCCTGCGCCTGGCTGGCGCGCGCTTTGCCGTGCAACGCGCCCCAGGTTTCGACGCCACCCGCACCAGCATCTTCATCTGCAATCACGTAAATCTTTTCGACCCGTTCGTAATCTACTCCGCCATCCCGCAATTCCTGCGCGGTTTCGAACTCGAATCCCATTTCAAAGTCCCCGTCTACGGCTGGATGATGGGCCGCTTCGGAAATATTCCCGTACCCGACGCGCCCAGCCGCGAAGGCCTGGAAATCATGACGCAGCGCGCCAAGGCCGCGCTCGACTCCGGCGTCAGCCTGGTAGCCTTCGCCGAAGGCTCGCGCACCCGCGATGGCCACGTCCAGCCCTTCAAAAAAGGCATCTTCAGCATCGCGCAAAGATTCGGAATTCCCATCGTGCCCGTAAGCATCGTCGGCTCCTACCAATTCTTCCAAACCGGCCACTGGATGCTGCATCCCGAAAAAATCACGGTTCATCTGCACGACACGATTGACACAACGAAGATCGCGCGCGCCGAAGTCGACGCACTCCGCCAACGTGTGCAGGAAATTGTTTCAAACCCAGTTGAAGAGTCGCTGAAGGAAAATCCAGTGAAGAAGTAATCAAAGTTTGCGCATCATAACGTGGCACAGCCTCCTCTCCTGGCTGTGCGCCTTGGACCTTGCAGCTGCCATCCCGCTCTGCGGGACGGGCGCAGTTGACGTTGCCTTTGAATTTGTAGCGGCCGCCTGCTTTTTCTTAGGCGGGAGCATTTGACTTAGCTTTTGAATTTGTAACGCCGACTTCCGCCTCAAGAAACCTGCGCCTCGTCCGCCGCCGGCAACGATCGCCCCGCGCGCAATTCCTGCCAGGTATAAACCACGCGGTGAATCACCGTAATCGTCGAAATCACCGCGATCACCCACAGCACCTGCGCCATGCGATTGAATGCGCCGCCCATGATCAGCAGCACCAGCCGCTCCGGCCGCTCCATGAATCCCACTTTGCACAAAGGAATTATCGATTCCGCCCGCGCGCGCGCATAACTCACCATGAACGAACTCGCCATCGCCACCGCCGCCAGCGCCATATAAAATGGCCGCCCCACCAGCGTGTAATGCACCACCAATCCCATGTACAACGCCAAATCCGAATACCGATCCAGCGTCGAATCCAGGAACGCGCCAAACGCCGTCACCCGGCCCACGCGCCGCGCCACCTGCCCATCGGCCATATCCAGAAATCCCGCGAGAAACAAAACCGCCGCCGCCTGCCGAAATAATCCCATTGCAAACAGCGCCGCTGCCCACGAATTTACCGCCAGACCCAGAAACGTAAACATATTCGGCGTGATGCCCGTCGCCGCCAGGCCGCTCACCACGTGCCGCAGCAGCCATCCGCCCCCTTCGCCGATCCAATAAGTGGGCGGCTTCTTCCGTTCGATGGTCCCGTTGTCCATGATCAAAAAGTCATACTCCGATTTCGCAGTAACAATACATCCGCTATCACTTCGCCCGCAGCTTCATCTCCGGAACTTTTCCGCTGTAACGCAGCTTAGGCTCGGTCTGCTGTTGCACTTCCTCCGGCGTAAATCCCGGCGCCACTTCCCGCAGCACTAATCCATCAGCCCCCACATCAATCACCGCCAGATCCGTAATAATCGTATTCACGCACTCAATCGCCGTCAGCGGATAGCTACACTTCTTCACGATTTTCCGCTGCCCATCCTTCGCATTGTGCTCCATCGTGACAATCAATTTCTCCGCGCCCACAGAAATATCCATCGCGCCGCCAATTCCGCCCGCGCCCTTCGCTCCCGGCACTCGCCAATTCGCCAAATCGCCACGCTCCGACACCTGCAATCCGCCGAGGATACAAATATCCAGATGCCCGCCTCGCGTCATCACGTGCGCATCCACCTGCGAAAAAAAGGCCGCGCCGGGAACCAGTGTCACCGGCACCTTCATCGCATCCACCAGATCGTAATCTTCCTCGCCCGTCTTCGCCCGCGGTCCCATCCCCAGGATTCCATTCTCGCTGTGAAAATAAACCACCACATCCTTCGGCACATACGCCGCAATCAGATTCGGAATCCCCCAGCCTAAATTCACATACGCGCCGTCCGGCAATTCCAGCGCCGCGCGTTCGGCAATCTGCTCGCGTGTCAGCCGCGCCTTAGGCATTGTGGATTCCCTTCGCCACCACGATGCGGTCCACGTAAATCGAAGGCGTCACAATCATTTCCGGATCCAGCGTCCCCGTTTCCACCACTTCGTCTACTTCCACAATCGTGACCTTCGCCGCCGTCGCCATAATCGGATTAAAATTTCGCGCCGCCTTGCGGTACACCAGGTTCCCCATGCGATCCGCGCGATAAGCCTTGATTAACGCATAATCCGCGCCCAGGGCCTGCTCCAAAATATATCGCTTGCCGCGAATCACGCGCTCCTCCTTCCCCTTCGCCACGTCCGTCCCCACTCCCACAGGCGAATAAAACGCCGGAATACCAGCCCCAAACGCGCGCATCCGTTCGCATAAGATTCCCTGCGGCACCAGTTCCAGCTCCACTTCGCCCGCATCGAATTGCTGCTGAAAATATGTCGCGCCAGGCCCCGGAAAAGCCGCCACCACGTGCCGTATCTGCCGGTTCTTGAAAAGAATTCCCAGCTCGCCGTCACCGGTCCCGCAATTATTGCTGATCACGCGCAAATTCCGCGCTCCCCGTCGCGCCAATCCCTGGATTAAATTGTTGGGAAATCCCGCGCCGCCGAATCCACCGAACATGACGGTAGCGCCATCGGGGACATCCGCGACCGCAAGGTCCACCGAAGCGAATACTCTGTCTTTTCGATTCATATTTGAATGTGCCGGGGCCGAGCCGAACCCCAAGCTTCACACAATGATATATCCGTTTGATTCCCATCTTCGATAAAAACCACAGCCCCCCAAGACGCCGAGCCTCAGCCCGCGACATTACCCCGTTGCAGTTGACGTTGCAGTTGCATTTGTAGCGCCGTCGACGTTGCCGATAGATTTGCAGCAGACGCCACTGCCTCAGGCCTCCACTCCTCGCGCACTAAACCATTTTTCACCGCGAGCAAGCCACCTCGTCTACAATCTCCCCGGCAACAGCACCGCAAGCCACCAAATGACACCGCCCCGCGCCGAAACAATTCCGGACCAAATCGCCCCCGATCCCCGCCGCCGCTGGGTCATCGCCTGCGTGCTGGGCTTGGGCGTTCTCATAAACTATTTCGACCGCGTGAACATCTCCGTCTCGCAAGACGCTCTCCACGCCGCATTCGGCATCAACGCCGTGCAGTTCGGCTACCTCTTAAGCGCCTACAGCTGGAGCTACGCCGCCCTGCAACTCCCCTGCGGCGTGTTGCTCGACCGCTTCGGCGTAAAACTCGTCGGCCGCGTCAGCACTTTCATTTGGAGCGTCGCGTCTTTCGGCGCGGCAGCCGCCACCGGCGTCGGCAGCTTCTTCGCTGCGCGCCTGCTGCTCGGCGTGGGTGAAGCTCCCACCTTCCCGGGCAATTCCAAAGCCGTCGGCTACTGGTTTCCAGGACGCGAACGCAGCCTCGCCACCGCGATTTTCGATACAGCCTCTAAATTAGGTCCCGCCGCCGGCGTGCCGCTGCTCGGCCTTTTGCTCATTCGCTTCGGCTGGCGCTGGAGTTTTGCCGCCACGGGCATTCTCAGCTTCCTCTATTTTTTATTGTTCTACTGGCTCTACCGAAATCCCAGCGAAGACCAATCCCTCACGGCCGAAGAACACAAATTTATTCTGCGCGGCGGCGCGCAAGCCGAAGGCCGCGGCAAAATCACCCAAGGCGCGTCGCTCGCCTACCTTTTAAGTCAGCGCAAAGTGCAAGGATTGCTGCTCGGCTACGCCTCCTACAATTACACTTTCTACCTGCTGCTCACCTGGATGCCCAGCTATCTTTCCACGGCGCTGCACATTAATTTGCTGCACTCCGTCCTCTATTCCAGCGTTCCCTGGCTGTTTGCCGCCTGCACCGATCTCTTCATCGGCGGCTGGCTCGTCAACGCCCTCATCCATCGCGGACGCGATGCTTCTCTCGTCCGCCAAGTCGTCCTGGTAGGAGGCACAGCCTTCGGCCTCGGCATCCTGGGCGCCGCGCATGCGCACACACCCACCAGCGCGCTTTTCTGGATCAGCGTTTCCCTGGGAGGTCTTGCCGCCGCGGCTCCCGTGGGCTGGTCGATCCCATCGCTGATTGCACCGGAAGGAAGCGTCGGCACTCTCGGTGGAATATTAAATTTCGGGAATCAACTGTCGGCGATCGCCGCGCCCATCGTCACCGGATACGTAGTAACGGCGACGCACTCATTCGCCTGGGCCTTCGTCGTGGCCACTGCTTTCCTGCTCGCAGGCATCGCCGGCTACGTCTTCTGGCTCGGCCGCATCGAACCAATCCCCGAACCGCTCGTCGAGCCACATGCCGCTCCACTAAAATAACTTCCACGAGCTCACCGCGCCGGATAATGCCTTTTTTTCTGCGTGCGCGAATTAAATACGTTGAAGCTCCCATCCGCAAAACCAGTCAATTCCAAATAATTCCCCGCGTCCGGCCCCGGCGGATTGGCAATGAATTCCGCGGGGACGTTATGCGCCGGCCCGCCCTCATCCGAAAAATGCAGCTGCCACAAATTTTCCAAATGCGGCGACTTCTCGATGATGTCCCACGTCGAAGGCGTGCCGCCCTTCTTAGCGCCGTTATCCATAATCGCCACCCGCGGCGCGATTCCGTACACCAGCGCCGGGCTGCTGCTCTGCTGCCAGCCATGGTGCGACACGATGTACACATCCACGTGTCCCAATTTATTTACCGGGCACATCAATTCCATTTCCTTATCCCACGTCAGGTCGCCCAAATCCAAAATCCTCAGCTTCCCGAACGTAATGAAAGTCCCAAGCGAACGCAGATTTTCCGTCTTATCTGTGGGGCGCGTCTCCGATTCCTTGCAAGCCGCGTTCTCTTGTCCCGCTCCCGGCAGCGGCTTTTCAATCAAAGCCCCATCCGCGCTGATCACCTCCACGCGTATTCCCTCAATCGGCAGCACGTCGCCCGGTTTCGGCGTGATGTGCTTGTATTTTCCAGTCGCGAGCAGCGCCTGATACGCCTGCCATCCCTGCACCGTTGGCCCGTCGGTGGTCTCGCGGTTCTCGCCGTGGTCAATAAACGTCCCAATCGGAATTCGCGCCGCCAGCTGCGGCGCTCCGCCCACGTGGTCTTCATGAAAATGCGTGATCAGCACGTAATCAATTTTGCTGATCCCCGCTTTCTTCGCCGCTGTCACAATGCGGTCTGCGTCACGTCCGTTGTTCTCGTCCCACCCCGTATCAATCAGCAGCGACTGCCCCCTGGGCGTAACAAACAAAGTCGCCTGGCCTCCCTCCACATCTACGAAATAAACTCGGAACGTCTTGTTCGCCGCCTGCGAAGCCGCGCCCGTTGCAGCAGCGCTCGTCGCAATCGCAGAAATCAGCAACGCGAACGCCGCCAAACTCGCGCCCGCCGCACAAATCACCACACGCAAAGTCCTTCTGAAATCCAATCCGTAAAACGGGGAACGGGTCATGTTCAAGGCTCCTCAGCCAGCTCTGCTCTTTCTCACGAACAAACTCGCCGACAGAGATAGTCAGTCCACCGTCATCTTTCGTCAAGAACCTTGTTCGCCTTGCGTCAGGGCGCGGTTTTGGAGTGTATGCGAGAAGTATTGGTTTCCGTCAGGGCACGGCTTCAGCCGTCCTGTAGGCGCCCTATACTGGGAGCGGCTTAGCCGCTGAGGGAATGAATCATGTGCTCTGACGCAGCCTCTAGGTGACCCGACTCGCGAGGACTATAATCCCTGACCTAATATGCTGACCCCGTTTCACAGATCTCGCTGTGAACAAATCAATCTGTCGCAATTCCAGGTCGCGCGCAGAGGAGCACAAAAAATGAAGTTCCGAAAGCTAGGCAACACCGGCCTAATCGTCAGCGAAGTAGCCCTAGGCACCATGCAGTTCGGCGGCAAAATGAACATGGGCAACCTCGATCAGGAAGCCACCACGCGCATGGTGAAGTTCGCCCTCGACAAGGGCGTCAACTTCATCGATACCGCCGACGTGTACAGCCTCGGCGAAAGCGAAACTCTCGTCGGCAATGCCCTGAAAGGCGTGCGCAAGGAAATCGTCCTCGCCACCAAAGTCCGCCTGCCCATGAGCGAAAATCTGAATCACAGCGGCGCCACGCGCGTGAACATCCTGCGCGAAGTGGAAGACAGCCTGCGCCGCCTGCAGACCGATTACCTCGATCTCTACCAAATTCACGGCTGGGACAGCAACACGCCGCTCGAAGAGACTCTGCGCACGCTCGACGACCTTGTCCGCCAGGGCAAAGTCCGCTATATCGGCCTCTCCAACTACATGTCCTGGCAAGCCGCCACCGCCGTAATGCTGCAGCAGAACCTGGGCCTCGAAAAATTCGTCACCGCGCAGATGTACTACAGCCTCGTCGGCCGCGGCCTCGAACACGAGTTCCAGTCGTTCGCCGAATACCACAATATCGGCATCGTCGTTTGGAGCGCGCTCGCCGGCGGCTTTCTCTCCGGCAAATACACTCGCGCGAACCCAACTCCTGCCGGCACGCGATACGCCGAGGCCGGCGCGTTCGTTCCCTTCGATAAAGAAATGGGCTACCGCGTCGTGGACACGCTGAAAGAAATTGCCGCGCGACATCAAGTAAGTCCCGCGCGCGTAGCGCTCGCTTGGACGCTCGCACGCCCAGCCGTCAGCAGCGTGATCGTCGCCGCCCGCAAGCTCGATCAGCTCGAAGACAACATCGCCGCCGTCGACCTGCAGCTAGCGCCAGAAGACATCCGCCAACTAGACGCTGCATCCGATCCCGGCGTCCCCTATCCAAAGTGGATGGTCCTGCAGCTCGACGTCGCCGAAGACCCGCGCTCCAAAGCTCTCTACCCCGAACGCTACACCAATGGCGGCGCCTGGAAAGATCTGCGCGGCAACCGCTGGTCCGGCTAGATTCGCAGTCTGATCGCCGCCAGCGGGTGTCCGATCACCAAGGTCGCAGCCGAAGATCTCCACTCGATCCTAGCCGAGCCCATTTCGGAGTGCGGTGGCTTGCCACCGCTTTCGTCGAAACTCAACGTCCGCCAACAAAACGACCCAGGCGAGTCTTGCCTCGTCCGCCTCAATCACGCGTAACCGCGCCCCCTGCAGTTGAATTGACTGTTGAATTCGTGAATCGCGCTACTGCGCGATTCACACTGAGAGCCGACAGCGTCGGTTCGAAGGGTTGCGCCCACCCCGGCTCGCGGGATGTCCTCCATTGACTTGCCGCAGCCACCCAATTCATTTTGCGATATCATTGCACCGTTTTGTTTCGTGCCAATGCAATGCGATACTGCCGAACGGCGGATTTGCTTCGGCGAGCCGCACGAGTCGTGGAAACCTCACGCGCAGACGCCCGTACAGAATAATTGCCTCGTGGCAATCAGCGGCGCGCGAGTAAACGTTTTCAATCGGCGGCAGCGCTGCACATAGCACCAAGTATTTTGCGCCCCAACCGGCGCGGAGATTCGCATTCATGACCGTAAAAAAACTGCGCAGCCAGGAATGGTTTGGCCGCAAAGACCGCGACGGTTTTCTCTACCGCAGCTGGATGAAAAATCAAGGCTGGCCGCAGGATATGTTCACCGGCCGCCCCGTCATCGGCATCTGCAACACCTGGTCCGAACTCACCCCCTGCAACGCGCATTTCCGCGAAATCGCCGAATGGGTAAAACGCGGCGTCTGGGAAGCGGGCGGCTTTCCGCTGGAATTTCCGGTGATGTCCCTGGGTGAAACTCTGCTGCGCCCCACCGCGATGCTCTTCCGCAATCTCGCCAGCATGGACGTGGAAGAATCCATCCGCGGCAATCCGATTGACGGCGTCGTCCTGCTGATGGGCTGCGACAAAACCACGCCTTCCCTATTAATGGGTGCGGCGTCCTGCGACTTGCCCACCATCGGACTCTCCGGCGGCCCCATGCTCAACGGAAAATTTCAGGGCCACGATCTCGGCTCGGGCACCGGCGTCTGGCAAATGTCCGAAAAAGTTCGTTCCGGCGAAATGAAGCTTGAGGAATTTTTCGAAGCGGAAAGTTGCATGCATCGCTCCAAAGGCCACTGCATGACCATGGGCACCGCCTCCACCATGGCCAACATGGTCGAAGCGCTCGGCATGGCCCTGCCAGGAAACGCCGCCATTCCCGCCGTGGACGCGCGCCGCAACACTCTCGCGCAATTCACCGGCCGCCGCATCGTCGAAATGGTCAAAGAAGATCTGCGCATATCGCAAATTCTCACGCGCGCCGCATTTCAAAATGCCATCCGCGCCAACGCCGCCATCGGCGGTTCCACCAACGCCGTGATTCACCTGATCGCTATCGCCGGACGCATCGGCGTGCCGCTGACGCTCGCTGAATTCGATACGCTCGCGTCACACCTCCCCTGCCTGGTGAATCTCCAGCCCTCCGGCAAATATCTCATGGAGGATTTTTTCTACGCCGGAGGCCTCCCTGCCGTGCTGCGCGAACTCGGCGAAAATGGCGCGCTGGATCGCGAAGCCCTCACCGTAAACGGCCAGACCATCTGGAAAAATGTCGCAGAAGCCCCCTGCTGGAATCGCGAGGTAATCCATACATTCGCAAAACCGTTCAAAGGCAATTCCGGCATCGCCGTTCTGCGCGGCAATCTCGCGCCTGATGGCGCCGTCATCAAACTCTCCGCCGCCAGCCCGGAATTACTGCAGCACACCGGCCGCGCCGTAGTCTTCAATTCCATCGAAGATTTTTACGCGCGCATCGATCGGGAAGATCTCGACATTGATGAAACCTGCGTAATGGTTCTGCAGAATTGCGGCCCGCGCGGCTATCCCGGCATGGCTGAAGTCGGCAACATGCCCCTGCCCCCAAAAGTTCTGCGCAAGGGCGTGAAAGACATGGTCCGCATTTCCGACGCGCGCATGAGCGGCACCGCCTACGGCACGGTCGTTCTGCACGCTTCGCCCGAAGCCGCAGTCGGCGGCCCGCTGGCGCTGGCATGCTCCGGCGACACGATCACGCTCGACGTTCCCGGCCGCACCATCCGCCTGAATGTGGACGAAGCCACACTAGCCGCGCGCCGCGCTCAATGGACGCCGCCGCAAGTTCCCGCGCGCGGCTACGTAAAGCTCTACACCGAGCACGTGCAACAAGCAAATCTAGGCGCCGACCTGGACTTCTTGGTCGGCAAAAGCGGCGCCCCCGTGGCTCGCGACAATCACTAGGGAGCAGTTGACCCTGTAGGGCTGGCCTGCCTGCCGGTAGGCAGGCGTCCCGCCGGCTCGTTTGCCTTTGAATTTGTAGCGGCCGGTCCCGGTTTTCGGGACCGGGCAGCCGTTGCCGTTGGTTTTCACTCTGATTTGGACTTTGACGTAGCCGACGTAGCGGCGCACTTCGGTGCGCCATTTTTTACCTGAGCAATTCACCCGGGAGCCCCAAAATGTTGCGCTGGCGAATCGCAATCCTGGTAAGCGCCGCGATTGCCATCAGCTATCTCGACCGCCAAACTCTCCCCGTCGCTATAAAAGCCATCAGCCGAGACATCCCCCTAACCAACGTGCAATTCTCCAATCTCCAATCCGCCTTCCTCCTCGCCTACGCCTTCATGTACGCCGGGGGCGGCAAACTCTCCGACGCCCTAGGCACACGCCGCGGCTTCACAGTAATAATGATCTTCTGGTCGCTCGCCTGCGCCAGCCACGGCCTGGCCATCACGTTCGCGATGCTGGCCGTCAGCCGCTTCGCGCTAGGCATGGGCGAAGGCGGCGGTTTTCCCACCTCCACCCGCGCGGTAGCAGAATGGTTCACCGTCAGCGAAAGAGCCACGGCTATGGGCATAATCAACGGAGGCACAGCAGTAGGCGCGGTCATAGCCCCGCCGTTGATCGCCGTAATCCTGCTCTACGCCAACTGGCGCTGGATTTTTTTCATCACCGGCGCGCTAGGTCTTCTCTGGACCGCCTGGTGGCACAAATCCTACTTCCCACCCAACGAGCACCCACAACTCACCGCACAAGAACGCGAAAAAATTCCGCCAGCCACCGATCCGGCAATCACCGCCGCCACGAAGAAAATCCGTTGGCTCGATCTGCTCCGCTTCAAGGAAACCTGGGGCGTAGTAACCGCAAAATTCCTAACCGATGCCGCCTGGTACTTCTATCTCTTCTGGCTCCCCAAATATCTCTATGACGTGCGCCACTTCGACATCAAAGCCGTCGGCGCCGTAGCCTGGATCCCCAACGCCGCCGCCGGAATCGGCTGCCTCGTCGGGGGCTGGTCCTCCAGCTACTTGGTCCGCCAAAATTTCACGCTAAACACAGCCCGCAAAATCTCGTTGGGCCTCAGCGCCGCAGTAATGCCCATGATCCTGCTGGTCACTCGAGCCCCCATCGCCTGGGCAATCGTGATTTTCAGCCTCGCCTATTTCGGCCAGCAATCCTGGTCCACCCTGATAATGGTCCTCCCCACCGATCTTTTTCCCAGTAGCGTAGTAGGCTCAGTCGCAGGCCTGATAGGCTTCGGCGGCGCCATCGGTGGGATCTTATTCGGCGAACTAGCAGGCTACCTGTTAGATCACGGTTTCGGCTACGCCACCGTCTTCGAAGTAGCCGCCACCTTTCACGTAATCGCTTTCCTGGTGATACTAATCGCCGTGCCCAAAGTCGCCCCGCTAAACATAGCGCAAAAATTCGCAATAGAAACCAACTCGTGAGGGAGCGCGATGAAGATTAAAGAAATTCGCACAAGAGCAGTTCGCTGGCGCGGCAAGACGGTTCCCTTGCCCCCGCATTTCTGCACCAATCCCATGGACCTGCTCACACTCCCCGAAGCCTCCATGCAAACCTTCACATTCCACGGCTGGCTAATCGTCGAAATTTTCACCGACGACGGCCAGGTAGGCGTCGGCAACGCCGCCCTCGCTCCGCCGATCACAAAACAAGTGGTCGATCTTTACCTCAAGCCGCTGCTGATCGGCGCCGATCCCTGGAACATCGAGTTTCTCTGGCAGCACATGTACCGCAAGACCATGGCCTTCGGCCGCAAAGGCATCGGCATGGCTGCGATCTCCGCTGTGGACATCGCCCTCTGGGACCTCCTCGGCAAATGCGCCAAACAACCGGTCTTCCGCCTCCTCGGCGGCCGCACCAAACCGCGCATCCCCGTCTACGCCAGCCGTCTCTACAGCATCGAACTCAGTGAACTAGCCGCCGAAGCCAAGCGCTACAAAAAAGAAGGCTATCGCGCCATGAAACTCCGCTTCGGCTGGGGCCCCACCGACGGTGCCGCAGGCATGCAACACAATGTTGACCTCGTCAAGACTGTGCGCCAGGCAGTAGGCGATGGCATCGACGTAATGGCCGACGCCTACATGGGCTGGACACTCGACTACGCCAAACGCATGTTGCCGCTCCTCGAGCCTTTCAATTTGCGCTGGCTCGAGGAGCCCGTAATCCCTGACGACATCCAAGGCTACACCGAACTGAAATCCTACGCGCGCATTCCCATCGCCGGCGGCGAACACGAGTTCACGCAATACGGTTTCCGCGAGCTGCTCCAAGCTCGCGCCGTTGATTACATTCAGTTCGACACCAATCGCGTAGGCGGCATCACGCAAGCCCGCAAAATCTCCGCACTGGCCGAGTCATATTCAGTACCCGTGATTCCCCACGCCGGACAATTGCACAACTATCACGTGGTAATGGCCAGCCTGAATTCCCCGATGGCCGAATATTTCCCCATTGTGGACGTCGAAGTCGGCAACGAACTTTTCTGGTATATCTTCGAAGGCGAGCCCAAAGCCAAGGACGGTTTCGTGGATCTCGACGACAATCTTCCCGGCCTGGGCCTCACTGTAAACGAAAAAGCTTTGGCAAAATTCGAAGTGATGGAGTGAGCCGCCGCCCATGAGCCGATTAACGACCCGACTGATCCAAATCGCAAAAGACAACGACCGCGCCGTGGCCCTCGTCGAGGAACCAGGTCTCCGCCTGCTCCACCAGACCGCATCCATCTACTCGCTGGCGCAGGAAGCCGTCGCGAACAAAGTGAAGTTAACCACTCTTGTGCAACAGAAGCTCTCGAACCTCGTGCTCGACTACGACCCCATCTACACAGGCCAATCCGATTGGCGCGTCCTGCTCCCCATCGATCACCCCGACGAGCCAACCCGCTGCCTTGTTTCCGGCACAGGCTTGACGCACCTCGGCAGCGCCCGCGATCGGCAGGACATGCACGCCATCGCCGCAGAAAATCTCACCGACAGCATGAAAATGTTTCGCTGGGGAATCGAAGGCGGCCGTCCCGCCGCCGGACAAATCGGCACGCCCCCCGAATGGTTTTACAAAGGCACCGCCACGCTTCTCCGCGCACACGATGAGCCGCTCGATGTTCCGTCCTACGCCGAAGACGGCGGCGAAGAAGCCGAAATCGCCGGAATCTACATTATAGATTCCGAAGGCCGCCCGCGCCGAGTCGGCATGACGTGTGGTAACGAATTTTCCGACCACGTTTTCGAAAAAAAGAATTACCTGAACCTCGCCGGTTCAAAACTCCGCACCGCTTCGCTAGGGCCTGAACTCGCGATAGATCCCGACTTTGATTCCGTCTCCGGCGATGTCTCCATCGAACGCGGCGGAAAAACACTCTGGAGCAAAAAAATCCGCACCGGCGAAGCCGAAATGTGTCACAGCCTGCGCAACATGGAGCACCATCATTTCAAATACGAAATTCACCGCCGCCCGGGCGACGTGCACGTTCATTTCTTCGGCGCCGTCAGCCTGAGCTTCGGCGAAGGCATTCGCCTGACCACCGGCGACGTAATGCAAATTCAGTTCGCAGGCTTCGGCCGCCCGTTGCGCAATCCACTAAAAGTGGCTGCCGCCGACCCCGCACCAATCGAAATTATTTCACTGGATTAATTTCACTGGGTTAATTTCGCTGGGCCAATTTCACTAAGGTGAACCAATCAATGACAAAGCCGCGCGTAGCAATCTTGGGTTTAGGACTGATGGGCGCAGGGATGGCAGGGCGCGTCCTCACGGCCGGATTTCCGCTGGCGGTTTACAATCGCAATCCGGAAAAGACCGCACCCTTCGCGAAAGCCGGCGCATTCGTCGCTCGCACGCCGCGCGATGCCGCCGCGCGCGCCGACATCATCATCAGTATGCTCGCGGACGACAACGCCTCGCGCGCCGTCTGGCTGGATAGAGACACCGGCGCGCTGGCAGGCGCCGCCCCCGGCAGGTGGCTCATCGAATCCGGCACGGTAAGCGTCGCGTGGATTCACGAGCTTGCCGCTGCGGCCAAGAAACGCGAATGCGAACTGATCGATGCGCCGGTAACGGGCTCAAAACCGCAAGCCGCCGCCGGCGAATTACTCTTCCTCGTAGGAGGCAGCGCCGAAGCTCTCGCTGCCGTCAAACCGGTGCTAGCCGTGATGAGCCGCGACATTTTGCATCTCGGCCCCATCGGCAGCGGCGCGACACTGAAGCTCGTGAATAATTTTCTCTGCGGCGTGCAAGCCGCATCTCTGGCCGAAGCCATGGCATTACTCGATGCCACCGGCCTCGATCGTGAAAAGTCTGTCGCAGTCCTCACCGGCGGCGCCCCAGGCAGCCCGCTGGTAAAGCTGCTCACCACCCGCGCCGCCTCAGGAGACTTCACGCCAAATTTCGTCCTGCGCCTGATGGCGAAGGACCTAACTTATGCCCGCGAAGAAGGCGCCCGCCACGGAGTACAGATGAACACCGCCACCCCCGCCATTGCCGATTTCGAAAAAGCCATCGCGGCAGGCTACGGCGATAAAGACTTCTCCGCCGTAATCCCCGCTCTGCAAAAACCCTAACGCAGCCCCCAACGCGGCACTGAAACATCTGCAACAGAGCCCCGCCGAACCCCATATGGAGTGCGGCGGCTTGCCGCCGCCTTCGCGACAAATTAAGACTCGGCGCGTTCAAGCTAGGCGAGGCTTGCCTCGCCCTCTCAGATATCCACAAAACCGGGCTCTTGCGACGATAAACCGAAGCGCACAGTCTGAAGCCTACGCCCTCGCCGTAAGCACCGGGCAAGGCGCATGCGCCACCACCTTATGTGCAATGGCGCTCCCCAAGTGAACCGCCGCGTCCATATGCGTAGCCTTGCGCACCCCCAGCACGATCAAATCCACTCCGCGCTGCTTGGCGACTTCCACGATCCGCTCCGCCGGCTCGCCATATTCCACGACCGCTTCCCACGAGAATTCGAGGTTCGCATCGTCAGGAACGATATCGGACAGACACTGCATCGCCTCGGAGGTGCACATCTCAAGACGCTTTTTGTCGTCAGCACTTGGATACGCTGGTTTTGGCATCACCAGCAGCAACAACAGCAGCGCCTGATTTTCTTGCGCCAGCGACACGGCGTATGGCGCTCTCGCGAGCGACTCTGGCGTCAGATCCGTAGCAAACAACACGCGGTGGAACCGCCCGCCCTTGTGCGCACCGCTACGCACGTTCGGACCTACGGTTAGCACCGGCACCGGCGATCGCCGAAAGATCTCTTCCGCAACGGAACCCATCATGAGCTTGTTCGCACCCGTGCGGCCGTGCGTTCCCACCACCACCAGGTCAATGTTGTCTTCCTGAATCGCTTGCTCCACTTCCGGCCAAATCCTGGTCCCTCTCTCCACATCCGTTTCGTGCTGCAGACCGGTCAATTGCGAGTCAACCTTCTGCATTTCCGCCTGAGCGTTTTCCTCTTCGGCTTCCAGCGCGGCTGCGATCAGCCCAGGGGCCGAGTAAGCGTAAGGATAGGGCGTTGGCAGCAAGATGTGCAGAGCATGCACGTTCGCGCCGTACGCGCGCGCCAGGGTGACCGCAAATGGCAGCGCTGCTTCCGAGGCTCCCGAGAAATCCGTGAGGTACAGAATGTTCTGCAGCCTGATTTGTGTCTCGGCCTGAGTCTTCATCATAATCGGCCTCCTGGCGCTACCTTGCGCTGTCCCGCCTATGCTGGCGGTGACCCGTCGCACGTGCAAATGTGACGGCAGTCACATCCCCCTCGGCCGCTTTCTTGGCAAACTGCAACCGGGATTAGGCCAAACACGAAGTCGAAGATACGCAGCAAGGAGGCACAAAATGAAGGCTCTTGACACCACCACTCGAATTCAATTGCAGAACATTCTGTTCCTTACCGATTTTTCACCAGCGGCGGATGCGGCGATTCCGTACGCCAAGGAAGTGACCAAGCGCTTCGGCGCGAAGCTGTTCGCTCTGCACATGCGGACACCGGTCATCAACCCCATGACTGAGCCGGCCACCTGGACCACCCTGGAAAAGGCTGCTGAAATCCAAGCAACAGAGCAGCGGGAAACTCTCCGCAAATCGTTCGCCGGATTCGAACCGCAAGTACTTATCGAAGAAGGCGATCTCTACGCCGGTGTGCTCGATATAGTTGAGAAAAATAAAATCGATCTGATCGTCCTCGGTACCAGCGGCCGTTCCGGCGCTGCGAAATTTATCCTGGGCTCCGTTGCCGAAGAGATTCTGCGCCAGGCGCCTTGCCCGGTACTCACGGTCGGCCCATTCACTCCCGGAAGGCTTCTGCCAGACGGCAAGATCAAGGAGATCGTTTACGCGACGGACTTCAGCCCGGAATCCGTGCGGGCCGCCGCTCACGCCATCTCTTTGGCGGAGGAATTCCAGGCGCATCTCACCCTAATGCACGTGATCGCGAACGAAGCGCCGGGCGATTTGCTGCTCCCCGGCGAGCTCGTTAAGGCCACCGAACAGCACCTGCGCAACCTCGTCCCGGCCGAAGCCGAACTCTGGTGCGAGCCGCGATTCGTGGTCGAGCAGGGCGAAACGGCGGAGAAGATCCTGCAGGTCGCAAGAGAGCGTGACGCGGACCTGATCGTTCTCGGCGTGCACCAAACCACCGGTTTCCCAGGCGCCGCAACGCACCTGCCCATCGCCACCGCTCACAAGGTCGTCTCGCATGCACCTTGCCCGGTTCTCACCGTGCGCGGCTACGTGCGCGAGGCGTATCGCAAATCCGCCAGGGCATGAGTAAAACCTAAGACGCGATTCAGCCCGCGTCAAATTGCAGCAAACGGCCGCCCGGCCCCCACTTCCCGGGCGGCCGTTCCTTTCGCGTAACCCTCCCCGACCCCGGCGCGTACGCATTTACCCTGATTGCGGTGTCCGACAGGCGCATGCCAGAATGCATCGTAAGCTTTATCGCGGATTCCAACATGCCAAGCGCTTTGCCCGATCACGCCAAGAGAAATCCCACCGGGCACAACATTGAAGCGATCGCGAAACTGGAGCACGACGCGCTTGAACGGCGCAGCGCGGCCGAACGTATCAGCGAGGCAATCGCAAAATTGATCGGAAGCGTGGCTTTCCTACTGCTGCAATTCCTTCTGGTGCTCACTTGGACCGCGATCAATCTGAAGTTGATCCCGGGAGTAAAGCCATTCGATCCATTCCCCTTCGGTATCCTGGCCCTGGTTATTTCATCGGAAAGCGTGATCCTCACTATTTTTGTATTGATCAGCCAAAACCGCATGACCCGCCAGGCCGAAAGGCGTTCCCACCTGGACCTGCAGGTCGGCATGCTCTCCGAACAGGAACTTACTACCATGCTCGAGATGCAGCAAAAAATCTGCCGCCACCTTGGAGTGGACGTAGCTTCTTCCAACACCGAATTGCAAGGCTTCGCCGCCACAACCGATGTCCACAAGCTAGCCAGCGAACTGGAAGACAAGCTCCCGCAAAAGTAGCTCGCCGGACGCAACGCGACGCAAAGTGTTCGAGGATTCGAGGGCGTAATTTTCTTGAATGAAGTGCCCGGGGTGGGGGTCGAACCCACACGTCCCGTTAAGGACAAAGGATTTTAAGTCCTCCGCGTATGCCATTCCGCCACCCGGGCAGTGCCGACAGAGAAACCGCGCGAAAACTCACCAAAGATTAGCACGACGCCCCTCCGCGAGGCACCTGTCCACAAGTTCAAAAAATTCTGCCCGACGACCGTCATGCTCGGGCCGGTTAGTGATAGCCTTAGCCTCCGCCGCACAGCTCGCGGCGAAACGCATTCAGCGGTAGCCGTTGACTCTGTAGCGGCCGCCTGCTTTTGCTTTTCAGGCGGGCGTCTTTGACTTTGCCGTTTTCACTCTTACTTGGTCTGTGACGTTACTGTAGCCGTCGTAGCGGCGCACTTCAGTGTGCCATCGGCGTTGCAACGACAACCGATGTCGCTCCAAAAATCGCAGCTGCGAGTGCCCGACGCGCTTTGTTCCGTAAACCGCGAACTCGGAGGAGCACACCAACAATGCGTAAACCAATCGTAGTCGTCGGCAGCATCAATCTCGACCTCGTCGCCACCGCCGATCACGTCCCACTTCCCGGCGAAACCATCATCGGTAAGGATTTCCGCACGTTCCACGGCGGCAAAGGCGCAAATCAAGCCGTAGGCGTCGCGAAACTTGGTCACCCGGTAAGTATGCTGGGAAATGTCGGCGACGATTCCTTCGGCTCCGCGCTGAAGAAAGCCTTGCGCGCCGTCGGCGTCGGAGTGCAATCCGTTCGCACTGTGAAAGGCTCCTCTGGCGTCGCGCTCATCAATATCGGCAGCGACGGCCAGAACAACATCGTCGTGGTCCCCGGCGCGAATGGCAAACTTCAGCCGAAAGACATCACCGCGCACTCCGCGCTGCTGCGCAAAGCCGGCATGATTCTCGCGCAACTGGAAATCCCGCTCATCACTCTTGAAACTCTCGGCGCTTTCGCGCATCGCCACAAAATCCCGCTGATGCTCGACCCCGCCCCCGCCCGCGAACTGCCGAGCGGCCTGCTACAAGTCACAGCCTGGATCACACCCAACGAAAGCGAGACGCGCATCCTCTGCGGCCTCGCGCCCACCGAGCCGGTGACGCCCGCAACAGCCGCCCGCTGCGCCAATCTCCTGCTCGAACGCGGCCCCGAAAATGTCGTGATCAAAATGGGCGCGCAAGGCGGCTTCATCGCCACCGCCGACGGCATCCGCGAAATGGTTCCATCCTTCGCCGTAAAAGCGATCGACTCCACCGCCGCCGGCGACGCCTTCAACGCCGGCCTCGCCGTAAGCCTGCTCTCCGGCAAAAATCCCCTCGCAGCCGCCCGTTACGCCTCGGCCGTAGCCGCCATCTCCGTGACGCGCAACGGCGCCCAACCCTCCATGCCCACAGCCCGCGAAGTCGCAAAATTTCTAAACTCCCAGAGCTAAATCGTCGCCAGAAAACTCGACGCCTACGGCAATTCACGGAAGAGCCATCCGGTAAATCGGCGATGGGAAGGGCGGGGCTTCAGCCGTGCCGTAACCGTCGCAGCCTACGAGCGGCTTCAGCCGCTGAGGGATCCGCAATTTCAATTTTCTCTTTTCTATTTTCCCTTTTCGCTCTTCCCACGCACGACGCATCACCGCACCTTCGGCTCAGCACTAAGCTCCGGCGTCGGCAAAGCTCCCTCGTTCAACTCGTTGTGCCGCCGCTCGCGACTAGCATTCAACAATCCCGTAGCCGCAGCCAATTCCGCGCGCGCCTCCTGCGTCCTCCCCAACCGCATCAAAACCTGCCCCTTCAAATTGTGATAGTTCGGATTATCGGCATCCGACTGCAAAGCCGAATCCACCGCCCCCAAGGCCAAAGAAAATTTCCCCTGCCGCTGGTAAACTCGTGCCAATCCAAAATAAGAGCTGGAAAGGTGCGCATCCAGTCGCAGCGCCCGCTTGAAATTTTCCTCCGCCTTCGCGTCATCCTGCAAATACGCATACACCACGCCCAACCGGTCGTAATCAAACGCCACGTCCGGCTCGATCTCCGCATCGCGTAGAAATTCGTCCCGTGCCTTCTCAAAATCCGCTCGCGTCAAATAAGCCAGCCCCAAATTGAAATGCACAAACGGCAACCGCGCATCCATCTCCACCGCCTGCTGCAATTCCGCGATCGCCTTATCATTCTCCTCGCGATTCAGCGCAGCCTTCCCCATCAACATGTGATACTCAGCCGTGTTCTGCCCCAACTCCACAAATCGCGAAAGCGCCCGCTCCTCCAAATCGCTCTGCCCCGCCTTGTTCGCCGCATTCCCCAGCACGTACAAATAATTCAAGTCCGACGATTCCTTCGCCCAGATCGGCTCCAAAGCATTCACCGCATCTCCATACCGCTCCGTAAAAAAATAACAAAGCCCCAGCAAATATCGCGCCTGCGCCGACGCAGGCTGATCGCGCACCACCGATTCAAACGGCGCGATCGCCGCGCGAAAATCATTCTGCCGGTAATAAACCAATCCAACATTCAAACGTATCCCTGCCACGCTCGGTGCCAGCCCCTCCGCCTTCTGCAGGAGCTCCAGCGCCTCCCCCCACTTCTGCCGCCGCATCGCAATTACGCCCAAATTCGCATAAGCCCCCGCCGCCCCCGGATCCACCGCCAAGACTTTCCTGAACGCGTCGCTCGCCCGGTCCAATTCCCCAGCGCGCAAGGCCGCTTCCCCCTCCGCAAATAGCCCCGCCACATCTTGTGCCGGCATCTTTCCGCCGGATTGCACAGCTTGCCGCGCCTGCGAATAGGCGGCCAAGTCCACCGGAACGTCCGCAGCAATAACGGCAGCCGCCAACACCACCACGCGCAATTTGTCGCCGCAAGTCACGGCTAAAAACTAGCACACTTCGTGAATCGCGCTGCAGCGCGATTCACCCTTCGATCCCGCGGTGCGGGATCAAAGGGCCACGATGTCAGCCTCGTCGCACCTCAGTGATCGCTCCCCCCGCTTCTCCCGTAAGCGCCGCGCCGCGGCTTCGGTCTCGTCGTAATCCCACCTCGGTTTCCCCCCGCCGTTCTGACCCCAAGTTTTTCGCTTGACATCTCCCCACTCCCGTATATAAATCAGTTTTAATAAATTTAATAAAACGTTTGGGGTGGAGTCCATCACGCTACTTGAAGCCGTTTGCCGGGATAACTGTTCCCGCGCTCGCGCCAGCGCAGCCTGCCAGCCGCGCCGCGCCCTCCGCCCCGTTTCGCGCAAAACCCATAAGTTCGGGTACTAGTATTTCGGGCTCGCAAATCAAGCGCACACCACGCGCTACCTGGAGACGTAAATGAAATTTCTTCGCCAAGCGTGTTGCCTGATCGCACTATTCTTCTGCGCCTCCATCGCCACCCTCGCGCAAGACACCGCCACTCTGAACGGCACCGTGCATGACACCACCGGCGCGGTCGTCGCCGGTGCCACAGTCACCGTCAGCAACGCCACCATCGGCATGAACAAGACCACCACTGCCAACGGCGACGGCGACTGGGTCATCCCCTATCTGCCCAGCGGCGCCTACGACGTCAATATCAGCGCCAAGGGATTCAAGACATACGAGGCCAAAGGGGTGGTGCTCCGGGTTGGCCAAAAGGCGCGCATAGACGTCACCTTGGAAGTCGGCTCCCTCACCAGCGAAGTCGTCGTCGCCGGCCAGGGCCTCGCCCAGGTGGAAACACAATCCGCCCAAGTTGGCGGCACCATCACCGGCTCCGAAATCACGCAGCTGCAGTTGAACGGCCGCGACTTCGCGCAGCTAATCACCTTAACGCCCGGGGTCAATAATCAAACGGGACAAGATGAGGGAACAGTCGGTATCGCAGGCAATACGGTGTATTCCGTAAACGGCGGCCGCGGCGAAAACAATAACTGGGAACTCGACGGCGGCGACAACATGGACAATGGCAGCAACAACTCGCTGAACGTTTATCCCAGCATTGACGCCATCCAGGAAGTGCGTGTCCTAACCTCGAATTACGGCGCGGAATACGGCCGCAATGCCTCCGGCACGGTGGAAACCGAGCTGAAGTCCGGCACCAGCAGCTTCCACGGCGACGTCTACGAATTCAATCGCAACAACATTTTCAATTCGCGAAATTACTTCGATCAAACATCCTCTGCCCCGCCCTACAAGAAAAATGATTTCGGCTACACCATCGGCGGCCCTATCTACATTCCCGGGCACTACAACACGGATAAGAGTAAGACCTTTTTCTTCTTCTCGCAGGAATGGCGCCTCGAACGCGTCCCCAACACTTTCAACCTAGCCGTGCCATCCAACGCAGAGCGCGGCGGCAATTTTTCCGACGTTTGCCCCGCGGCTGGCACCGTATTTTACCGCGGCGATCCCAATATGGTGCTCAACCCCGAGCCGGCCGCGTTTTATCCGGATTGCCCCGCAGCCTCCGCCAACACCGGCAATCCCGCGATCACTTCCTATAACACCTTCCCCAACAATCAAGTGACCATCGACCCCAACGGCCAAGCCATCCTCGCCGAGATTAGCGCTCCCAACAGCACCACGGGCTGCCCTTCCACGATCGGCGCCTGCTACGACGCGTCCATTTCTCAACCCACCTTTTGGCGCGAAGAGCTTCTCCGCGTGGATCACAATTTCACCAACAACTTGCGCGGCATGTTTCACTACGTCCACGACTCCTGGAATACCACCACGCCCACCACGTTGTGGTCCAACGCCACCCTGCCCTCCATCCAAACAAAATTTGTCGGCCCCACTACCAGCGCCGTCGCTCGCTTGACGTACACCGCGTCGCCCACTCTGGTGAACGAATTCGTCTTCAGCTATACCGCCGACCACATTGACCTGACCAACGTTGGCCCCTTTGAACGCCCGGCTAGCATGACTATGACGGGCCTTTTTCCTGAGTTTGGCGGGAAACTCCCCACCGTCTCGGTCGCCGGAAACGCCGCCTACGGTGCAGGATTCACCGCGGATCCTTCCGATGAGCCCTGGAACAACGCGAATCCCACCTACACCATTCGCGACAACCTCACCAAAATTTTCGGCAAGCACACGCTGCAGATGGGCGCATACGGTGTCATCGCTCAGAAGAACGAATTCGCCAGCATCGGGCTCCAGGGCTCCCTCAGCTTCGACGCGGCCAATTCGGTCGTTTCCAACGGAAATGCCTTCGCCGATCTTCTCGTCGGAAACATCTCCAGCTTCTCCCAACCCAATCGCGAGCCCAAATACTACAACCGCTACCAGTACGTCGAACCCTACATCAACGACGATTTTCACGTCACTTCGCGCCTCACTCTTAATGTCGGTGTACGCTTGAGCCTCTTCGGCAATTATTACGAGAAGTACGGCCATGCATTCAACTTCGAGCCGTCCGCTTGGACAATGGCCAATGAGCCCGCTGTCGATCCCAACGGTTCAGGTGCGCTAGTGGAGCCCCCTCCAAATACAGGCGTATTCCTTTCACCCACAAATCCAGCCGACGCGCCCCTCCTGTACAACGGCATCGTGCAATGCGGTACGTCAGGTTTTCCCCGCACTTGCATGCAAGGACACGTATTCAACCCCGCGCCGCGTGTGGGTTTCGCGTGGGATATTTTCGGCGACGGAAAAACCTCGCTGCGTGGCGGTTACGGCGTCTTCTTCGATCACGGCAACGGCAACGAAGCCAACACCGAATCCCTGGAAGGTAACCCTCCGTTCGTGCTCAACCCACAGCAACCCAACATCGCTGCGGGCGTCAACGGCTGCGCTCAATCCACCGGCTACCTTTGCATCGGAGGCAGCGGCGCACTAGCCTATCCTCTGACCGTCTTCTCCATCCCAACGAAAAGCATTTGGCCCTACGCCCAGCAATGGAACCTGAGCATCGAACGCGAGCTCTTCAAGAACACCGTGGGCCAAATCGGATACGTCGGAAGCAAAGGTACAAATCTCTCCCTACAGCTGGACGGCAATCAACTACATCCGACGCCAGCGGCCGAGAATCCCTATCAACCCGGCCAGGTCCTTACTCAATCGGATTGCAATAACAACGTCGTAAACGGAACTACTCCGATCACTAATTCTCCTATGAGCGTGCAGGAGAATTTCGCCGTAGCCTGCGGCAACGACCCATCGCCCTTCCGTCCGTTCGTCGGTTTCGGCTCCATCACTTCGAAGTCCTATCGCGCCGATTCATCCTATAACTCGCTGCAAGTGTCCATCCGCCGCACCATCGCTCCCCTGGTCATCTCCGCCTCCTACACCTACAGCCACTCGATCGATGACTCCTCCGACTGGGGCGATCAGAACTTCGTGAATTCCTACGATGTGCGCGGCAACCGCGCCAGCTCCAACTTCGACGAACGCCAAATTTTCACCTTCAGCTACGTTTACAGCATTCCTTGGTTCACTCAAGAAGGCTGGTCGAAAAAAGTCTTCGGCGGCTGGGAATACTCCGGCATCACCTCTTTCAATACCGGTCAGCCGTTCAGCGTTCTCTACGGCGTATTCGGCGACAACGCCGGCGTGGGCAACGGCGTGGGCACCAACGGCTCCTACGCCGATTTGACCGGCATCAGTCCCTACAGCAAGCCGTCCGCAGCCGTTCTCGCGTCACTCGTTCCCGGCAGCGGACCGTTGCTCTACAATCCCGCCGCCTTTGCCGCGCCCACGGGCCTCACCTTCGGCGACTCCGGCAGGGACTTCCTGAACAATCCCAGCCGCTTGAACTTCGACATGGCCCTCTTCAAAAACATTCCGATCCACGAATCTATTGCCCTGCAGTTCCGCGCCGAAGGTTTTAACATCTTCAATCACACCCAATGGGAGAGCGGCAATTCCACAGCCAGCACCACGGGCAGCGGCGGCGACGCGAATAACTCGCTGACCTGCTTCGGTGGCGCAAACAATTCCGCCGCCGACCCGTCGTGCCTTGGCCCCGCCGCCTGGAACGGCTTCCTGCAGCCACAAGCCGCCCACAACCCACGCATCTTCCAGTTCGGCCTAAAGCTGCTGTTCTAGTACGCGAAGGTTCGCACGGCGAGGTACGCGGCAAAAAAAAGGGCGCCGCAAAAAACCGCAGCGCCCTTTTTAATTTCGCACAACGCTATCAGGCGTTAGCCCCGGCTGGGGGGTTGCTCGTGAATCGCCCCGCTGCGCCATCGACGGGATACGTCGCTGGTCGGTCTCCGCCGAGTCTATTTTGGAGTGCGGCGGCTTGCCGCCGCTTTCGCGACCATGGACTATTTGTCGCGGTCGAGCCACGCGAGGCTTGCCTCGCGAGCTCTCGCTCGGGGCTTCACATCGTCTTGCCTTTATCGGTGTTCATCTGCGTTTATCAGTGCCGCCTTGGACTTAGCTTCGCCCGCAAACTCAGTCGCTCCCCGAATCCCCTGCCCCTCCCCCAAAACGTAAATCCGATCGGCCGCAAGACCAGAAAATTTCTCCACCGCCCCGCTGGGCCACAACACCTCGACGGATTCCAAACTCGCCGCCTTCCCCAACCCAAAATGCAACCTCAAATCATTCTGCGAAAGATAACTAGCCCCGCCGCGCACCTCATCAAACTGCACCAGCTTCCCCGCCCGCACCGTCACCCGCGCCCCAATCGCCGCCCGATTGCTCTTCGTGCCCACCAACCGAAATTCCACGCGATGATTCCCCGCCAGTCCATGATTCATCAACAACGTCGGCGCCTCGCCCACATTCAACAACAGCACATCCACATTCCCATCATTCGCCACATCCCCAAACGCCGCCCCCCGCCGTGACGCCACCGGCACCGCGCCCAATCCCGCCGCCGCAGCCGATTCCGTAAACGTCCCGTCATGATTGTTCATGTGCAGCAGCAAAGGCTCCTTGTAACGCGCAATCCCCTCCAGCTGATCCATCTGCGGATACACGTGCCCGGTCGCCACAAACAAATCCACCCAGCCGTCATTATCAAAATCAAAAAAACCTGTCCCCCACTTCACATAAGGGTAGCTCGGCTTCGCCACTCCCGCCTTCCAGCTGACATCATCAAACCCCTTCGCGCTCAAATTGTGATAAAGGTTGTCTTCCTGATCCGCAAAATTCGTCACAAAAATATCCAGCCGCCCGTCGTGATCGTAGTCCCCAAAATCCACGCCCATCGACCCATCCGCGTCGCCTTCGCTGCTCAGTGCCGCTCCCGCCAGCATTCCCTGGTCGGTAAAAGTCCCATCATGATTATTGTGATAAAGAAAATTCGGCCCCGTATCGTTCGCCACATACAAATCCGGCCAGCCGTCGTTATCGTAATCGCCCCACACCACGCCCAACCCGTAATACCCGTTGGAATCGTTCACGCCCGCTCTCTTTGACACTTCCTCAAACGTCCCGTCCCCGCGATTGTGATAGAGCAAATCCGTTTCGCCCGTCATTCCCCAAGGCCCGCACTGCACCACGATCCCGCGAAATTTGCATGTGCCGAACGCCGCCACGTTATCCAAATCCACGTGCACGTAGCGCGAAACAAAAATATCCACGGCCCCGTCCTTGTCGTAATCCGCCCAAGCCGCCCCCGTCATGAACCCGCTTCCGCGCACCCCAGCCTTCTCCGTCACATCCTCAAACGTGCAATTTCCGCGCCCGCGATACAGCGCGTTCCCGCCGTACCCCGTAACAAAAATGTCCAGCACTCCATCATTGTCGAAATCCGCGACGGCCACGCCCATGCCCCAGCCTTTGCGGGTCAGCCCCGCCGCCTGCGTCACATCTCCAAATTTCACCGGCGCTCCACTAGCGCGATCCCCCACCTGCCGGTACAAAGTAACCATCAAATCGCCGCCGTTCTTGTAGCGCTCCACCGTCGATCCATTCACCACTAGTGCCGACAACACTCCGCTGTTATCGCAATCAATAAACCCCACGCCCCCGCTCATGGACTCCACAATATATTTTTTCTCAGCCGAAGCGATGTGCGCCACAGTAAGCCCCGCCCGCGCGGAAATATCCTCAAAGGTAGGAACCGCAGAAGAGCCATTAGTGCGTTGCGTCAAGCCGAAAGCAGAAAGCCCGCTGGCTTGCGCGGCACGAGGAGAAAACAACCCGTCATCTTGCATGCCGCCAGAAATGGAAAGCGCGCCGCCCGCCGCGCACAAAAACACAAACACCGCGAGCGCCACAAGCGCAAATTTTCGTGTCCCGCTAGAGCGAAGTCGCAATGCGCAACCACTCTAGCCCGCGCATCATCCCCTTGTCCATGTTTGACGAAGGCCCTCAGCTCGATCCCCGTCCAGCCCATTTTGGAGTGCGGCGGCTTGGCGCCGCTTTGGTGACAGCTGCAGACTTATCGCGGTCGAGCTAGGCGAGGCTGGCCTCGCCCATGACCCACAACCTCTTCCCCACGCAGCCACGGTAGGGGCGCTGCTCGCGAATCGCGCCACAGCGCAATTCATCCTGAGATCCCCTGGCGCGGGATCGAAGGGCTGCGCCCCTTCTCGCCACGATCTCAACCCTTCGACGCCTCGTAACGGCGATTGTCAAATCTGTCCTCCGTTACTTTTCGTGAGGGCGGGGCGCATTAGGTTTTCTCTGCGCCCTCTGTGCTCCGCCCTCTGCGTCCTCTGCGTTGATTCTCTTACCTTGCAGTGACCAAACGCACCGCAGTCCCTATTTCGCCGGCAAATAACTCAAATCCGGGCGAAACTCGATCAGCTCGTCGTAAGTGCTCTCCACCGAGCTATTGATCCGCTCAATCACAGACATCGCTTCCTGCTCGCCAAATGCCTCTCGCAGCACGTCGCGCAATGGCTTGATCGCCGGATCATCTTCAAACGACGCCCAGTTCGCATGCTCAATCGTCAGCACGTAGGTTCCACCCGGCCCACCCGTCACCAGGTGATACCAGTTATAGTGAGTCGGCGTTTTCAGCTGCGTCCGCGCCTCGTGCACCCGCGCAATAGCGCTGCGGAAATCGTCGTTGTGACCGTAGCGAACGTGAAAGGTAATGATGTCCGTATACTTCCCGTTCATTTCCGTCGGGGGATTGCTCACTTTCGGCATGTACTCATAGTAAGCCGTCACCAGCTTGTCCACCGTCGCCCCAATCGCCTTCTGATATTCCACCAGATCCGCCGCATCCGTCACCGACGGCGTATCCATATCCGCCCAATGCTGCCCCAGCCGCCCCACCAGATAAGTTCCCGTGCGTTCGCCGGTCAGCGTTTCGAACACGAACAACGGCTGCGTGTCCTTCTGCTGCTTGTGCCATTCCACTTTCTGTTTCCGTCCAGCCTCGTACTGCTGCACCATTCCACTCTTCGGCGTCTGGAATTCCAGCGCAGCAATTTCCGCTTTCGGCGCCGGCGCCTGCGCCGTCACCGAAACCGCACCAAGCAGACACACACCCACACCTGCCGTCAGAGTCGTCAATCTCACAAGTTCCTCCTGGATTTGAAACGCAGTGGGCCCAAACCGCCCGACGCTACACCGCTCCGCCCGAGGAGTCAATCCGTATCTCCACCTGCGCCGAAAGCAACGCTCGTCCACGTCACGGTCTTGGCGTCGCGACCCACAACGGGAATTGCGTTTCAGACTCGGAACCAGATCGTCCGACGACTCCGTCGGCTGCCCCTCCGCGCCATCTTCCCCGATACAAGCCAAACCAGTTTGTGTCTGCCCGCTATCTCGAAACGCTACTCTCCAGCGCGTGTCTGTCGCTAAAAAAGCGCTGAAACTGCCATTTACTCTGTGCCAATCCGGAAAACGATTCAGGCCGTAGCCACATTCTTACAAAATTAACTACGCTCCCACCCGAAATTCGCCGATAAGTCAAATATGCGAAGTGCCACCCAGGAGAGATACATCCATGTTTGAAAATCTCAAACTTACTCCCAAGATCGCCGGCTCCATCGCCGTCACTCTCCTGGTCACTTCCGTCGCAGGCTTCTTCGTCACACAAAACCGCATTAATAAACAGGCCGAAGCCGCTTTCGTGGACAAGCTGCGCAAGACCGACGGCATGGCCGACAAGGCCCTTGTCTTTTTCTCCGCCAATATTGATCTCTACGTCCCCAACCATCAATTCAAGGAACTAAAACAGGTGCCCGTCGTCGTCGCCTGGAGCGTCGCCCGCGAGTACGCGGAATCACAGGGCATGAAATTTACCACTCCATCTTTGCACCCCAGAGATCCGAAAAATGTTGCGGACGATTTTGAAAAAGAGGCGCTCGAAGCGTTTCAGGCTGATCCCAAATTGGCGGAATTCTACAAACGCCGCACCGTCGCCGGTCAGGAAGTTATCAGCTACGCCCAACCTGTCCGCTTGACGATGGATTGCCTTTTCTGCCACGGCTTTCCTGCGGGCGAGAAGGACCAATTTGGTTATCCGAAGGAGGGCATGAGCGTCGGCGACCTTCGCGCAGCCTTCGTCGTAACCGCTCCGGTTACTGCGCTGCAGCAGGAATCCTCCAGCAACAGCATGGCCCTGATGACAATCAATGGAATGACCCTCACTGCCGCTGTCCTGGTCGTCCTGTTCGTCGTGCGCCGCTTCGTCGTTAAACCCGTCGCCGCCTCCGCCGCCCTCGCAGAACGCATTGCCGATCGCGACCTCTCCGTCGCGGACATCGCGATCACCTCCAACGATGAGGTCGGCCAGGCCGTCGCCGCCCTCAACAAAATGAAGAATAATCTGCGCGCCATGATTCAGGAAATGTCCGGCGCCGCCGGCGAGCTAAGTTCTTCCAGCGAGAACGTTACCTCCTCCAGCCAGCAGATCGGCGCAAACTCCGAGGAAACCTCTGCGCAGGCCGGCGTCGTCTCCGCCGCCGCCGAGGAAGTCAATAAGAATCTGCAAACCGTGGCCACCGGCGCCGAAGAAATGAGTGCCACCATTCGCGAAATCGCCAAAAATGCCGATGAGGCCTCCCGCGTGGCCGGCGAAGCCGTCCAATCGGCCCAGGCCACCAGCTCCAGCATGGCCAAGCTCAGCGATTCCAGCATCGAAATCGGCCAGGTCATTAAAGTCATTACCTCCATCGCCGAGCAAACCAACTTGCTCGCACTCAATGCCACCATCGAGGCTGCCCGTGCCGGCGAATCTGGAAAGGGTTTCGCCGTCGTTGCCGGTGAAGTGAAGGAACTCGCCAAGCAGACCGCCAAAGCCACCGAGGAAATCAGCAGCAAAATTGCCGTGATGCAAGGCGCCACCAAGGGTGCCGTGGACGCCATCTCTGGCATCAGCTCCGTCATCGCCAAAATCAGCGAAATCTCCGTCACGATCGCCAGCGCCGTCGAAGAACAGAGTTCTACAACCGCCGAGATGTCGCGCAACGTCACCGAGGCCGCCAAAGGTTCTGAACACATCACCCAGAACATAACCGGTGTCGCCGACGCCGCCCGCGGTACTTCCACCAACGCTCAGCAGTCTCTTAAGTCGGCTAAGGAATTGTCCGGATTATCCAAACAGCTCGAACAAATGGTCGCGCAATTTAAACTCGCCGCTGACTCCGCGCGCAACCGGCAGGATCGGCCGCGGGTCTGAGGTCATCTTCAAAACCAGCGTGTGCGCTGGCGGTTCTCGCTACACTAGCTCTCCCCCGGCGCTGCCTCGTGTTCTTAATTGTCAGGGCTGCGACTCTCGCGCCCAAGCGTCGCCGCGTACCGCCCAGAATCTCTATCCCGCGCATTCGGATTTGCGATTGGACTTCCGCGTCCCATCTCGCTAACTTTCTATATGGACACCACCACAACAACACACGACACCGATGTAGATTTGCTTCACGACCTCGGCAGCAGCATCGCCGCGAGCGGCCAAGACCCACTCCACGAAGTTCTCGCACGCGTCCTCGAATTCGCCGTCGCCCTTGTAAAGTGTGATTCCTGCTTCATCTACGTCCAGGAACAGGAAGAACTAGTCCTGCGCGCCTCGAAAAATCCCCATCAGGAAGTAGTCGATCGCCTGAAGCTCCGCGTCGGCCAAGGCATCACCGGCTGGGTCGCCGAACACCGCACCGCCGTAGCCGTCTCGCGCAACGCTGCCAAAGATCCGCGATTCAAGTTCTTCAATCAATTGCCCGAAGACTCATACCAGGCCTTCCTGTCAGTCCCGCTGCTCTGCCGCGGCCGCCTCGTCGGCGTCATCAACCTGCAGCACATCCGCCCGCACATTTACAAACAGCGCGACATCCAACTGATCTCCACAGTCGGCTTCCTGGTGGGTGCCGAAATCGAAATGGCGCGCCTGGAGACCGCCAATACTCAACTCTCCGAGCGCCTCGAAACCCGCAAGCTCCTCGAACGCGCCAAAGGCATCCTGCAACGCGACATGTCCATGACCGAAGAGCAAGCCTACCTGACTCTCCAGCAGCAAAGCCGCCAAACCCGCAAATCCATGAAGCAAATCGCCGAAGCCATCATCCTCTCCGAAGAAGTAAAACGCTCCTCGAAATCCGCCTCATAACCACGCACAAAAAAACCCCGGCGCGGCAGCAAGCGAACTCTCCGCCTCCCGCCGCACCGGCGCACAAATCACTACTTACTAATCACGACTCTCACTTCGCCTGCAAATACGAGCTCATCTTCGAATCAGGCGCAGCCATCTTTCGTGCCAGTTCCGCATTCCCCCGCTCCGCGCCGTAGTGCAGCACCAATCCCAGCCGCTCCACGTACAACGCGGTCACCACCGCTTCTCCGTCTCTCATTTCCATCGTCACCTTCGCCGTATCGTCGCGCTTAATCTCGCTGACGAACGCCGGCACCACAATCCCCTTGCCATTGCCATCCGCCGAAAAAATTATCACCGGCGGCGGCGACACGCTGTCCTCCACCGCAAAGGTGTACTCTCCGGCCGGCAGCACCAGCGTGCCCCACTTCGCCGGGCTGGTTAGCGTGAACTTGCCGGCGATCACCGGCTGCGCTCCCGCGTTCGAGGGAAATGCAAAGCACGAAACCAAAGACAGCATCAACACACAAATCCGGGACAGTTTCTTGCTCGAAGTCATAAATTCCTCCTCAGGAATTCGTTGTCGTAAACGCCGCCGCACCCTTCGTGCCGGCGCTGCTAAGGTTGATTCGTTGCGGACAACGGTGTCAGCAAGTGTCGCGTTCGAATTACAGCGGTTAGGAGGGAACCTCTGAGTTCGCGCCCATCACCACGTCGGGGAGATGATCGGCATGTTTACTTTGCCTGCACCTACAAACAATGTCCAATCCAAATATTCCATGCAATCCATTAATCTTTCCCAGTCCCTTTTCGGCCCCGGCCACGCCAGTCGCCGTGGCCTTTGAATTTGTAGCGGCCGCCTGCTTTTATTTAGGCGGGCGTGGTTGACTTTGAATCTGAATTTGACTCAGCTTTCGTAGCGGCGCACTTCAGTGCGCCATCGATGGCCCGTCATCGCCGTAACGCTACCCAATCTTCAACCATTCCACCACATCCCCAACAATCCCCTCCGCCGTATCACTCGCGCGCAAAACCAAAGCCTCCCCCGGCTCCTCCAGATCCGCAAACTGCCCCGCCAAAATCCCCTCCCCCGCAAAATGCCCCGTGCGCCCTCGCAAACGCGCCGCGATCTCAGAATAAGTTCCCTTCAAATAACAAACCCGCATTTCCACCCCCGCCGCCAACCTTTCCCGATAACTCCGCTTCAACGCCGAACAAGCCAGCACCGCATCCAAATTCTTCGCTGCACACTTCAGCAGCTCCGCATGGATCGCATCCAACCACGGCCAGCGCTCAAGGTCCGTCAGCGCCACCCCGCGCTTCATCTTCGCAATACTTTCCGCCGGGTGAAAATCGTCCGCATCCAAAAACACCCACCCCAATCTCGACGCGAGCAGCTTCCCCACCGTGGTCTTCCCCGACCCCGTCGCACCCATCACCAGTACAATCATCAACAGGATTATCCCCCATCTAACCGCAACTCCGTCGCCAAGGTAGCATAGGCAATCTTGGCCTGTGCGCCGTCGCCGTTGCGCAGCGCCGGCCTGCCTGCCGGAGGCAGGCGTCCCGTCGGCTCTTTTCCCTCTGCCGTCGGTGATGGCGGTTCGCGAGCCGCCCCATTGTTCCCAACAACTCAGTGGCTGCACCCGCCGTCCCAAAGGCCGCAACCGCCTCCATCGCAACCAACACGCACGAATCTTCCCACTTCACGAACTCACATAACTCGCCCACCGCGTGCCTCGCATCTAGAGAACCGCGGCGATACAGTCCACCTCGATATCAAACCCGCCATACCAAGCAGGAACACTAATAAAGATTCGCGCAGGAGGATTCTCCGGGAAGTAACGCCTGTACACCTCGTTAACAGCTGGACTCGCCCTCCACAGCGGGCGATTCGCAAGCCAACACCCGCGCCTTTGCTCCATTTCCGAGCACTCTCAGCGCGGCTCCGCAAATTCTAATCTCTAGTGCTCCAGGATTAGAAATCGCCGCAAATGACTGAAAACAAACATCAGCGACCCATTCTAATCTCTAGTTTTTCGGCCGTTTTTGCGCCTGCGCAAGTTTTCGCGCGCGGGCGAGAGAGCGATGGCCAACTGAAATCTGCAAAGCGGCTAAATCAACGGAAGGAACACCGTAAGCAGGGGCTGTGCCACATTTCGCGAGGCACAAATCACGATTCACAAATCACGCGGCGCCGCTTAGCTGACCATCTCTTCCTGCGCCATGGGACGATCTTGCAGGCAGTAAAGGACCAACTCGACGCGGGTGGAAACGCCCAGCTTGTCGAAGATGCGGAAAAGGTAATTTCTTACGGTGTGTTCGCTCAGGCCCAGGTCGCTGGAGATCTGGCGATTGGTGAGGCCTTCGGAAACCAGGCGCACCACATTTTCTTCGCGCTTGGAAAGGATGTTGAGGCCGCGCGCATCCTGCAGGTGCAAGGGTTTGGCGTGGCCCAACGCATCGAGCAAGTAGCCGAGGTGCTCGCTATTGGCCCACACCTGGCCGTGATGCACAGCGTGGATACACTTGGAAAGAGTTTCAACAGGCTCGTCACGGAAGATCACGCCGTGCGCGCCGCAACGGAACGCATCCACCACCAGGTCGCGATCGCGCGACGCAAGCAACATCACCGCGCGTGTCTTCGATTGCAGCGCGCGCAGCTCGCGCAGCACCCGAAAACCTTCCAGCGGACCTTCGTGCAGTTGCGAGCTGATGATCGCGACGTCCGGGTGGCACTGCTTCAGCAAGGCCACGGTCAGCGAAGACTTCACCGCGCTGGCAACCACCGCCACGCGAAAGCGCTTCGGCCGAAATGCGCTTTGCACCAGCTGACAATTCATCTCGTTGGCTTCAGCGACGACGATGTTCACGACATCACCGCGCGCCTCCGATACGTTGGGCATCGAAATCCTTTTGAGCTGGGATTTTTGAAGGGATGCAGATTCTACCGGCCTTGGCGCGCGCGGCACAAGCGCAAGTTGTGCTATACAGCACACAATAAATACGTACGCGCAGCACCGGCCGAGGCAGCTAATCGAATTTCGTGCGGACAAAATTCGCGATCCACTTCTCGCGTGCGGCCGATAAGCAATGCCTACTTCTGGCGCGATGGCCGGGAGGCGTTCGCTCGGAACCGAGCCGGAATTGTTGCGATGTGGCGCGCGATGCGCCAATAAATCTAATCCGGCAAACGGCGTAAGTGTTGTGACCCACTGGCGATGTGGGCTTGTTGCGCGCGCGGATTTTCTGGACTGTGCAATTTTGCACTCGCGCTGAGAGCTGCAAACCTTCGTCTTCTCACCTGAGCCTGCTGGCGCGATTCCCCTTTTGGCACGAACAAAACTACCAGTGTATCCAGCCGCATTGCTGAGGCCGCTCGGTGTAGGACAACCATCCCCGTTGCCGCGCCAGCCATAGCGAAAGCGAGAGCCAATCCGCCACTTTCGCCCCTGCGAAACGCTCCGCGATCGCAAAACATAAGGCTCCTTGTGGCACCTCGATGGTCACAGTAGTTTGATCCGACCATAGCGGTGCGCGTCCCCGCGAGAAGACGCAGGCGGCAGCGATGCCGCCCCAGCCCCCAGCCCGACGGTTCCGGTGCAGGCGCGGAGTGCAGTGCGAACTGCGCCGGGACCATCAAGCATCGCGGCGGGTCTATCGGACAACGATCGCATCCTGACTGTTGCAACCGCAATAGATGCGACGTTGCTCGATTTGTGCATGCAGCATCTGGAGCGGTTCGACACGAAGACGCTGGAAGAGACAATAGCGCTGAATCCGTCTCTTCGCGACGTGAGCCACATCGCGGCGGGACAGCGAATTCGGCTGCCTTTGTATCTGAAGCCGGGATTCGTGAGTCAAGCGGAAACTGCGGATAGGCCCGAAACGCTGGAAGCGCACAAGGAAAGACCATAAGCCGCAATTTCGACATTCTGCTGAAAGCCGAAAAAGCAGCAGACGGTGCTCGCGACGCGACGCGGCCCAACGTCCAGCCAAATGGCACGGCGCGGCACCGCAAGATCCATGACGTGATTGACGATGAAGTACTGAAGCTAGTGCAGCGCGTCTTCATTCTGCCGGGAGCGGCACAAGCGCCCGGCGCGGTGACGTTCGCGGGGGTGGATCGCGCCGCCGGATGCTGCTGGGTTTGCGCGCATGCCAGCGAAGTGCTGGCGGACCGAGTGACTGGCACGGTTTGCATAGTGGATGCGAACTTGCGGGCGCCATCGCTGCACGAGCATTTTCGCTTCACCAACGGCGCGGGATTCACGGAAGCGATGAAGGGCACGACACCCATGCACGAATACGCGCGACGGGCTTCGGGAAACCAATTGTGGCCGATCACCGCTGACGCGACGGGAAAAGAGCCGAACGGCGCGCTGAATCCGGCGCGGCTGCGCACGCGGATTGGGGAGTTGCGTGATGAATTCGATTATGTGCTTCTGGACGCGCCGCCGATTCATACCTATGGAGATGCCGCTTTGCTGGCGCAATTAACCGACGGAATCATTTTGGTGGTGGGGTCAAACAGCACGCGGCGCGAGCCCGCGCGCATGGCCAAAGAAAGTTTGGAAGCGGCAAGAGTTCCGATACTGGGGGCCGTCCTGAACAAGCGTACGTTTCCGATGCCGGACGTAATTTAAAGAAACTTGTAAACATTCCGAACAGCTTACAAGGTCCGAGTCACCGTAACGCGGGCGTGGAGGTGTGGGTGCTGGGTGCGGCTGTGACTCAGACGGCGGAGCTGTGCTCTGGCGGGGCGGAGACGGCCGGGTTGAGTTCAGGTCAAAGGCACCACTGATAACCGCAGATCAACACTGATAACGTTAGAAGCGAAAATGGAAATAGGAAATTGGAAAGTTAAGACCTCGGATGCTGGCGAAATTGGTTTCGAATTCGGACGCGGAATCGGATTGACGTAGAATGCGCATGTGGCTTGGATAGCGGCGACGGCGGGTTTGTGGGTTCGCCGCGTGGCCGGATTCGTGGGACGAAGCGGGTGGTTTGAGCAGCACAAAACGGGAAAATCGGGGTCACAAATGAATAGCCTCTTGGTTGCACAGGCACCGGCGAGAACGAGTTGGACTTTGCAAGCGAATCCAGCGGCGAGCGCGCAATTTACGGTGGCGCGCGTGGCTGGCTGGGCTTGGCGCAAGCATCGGTCCGCGTTGGTGCTGGGCGCGGAATTATTTCTGGCGGCGGTTTCTTACTCGCTGGCAGTTTTTGCTGTTGCCGAAACGCGCGGGGTGGGTTGGCCTGGCCGCGCGCTGTGGGCGACTTTGGGCGTAATGATCGTGTTCAGGCTGGGAGGGCTGGTGAGCGTTCAGCTCTACCGGCGATCGTTGCAGCACGCAAGTGTGCCGGATTTCATTTCAATCGTGAAGGCAGTTGCGACGAGTTCGTTGCTCGCAGGAGCGGCGACCGCGTGGGTTCTGCCGGCGTTGCGGGTTCCAGCGGCCGCGCTGTTTGTGGATGCGGCGTTTCTAATTTTGTTGTGGGCCGGATTCCATTTCGGCGCGCGGGTGCTGAAGACGGAGCGCGCGGAGTGGCGCAAGGACGGGAAACGCGTGATGGTGGTCGGCGCGGGCGATGCGGGAATCACCTTGTTGAAGGACTTGGCGCAGGACGCGGCGGCGGCTTCCCGGGCTGTGGCGATCGTGGACGACAATCCGGAAAAGTGGGGCCGCACAATTCTGGGCGTCCCGGTGGTGGGTGGAACACGGGACCTGGCGAGGCTGGCCGCCGTACACGAGGCAGATGAAATCCTGATCTGCATTCCGAGCGCGACTGGCGTGCAGATGCGCGACATCCTGGCGGCGTGCCGGCAGATCGGCATTCCGGTGCGCACGCTGCCGTCGCTATCGGAACTGGTGGACGGCAAAGTGTCGCGGCGCGATTTGCGCCGCCCGCGCATTGAAGATTTGTTGCAGCGAGAAGGGGTTCGCGTGGATGTGCAGCAGACGCGACGAATCGTGGGCGGGAAAGTGGTGCTGGTGACAGGAGCGGGCGGGAGCATTGGATCGGAATTGTGCCGGCAGATTGCGGAGGCAGGACCGCGGATGCTACTGCTGCTGGATAAATCCGAAAATAGCCTGTTCTACGTGCACCGCGCGATGTGCGAGCAGTTGGGGGCGAGCCGCGTGAAACCACTGCTGGCGGACCTGGTATACAAGGACCGGCTGCGCGAAATTCTGCGGCAGGAGAAGCCCGAGATTGTTTTTCACGCCGCGGCGCACAAGCACGTGGGATTGCTGGAATTGCATCCGCAGGAAGCGATTCGAAACAACGTGCTGGGCACGCGGAACCTTGCCGAGGCCGCGCTCGAATGCGGGGCGGCACGGCTGGTGAATATTTCCACGGACAAGGCGGTAAGCCCGCGCAGCTACCTGGGGCTTTCGAAAAAGTTGACGGAATTGTGCGTGCAGGAGCTGGCGCGCGCGCACGGCGCGAAATTCTCGAGCGTGCGATTTGGCAATGTGGCGGGAAGCACGGGAAGCGTGCTGCGACTTTTCTGGGATCAGATTCAGAAAGGCGGGCCGATACGGGTGACCGACCCGCGGGCAACGCGCTATTTCATGTCCGTGCCGGAAGCCGTGCATTTGATTTTGCGGGCGGCGGCGCTGGGGAACGGCGGCGAAACTTTTGTGTTCGATATGGGCGAGCCGCTGAATATTTACGAGCTCGCGAAGACGATGATGCTTTTTGCGGGATTGAAGCCGGAGCGAGACGTCGCGATTGAGTTCACGGGGCTGAATGAAGGCGAGAAAATCGCGGAGGAATTGTGGGAGGAGTGGGAGCGCCCGGCCGCGACCGCGAACGAGCGAATTCTGGTGGTGGCGGAGCAGAATGCGCAGGCCGCGGGAATCTTGAAGAAAATCGAGCGCATGGAGACGTTTTTGGCGCACGAAAATTACCACGGGCTGCTGGAGTACCTGGGGGAATTCGCGCCGGAGTTCAAAAGGGGACGAACGGCAGACGCTTCCGCGGCTGCCGTGATGCTGCCAGCGGAGATTTCCGCGCTGGCGGGCGTGGAGGCGGCATGAGAATTCCACTGTCGCAACCGGACATCGGCGAACGCGAAATCGAATATGTGACGAACGTGCTGCGCTCGGGACAATTGTGCCTGGGGCCAAAGCTCGCGGAATTCGAAGAGAAATTCGCGGATTACGTGGGGACGCGGTATGCGGTGGCCACGAACAGCGGGACTTCGGCGCTCCATTTGTGCGTGAAGGCGTTGGGGATCGGACGCGGCGATGAAGTGCTGACGACTTCCTTTAGCTTTGTGGCGTCTGCGAATTGTTTGCTGTATGAAAAAGCGCTGCCGGTGTTTGTGGATATTTCGCCCACGACGCTGAACATTGATCCCGCGGCGATCCGGAAAATATTGGCGGCGGATTACATTTGGGACCGGATGAAGTGCAGGCATACAAACCGTCGCACGGGGCACGTGTTGAAGGCGATTTTGCCGGTGCATGTTTTTGGGCAGCCCTGCGACATGGGCGCAATTTTGGAAATCGCGCGCGAATTTAATCTGCGCGTGCTGGAGGATGCTTGCGAAGCAGTGGGCGCGGAATATCGCGGGCAGCCATTGGGGACGTTTGGGGACGCGGCGGTATTTGCGTTCTATCCGAACAAGCAGATGACCACGGCGGAAGGCGGGATGATCGTGACGGATGACGCGCAGCAGGCGTCGGTGTGCCGGAGTTTGCGCAACCAGGGGCGCAGCGAGGATTCGGAGTGGCTGCGGCACACGCGGCTGGGATTCAACTACCGGCTGAGCGACCTGCACTGCGCTCTGGGGCTCGCGCAACTGGAACGCATCGAAGAATTGCTCGCGGGACGCGCGGCGGTGGCGGATCTGTACGCGGACGGGCTCGCGGGAATCTCCGGGATCGCGCTGCCGACGGAATTGGCGGGCTCGAAGCGGAGCTGGTTTGCGTATGTGATTCAGCTGCAGGGGATGTTTCGCAAATCCACACGCGATCGATTGATGTTTGGATTGCGAGAGCGCGGGATCGCGTGTCAGGCCTACTTCCCTCCCATTCACCAGCAGCCTTATTTCCGCGAGGCGGGCGTGGGGATGGAGCATCCTTTGCCGCAGACCGAACTGGCGGCGGATGGGTGCCTGGCTCTGCCGATGTTTTCAGCGATGAGCGCGGGGCAAGTGAGCGAAGTGTGCGAGACGATTCACGACTTGATGCTGGAGATTGCGCCGCTGGCGCAGCCTGTGACGAAGCGATTCGCCGCGGCGGCCGGAACAGCGGACTGAGTGGCGTGCGGCGCTAGCCGCGGGGCGCTTCGCAACGAGATCGTGGGCTGTCCGTCGTAGATTGTAAATTGAAATTGCAGGAAGATTATCGAGTATCGGCGGGCGGCGATCAGGACGCGCGCGCCGGCTGGTTTCACCGCAAGAAGTCCTAAAAGAGCGCAAATTATGAAGAAAACATCGCAGGCAAATTCTGCACGCCCGCCTTTCTTGCTGCGCGCCGCGCAGCGAGCCGCATCTTTACAGCGCGATCTGCGAGGCACGGCTGTTTTATTCGCGGCGCGTCGCGGGGGCGGGCATGCGGGAACTTTTTCGCAGCAATCAATCGCGCTTCGCGATGAGCGAGTTCGAGCGCACGCAGGTGCGTTTGCTGCAGGAAAGAGGTTACGCGTTGATTCCGGAGTTTTTTTCGCAGGCGATGTGACGGAATACTGCGGCCTGATTCACGAATG
>Ga0181531_10000166_pt1 | contig 49564 bp, 36 predicted proteins | sample PEATcosm2014_Bin_38_FD_119743 | JGI IMG/M metagenome (GOLD analysis project Ga0181531, IMG submission 119743) | Peatland microbial communities from MTU Mesocosm Facility, Houghton, MI, USA - PEATcosm2014_Bin11_10_metaG | ecosystem: Environmental > Terrestrial > Soil > Wetlands > Peat | place...
AGCATATGCCGCGTATACCGCTACACCATTGGCCACTCTGAATGTGCCGCCAAAGCGGCCCGATCCATGGTTGAACGTCTTGTCGGTTGCCTGCTGGCGCTCACGGAAGTCGAGCTTTGTGTAACGAACCGAACCGGTCAGGTTGAGCCGCCCGTAGGTGGCCTGGTCCTGCCCATAGACCGCTGTGGTCTGGTAGCGGTCGGTCTGAAACAGACTTGCTGGCGTCTCGGGTCCGAACGACAGGTCATACGTAGGATGTGAGAGGTCCTCTTCGCCTACTGGGATTCCGGAGAAGCCCATCTCTGAGTAGAAGTTGGTGTGGTCATAGCTTACGCCAGCCAGCAACTCATGCTTTCCGCCCAGACCGCGAAGGTTCGCCGCCAAGTTGGTATCGAAGGTGCCTTCTCTGACCGGATTTGAAGGCATATCCAGCGTGAAAATCTGGTAGACGGGTGGAGCTGGATCGGGTGGATTGAGCCCCGGAAGAATGAAGCTGCCGTGCTCGTTTGCCTGGCTGAAGTAATAGCGCGCACTCGTGTTCCACCGCAGACTGTCCGTGAAGGTATGGTTGAGTTCCACCGTAGCCATGCGGCTGTCGAGCCTCGTATGCGGCTGTCCAACAGGCGCACCGGCAAACGCGTTGCGATCGATCTGTCCTGCAATTGCCTGCACCGCTGGAACACCCGAGTACTCCAGTTGATCGCGATGGTTGAACCGTCCCTGAACGAAGAGGTCAGTCTTCGGCCCTAGCTGGAATGACATGGCTGGCTGCAACGACCAGCGGTCTCCGCTGACCACATCGACCCAGCTGTCATTCCGCTGATACTCGCCAGCCAGACGCGCAGCGATCTTCGTGTTGAGCGGAATATTCAGATCGCCGTAGGGATCGAACGTTCCAAAGTTGCCGCCGCGCAACGCCATGTAACCATTCATTCTCGTCTCCGGGCGAACCGACACCACATCGATCAATCCTCCCAGAGGAGAACCAAGGCCGCCACCGTACATGGTGGAGTTCGGTCCTTTGACCACTTCGATCCGTTCCACTCCCACGAGGCTTGTCGGATCATTTGCTGTGGTCGTATTGCCGAACATGGCAAGACCGTCTGAATAAATCTCTGCAGGAAAGCCACGGACGATAGGCGAGAGAAACAGGATCTCTTCGGATTTGGTTGGAACTACTCCCGATACATTCACAAGAGCGTCCCCCAACGTGCGGCGGTCCTGGTCTTGGATCAAGGCGCGGTTAAGCACCTCAACTGACTGTGGTACTTTGATCAACGGTGTATTGGTACGCGTGGCCGAACCGGAATCGGGTGCAGCATAGCTACCGGGCGCTCCTGTGTTGACCTCGACCGTCTCAGTCGCGGTACCAACCTTCAACTTCGCGCCCAAGGTCAGCGACTGGTTAGCTTGTAGGATGACGTCGAACTTCTGGAAGGCCTCGAAGCCTCGCGCCATAATCCTCACCTTGTAATGCGCCGGGGCGAGTGACAGGAAGGCGTAGTTACCGGAGCCGTTCGTGGTGACGGTGGTCTGGCGGCCGGTGTCGAGCTGCGTGATGGTGACGGTCGCACCAGCAATCGCGGCGCCCGATGCGTCCAGCACCGTCCCCCAGACCGATCCATACTCCTGGCCGAATAGTGGGAGAGTTGAGAGAAGACAGAAGACCGCAAGCGCTGTCCATGCCGATTTGCGGCCTCTCCTGTTTGAAACTAGGGGCTTCAGAACGATTGACATTCCAAACCTGCCGCTCGCGGCTGTAAACAAAGTCCTCCAATGTCGATTCATAACTCCTCTTTTCTGATCCGCCTCGCGCGGATACGGTTGTTCGCGTCAACTTCAAAGGTCGTGGTATGGTCTAAGAACTGGGTAGGCTCCTCTTTCTCGATCGCCGTCTGATCGGTCTTCGTAGGTACTTCCGCGGAAGCAGGATGTCCGAGAGTGGCCAAAGTGCATGCGGACAATAAAATGTCTTGGGCAGTTACATTCGGTTCGTTCATTGCTCCTCCAATCCAGGACCATCAGAAGGATTTCCCTGGCTCTGGCCCCAATTCAAAGACCTAGCTTTCAGTCGTTGTTTCCGCATTCGGCTGCGCGAACAGCGGAAGCCCAGGGCTACGCGAAGCCTTGAGCTTTCGAGCGGCCCGCTTTTTCCACCAAATGAGGACGCCAGTTGTAGAGAGCGTGGCCACGAGCAGTCCAAAGGCGCTGATGAAAATGCGAAAAGAGAGGGAGTCACGGAGATCGGCGTAATGGATGCCCCAAAGCCATGTGCTGATGGTGTTGCCGAGGTGCTGCCCGCTGGGTAGCCCCAGCTCGCGCAGTTCTCCCGTGTTCCCATCGACGAAGATGCTCGTGTCCCATCCGTTTCCGCGGATATCCAAACTGGACCGCACGCCGTAGGTGTATAAGCCGTACTCCGGGATGTAGGCCAATCCGTAAGGCCGCGTCACTGTAAAGTGATGCAGCGCGGCCTGCTCAGCCATCAACCGCTCGCCGGCCTGCTGGGCCGCTCGCCAGCCTAGACGGGGATGTTCGACCGGGCTGGGCAGTGTAAACTTCGCAAAGATGTCGCCGTCGCTCTCGTAATCGAAGACGTTTTGCGTCACGCGCTCGTAGACGGGCCTCAGGCCCAGCATGACGCTGGACCAGCCGAAGACAAACAGGAGTGGCCAGAGCCACAGCCCACCCGCGCGGTGCAGGTCGAAATTCACTCGCGTGCCACTTGCACCCAACTTCACCCGCCACGCCTGTTGCCAACGTTGCCAGAATGGGCCGCTGCCCCGCGGAAGGGTCAGCCAGAAAGCCACCAGGCAGTCGAAGGTCCACAACAGCGCGACACTCCCCACGATTGTCCAGCCCACTTGACTTCGCGTTGCCAGCGAGGTATGCAGGTCATAGATGAAGGGCAGGAAGTTCACCCGCCCCTGCGCCAAGTCGCCCATGCGGTAGCGTCCCAGTTCGCGCCCCGAGTACGGGTCGAGAATCAAGTGATCGAAACTGGACTGGTTCGGCTTGCCTGTCGCCTGATTCACCCGCGGGGTCATTGACATCGTTGCCCGCTCCGGGTCCAACCAGAAGTAGCCCACGCGCGACTCAGGAGCCAGTTGTTCCGCACGCTCGGCCAGGGTTGCCAGGTCGAGCGGCTTCTGGCCAGGCTGCGCTTTGACATATAGTTCCGGATTTACGAGCCGGTCAAGCTTCGACCGGAATGCCAGGACTGAGCCGGTTAGCCCAACAAGGACCAGGAAACCGGCCATCGCCAGCCCGGTCCAGCGATGGAGCACCAGCATGGCGGTGCGAATGCGCTCTGTGTTTTTCATTGGCCTTTCCTCCTTTCTCGCGACCGCATTAGAAATCGATCCGCAATGACGGCAGAATGCTGAATGGCACACCCGGCATTGCCTGGCTCGGGTTCACCGTGGCGAAATACCTGCAATTGAACAGATTGTTGACATTGATTTGCGCGCTGATATGCGCCTTGCCGTACGTGTGTTCATACGCAGCCATCAGGTTGGCAATGGCGAATGACGGAATGCGGTCAGCAAGGTAGGAGACGCCGTCGGGCGATTCATAAGCCTGTTCGCCAGAGCGAGTCTGCGTGCCCGCGCCTAGTTGAAGGCCGCGAATCGGGCCGGACCGCGGCTCCCAGACGCCCCAAAGGCTGGCAATATCGTGTGGAACTCCGGGAAAGGGGAGGCCTTGCAGGCTGGGCGTGTTTGTGTCCTTTGTCGTAATGGCTTGAAGCGTGGAAAGGCCGGTGATGAGACGGAGGGAACGCGAGAGCTGACCGGACAAATCGAGTTCGACTCCCTCAGTGCGTGCAGTGCCGATAGCCTCGGTATAGAGCGGGTTGTTCGGGTCAGCGGTGGGGACATTGTGCTTGATGATGCGGTAGGCCGCGATCGTTGCTGTCAACCGCCGATCGAGCCACTCGCTCTTGATGCCGACTTCGACCTGGTCGGCCGACTGCGGCGGGAGCGGCTTGCCGTCGGCAGTGTAGACGAAAAGGGCCGAGGCTCCGTAGTTCGAGGTGTAGGAGCCGTAGAGGCTCACGTTCGTCTTCGGCTGCCACAGCAGCCCTGCGCGCGGTGTCACCGGCTTTTCATGCACATAGTTCGGCGAGTAGCTGTAAGGATCTGGCGTGGTGATATTTTCCATCTCCTTGGTCCAGTTCAGCCGCGCACCGGCGAGCACGAAGACGCGCCCCGGAAGTTCGGCAACATCTTGAATGTAGGTGCCGTATTCCCACGCGCCCTGCACGGCGAAGATGTCTCCGCTGGGATCGGCAGTGCCGTAGGGCTGGTCGTACACCGGCTGGTAGATGTTGATCGTGGCCGGCTGAAGGCTCGTGTTTCCGTACCACTCGCCGGTCTGCTTGAAGAAGTCGAAGCCGAGAAGAAAGGTGTTCTTTACCGCTCCGATGGAGAATTTGCCGGGCAGGTTGGCCTGGACCTGGTCGCTGCGGTGGCGGAACGAGCTCTCAATGAAGGCACCGCGCTGCAGGTTGCCGCTAGCGTCCACATCTCCGAGGTAGTACTCATCAACGGGCAGCGGCGCGTTGATCCGGGCAACTTTGTATTGCATCCTCAGCGACCACTGTTCGCCAAGGCGGATATTCAACGAAGGCTCGAGAGAGAACTGGTCGATGTTGGACTTGTTGGTACCGAGATCCATGTAGTTGCTGCTGCGCGGAACGTCCGCCGGCCTGCCGTTCGGCAGGAATGGGATGCCGTTGTCCAAGATGTTGGACCCGCGCTGGTAGGAACCAAGCAGCGTGAAGTCGAGATTGGGCGTGACTCGCCAGGAGGCAGATGGGAAGAAACTGAGTTCATTGGTGTGGATGAAATTGCGGAAGGAGCCCGCGTCAACTCCATCGAGCGCCATGCGAAAGAGGAGTTTGTCTTTGACAAGCGGGTGGTTCAGATCGGCGGTTGTGCGGAAGAAATGGTGATTTCCCACCTCCTGTCCCACGCTGGCAAACGGCCCGGCATGCGGATGCTTGGTGACGATTGCGACCAGCCCGCCGGGCTCGGCCTGTCCGTAAAGCACCGACGCCGGGCCCTTCACAACCTGGATCTGTTCCACATTGGCCATGTCCTGCGGAAAGCCCGATGCGCTGTACTGGTCCAACTTCATGCCGTCCTGGTAAATCATGGAGGCTGCGTCAAATCCGCGAATGGAGAAGCTGTCCGACGTCCCGTACGCGTCGTTGGTCGGCGCCACGCCGCTGACGTTGGTGAGAACGTCGACGAGATTGATGGTCTGTTGGTCGTCAATGATCTGCCGCCCGATTACCTGCACCGCCATGGGCGTTTCCATCAGCGGCATGTCGATCTTGGTGCCTGCACTTGCTACGGACGCTGCATAGGAATCTTCACCAACAACGGTAACCGTCTGGCTTACAGCGCCCACCTTGAGGAGGACCTTCAGCGTGATCGGCGCTCCGCCTGGAGAGACGGAGACTTTAGTTCTTGAGGGCTGGAATCCAGACCCTTGAGCCGTTAATACGTAACTTCCAGGGGGGACGCTCTTGATCACAAAGTGACCCTCCTTGTCCGTCACAACAGTGGCGAGCACTGTGCTGCCGGAATCGGTCAGAGTGACGTCAGCGCCGCCGACTGCGGCGCCGGTCGAGTCTTCAACCTGCCCGCTGATTGACGAAGATGGCGCTGCTTGTTGTGCCTTCGCTCCTACACACTCGAATTCAATGGCAGAAAATGCAATTGACACGCATGCCATCCAAAGCCCAGCCTTGTTCCACATCGCAGTTATCCTTCCCTTTGTCCTTCGCGTTCTTCGAGTTCGGGGTTGAAGGCTAGCGTCAGTTCTGAACCTGAGATTTTCCCGCCGTTCGCCTGAGCTTGCCTTCCTGTGCATGAGTTCCAGCGGCTTCCTTCTCACGACAGCACCAGCTCTCTTGCCTCACGTTCGATCTGGGCGCTCGGCGTCTGACTCGTACGTTCGGCATAGGCAGACTGAATCGCGTTAAGGTGATCGGCAATCATCATTTCGGACATTCCCATTCCGACGAGTCGTCCGAGCGATTCCATGGCGCAGCATTGACATCCCTCGATGGTTCCAACAGAAAGGAATCGATGACGGGGACCCTCAGTGCGATGTTGGGTTGCCACGATCAGAAGGGTCTCAATCCCTTCCAGTTGCGCAACTCGTCTCAACTCTGCGACGACATTGCTGAGTCTGTCTGCTTGCGTTGTTCCGGTTTTCATTGGTCTTCTCCTCGCGCTGCAGGGCTCTTGTGGTTTTGGTGCAGTGCTCTCCCGCCCGCGCCGCAGAGTGTCGAGACGCGGCATCGATTCCGAATGCGGCTTAGCGCATGCAAACCGCACTGACAATGCCAGAGGGCCTACATAACGATGTCGCGATTCATGAATTGGGAATCAGCAGTTAACTCGGCGTGCGAAACGGAACAGTAGGCCGGCATGCCCTCGATGCAGATCTAGCATCGGAGTGCAACTGCCGCCGTGCCTCCAATTGATTTGAAGGCATCCCGTGGGCCTGTCAAATTGCTGAGTGGTTGCGTCTGAATTCAGGCGCAGGGGAGAGAACTGGGAGGACCGCGCTTCTGGCGGCTTCGATCGAGAGACAATCGGTATACTGCTCGAACCTGAGGTTGGATCGCGGGTTGACTTAGTACCTGCGCAAAGAAAGCTGACGAAGGCGCAAGGCCTGCGTGCGAGCGCACAACAGGAGCTGTCGATGAATGAGGATAGAATGGGCAGTGCTGCGGAACTTGGCTTACCTGGCGCGTTCCGGAAGCCAATTCCTGTGTGCTTTGGTCCATCATTGCGCAGTGGTGGTTGCCATGGCGCCGGCAGCATGCGGGAAGGCTGGATTCAGGGTCAGACGACACGGCCTGAACCAGCGGTGCGGCGTATAAAGCGCCGACGAAGACAAGCATCAGCATTGCCAAAAGTTTCTGCAGCCGTGCCTGCTTTTCAAATGCGTCTGACTTTTCGCGCGAGGGAATGGAACGCACCGAATGCGTAGAGAAAGGCGGTCGAACTTTCTTGACTCGCATTTGCATTGGATACTTCTTCCCGATCACGTGTGAAATCCAGAGTTTGGAGCGACTGTCCTGCGCCCAGGCTAGCGCCAAAGGAGGTTGTTCTGATTGCCGTGTAGCCAAGAATCTCTCCGAACCCGGGCAGCAGGAAGCCTCGTTCAACGCAATATGACACAGATGCTACATCAGCTTGATTGCACTAGCGCAAACAAAACAGTGGACATATTGTCGCACCTGAGCAGGTAGAGAAGAAGAGAATACAGAGGATCAAGGTACGAGAAGGATGCTCCCGCACGACTCAGCGAGAAGTCAATAGGACCTGCCGGGGGAAAAAAAGAAGACACAACTCCAAGAAGTCCGGAGTTCACCGGACTGACGGCCGCCAAATCATGATCGAGACCTGGGGATCAGGCTACTTTGCCGCACTCGATTGCGCAGGCAGCGCAGGCATCGCCGCAGCTCTTGCATACTGGATGCTGCGAGTGCTTACGACACTCAGCCTCGCAACTCTTGCAGACTTCTGCCGCGACTTTGGCGTAGCTCGCCAGGTGAGCCGAGTCTTGCGCAGCAAGTGCACGGAGTCCGCTGCAAACAACCTCGACCTCTCTGGAACTTGCAGCGCATGCAGCCAGCGTCTTATCGCCGCCGGCCAGCATCTCCACGCAATGGCCAACGCAAATATCGGCCGCGCTTGAACAATTGCTCGCTGCGTCAATCAGAGCTTGATGTTTGGCGCCGCCCATGTGGTGGTGAGGCATTTCCTGACTGATCCCCGGCAGCGCACTGGCTGAAACCGCTGCCGCTCCAATTGCAAACAACATTCCACGACGGTCCATGATTCTCTCCCGGCACTTCGCGGTAATTGTACGCCGGTGCGGCAAATTGTCGCACCGGCGTGCCCTGAGGGCTCGCCAGCCGTGAGGACCCGGTCAGCTATGGCATACTTCGACAGGGAGAACTCAAGAGATCAAATCCCCCAGTCCACACAAGCTCATCTTGAGTGGGGAATGGCCGTAGGCCGTGATCAAGGTCACGTTCCTTAGTTTTATTCCGGGTTAGATTCTGTCCAGACTCTATGCGCCGCGCGATAGCACATTCGCTGTTGGTTACCTTCAGCTTGCTGCTGATCGCGCCGTTGTTCGCCCCGGATGCCGAGGCAAACCTTCCAGCGTGTTGCCGAAGGGCTGGCAAGCATCACTGCATGATGCGCAGCGTGGAAACCTCCGGCAGCAAAGAAGCGGGCTTTACCTCAGTCCATGAGAAATGTCCCTGTCTGCCGGAAAGTACAGGAGCCGTCCATTCTGTAAAGTACATCCCCGAAGCGGGGCAGCGGTTCTACACCGAGGTCCTCTTTCATCCGGGCTATGCGCCTCATACCGCGGCCCGTTCCAGAATCGCGTTTCTCCGTAGCCATCAAAAGCGCGGCCCTCCCTCTCATCTCGCCTGACAACTTGTAGTGCATCGCGGATGGGACCGGCAAAGCCAATCCCGTTCTGACACTTCACGTTTTCTTGAAGCAAGAGGAGAAACCATGAAATCCAAGATTTTGCTGGCGTTCTTGCCAGCCGTCTGCCTGTGCTGGCCGGCGACCTTGATCCACGCCCAGGTGGGTACCAGAGCCTCTGCCTCTGCCGAACCCGCTTCGGCACAAAGCCAGCCCGTCGCAGATAGCCCCCATGAAACCGGCCGCATCGCAGGAGTCCTGAAGGACCCCTCAGGCGCGGTGGTCCCCGGAGCCAGAATTGAAGTCAAGAGCCCTGTCTCAGGATTCCATCGATCCATCATGACCAACGGCGAAGGCCGCTTTGTCTTCGATCATCTTCCCTCGGGAAGCTACCAGGTAACCGTCACTGCCAACGGCTTTGATATTGCAATCCTTCATGACCTGACCGTAACCGCTGGCAGCGAAACGGCCGCCAATGTCGCGTTGAAGATCGCCCCGGCGAAGACATCCGTCGAAGTCAACGAGGGCCCAAGCGCAACTGCTGCTACAGACCTGCTCAAAGTGGATGACGGCGTCCAAGCGCGAAGCCGCAACACCGCCGACTTGGCCGGCGATACACCCGGCGTCAGCCTGCGTGAGAACGGCCAGCTAGCCTCGGTCCCGCTGCTGCATGGGCTCGGAGACGAGCGCACAAAGCTGGTTGTCAACGGCATGACGGTCTCCTCAGCCTGCGCCAATCACATGAACCCGTCCCTTTCGTATGTGGCTCCGTCTCAAGCTTCAGAAATGACAGTCATGGCAGGAATAACTCCAGTGAGTATGGGCGGCGACAGCATTGCAGGAACCATCGCGGTGGAATCTCGGCGGCCCGTCTTCGCGAGTGGGAGCGAAGAAGTACATGAGGAAGGCACATTCTCAGGCTTCTATCGCAGCAATGGCCACAACTATGGGGGTTCGCTGACGGAGTGGGTGTCGGGCCGCAATCTGGCCATGGGCTACGCGGGATCTTGGACTACGAACGACGACTATACCGACGGTAGTGGGCACAAGGTTACTTCAACTTATGCGCAGAGCACCGATCACGCTATTACCGTGGCTGCGAAAGGTGGCAGAAACTTCCTCATCGTTGAAGGAGGCTTGCATCATATTCCGTACCAAGGTTTCCCAAATGCCCAGATGGACATGGTGCGCAACTACGCCGAGTCGCTCAATCTGCATTACCACAGAAGCTTTGAGGGCGGAGGACTCGATGCGCATGTGTTCTGGCAGGGGACGTGGCACTCGATGAACATCGGCCGAGACAAGTCCACCTTCCCCATGCCCATGTGGATGCCGATGAACACACATGGAAGGGATCTGGGCTATACCGTCAAGTATGAGGTTCTACTCGCAGACCGGCACACACTGCGAGTGGGCAACGAACTGCATCGCTTTGTCCTCGACGATCGCTGGCCTGCGGTTGCCGGGACGGCTCCATACATGGGCCCCAACACCTTCGTCAGCATGAACGACGGACGCCGAATGCGTCTGGGAACCTTTGCCGAGATTGCCAGCAAGTGGAGTCCGCAATGGACCACCCTGTTGGGCTTGCGCAACGATACCGTTTGGTCGAACGCTGGGCCGGTACAGGGTTACTCCGACATGATGTTCGGTGCCGATGCAGCCGCCTTCAATGCGCTGAACCGCGCCAAGACTGACGTGAACTTCGATGCGACTGGATCAGTGCGATTTGAACCGAACACATCCAGCACATACGAGTTTGGCTACGCGCGCAAAACGCGGTCGCCCAACCTCTACGAGCGCTACGCATGGTCAACCAACATGATGGCCAGCGGCATGATCGGCTGGTTCGGCGACGGTAACTACTATGTGGGCAACGTGGGCCTCAAGCCGGAAATTGCCAATACCGTGAGCGGCACGGCAAGCTGGCGAGGCGGGGCGGGCACGCCATGGGCAATCAAAGTCACCCCGTATCTGACTTACATCCAGGACTACTTGGACGTAGACACGCTAAAGACTACGATTTACGGGATGAGCACATTTGCACAACTGCAGTTTGCCAATCACAATGCACGGATCTATGGAACCGATCTCTCCGGCAGCGCTGTGCCCTGGAACAGCCTCACCTTTGGACGAGGAAAAATCAGTGCTGTTGCAGGTTGGTTGCATGGAGAGAGGACCGACACTTCAACCGGCCTTTACCAGATGATGCCGCTTAACCTGCGAATCGCGTTCGACGAGGAACTCAAGGGATTCAAAGCAGGCCTCGGCATCCAGACGGTGGACCGCAAATTGAACGTCGATCCAAACCGCTTTGAACAAAAAACACCGGGATACACGCTCTTCAACGCCCACGCAGGCTATCGGCGCGGCAATTTTCTTGCGAACGCGGCCGCCGACAATCTCTTGAACAAGTGGTATGAACTTCCTCTTGGAGGAGTCAACTTCGACGACTTCATGGAGAGCATGTGGATGGGACAAATTAAGCCGTTGACCGGACGAGGGCGGTCGGTGTCATTCAGCCTGACCGCGCAGTTCTGACCGGACGAGGCGTCTCCAAAAGTCGAAGGGCACCCCTTGGACCATGCGGGTTGCCCTTCGGCATTCTCAGGCCAAAGCCGGAATCGCTGCTCAGAGAGGGCGGAGCCTCGCCCGGCGAAACCACGACCGCCACGATTCGGTTGGGCAGCGAGAATACACTAACCTCTCCAACGCATTCCTGGATCTCATTCGCGATCGGTTAGTCACCGAGCAGACAGCGGCAACAGGGCCAACGGTTGTTCTCACGGTCACTCTCATCTGCGACCACCACGCCCACGCGGTTACAGAGAAGCTAATGGAACTGCAGCACACGCGCCCCGAGTGGTGGTCTCCACCAGCCACGCGCACCCGGACCACGACTCCTGCCTGGAGGTGCTGATCGTACATGGCAAATCGGCCTAGGTGGAGCAGTTTGCCGACCGTCTTATCGGGCTCAAGGGCGTACAACACGGCAGGCTCGTTAAGACGGTGGCTACGCATGCGCTGGAAACGGGCAAAAAGACGGCGCTCAAGGAGACGGACAAAGATCCGCACTAAATCGGCATCAGACTCGAAGAGACGCTTGCGATCTGCCAGCTTTCCGGATAGCCTTCCAACTTAACACATGCCTGACACAGGACTTGCCTTGGCAAGTATGCCAAGGCAAGGAACGTGAGGATCGCTTATTTCGGATAACATCCGCCATGAGCGGGAGGTCCCCTCTATTGCTGATGCTCCGAGCCGCTTCCGGGTCCTGCTTGATTATGGCTTTGCTGCTTTTGGTTGCCCTAACGGCCTGCTGTTATCTCCTAGCTCGGGGGTTGGAGCAAGTTGTATCGTCGTTGGCATCTGCGTTGCCACCGAAGTGGGAGCCGAATCCCGGCAGCCTTGAATCCCCATGCCGGAGAGCAGCCCGATCAAAAGAGAAGCGCCAACAATGAGAGGAATCCAGATATGCAAAACATCGCTTCTCAGTTCATGAAGAAGTTCGTCAACGGTGTTGGCACGGTGCTCCAGGGAATACGTTAAACGGCGATTTGCGGAGTCAACCTGCGCAATCACCCCGTTCTGTGAGTCCAACAAGTTGCGCAGAGTGGTCGAAAGTTCTTTCTGAGCATTTGCCAGGGCCTCGCCGGTTGCTTGGAGTCCTTTGGTCGTGGCTGGTATGCCAGTTTGGAGGAAATGCTGGCGAAGGCTTTCGCCTAAGAGCTTTGCTATCCTCTTGGGGTCGATGCTGGCTTCGATTCCACTTGGCAGAGCGGAAATGCGCGAATCCAACTCGCGAACGTATGCGAGCATCTTTCTTTGCGCATCCACTGAAAGCTGTTCGTGGATAGAAAACATCTCCTGGAATCTTTCGCGTTCGTCAGCAATATCCTTCGGGGTGTGGCGCGTGAGCAGAGCCAGAATGCCCATCGCTTCGAGAATGCGCAACATCTCATCATCCGGGCTAAGGGTACGAGTATGGGCGAGAACACGGTAATACGCGGCCTGCAGTTCTTCAGGGACAAGGCGAGCGAGAGAGTCGAACAGCGTCGGCTCTCCCGCTGAAATAACTGCAATCTTGGACGTCGTTGGAAGTTGACTCATGGCAAGAACACCTGCCTCGTTCGGTCGAACTCAGAAAAGAGCCGCCGCCGATAGCTCTGTGCACGCATGATGAGGGACGCCCGTTTCAGTTCATCCACCACGGTCTTCCGGTCCACGACATGGCCGAGTTGGATTCCATGCTGGCGGAGCGGATTTTCAAGTTCAGCGAGTCTGAACTCCATCTGCAGGACCGCTGGCGCGAAGGCTTCGCGGAAACGAATTGCTTGTTTAGTAGACCGCCAGTAGGTGAAATCCGACAGAGCGCTGGTTGCGTTTTCGACGACGACGTACTCGACCCTATCCTGAAGGCGATTTGCCCAGGCAAGGACGCTTTCCACGCTCGCTGGGTCCGGGGTCACCACGCCGACCGCCGTGAATCTTACGCCGGTTGCAGCGACATCCTCGTACATTGACTCGAACCAGTCCGCGGCAACTTGTCCGGCACCGGCGCCCATATCGGCAAGGATGATCGAGGTGTCGCCGTCGAGATGATCGACAAAGGCATCAAGGCCTGCCGGTGTATGGATGTTGACCTTTGTGACCGTCCCATCGAAGAAGTGCTTCAGCGAGCCACGGGCCTTATTCTCTGTGTCGAGATCGAGCAGAGTGACGTCAACCTCATTTACTTGAAACCACTCTGCCAAGGCAACAACGACGCCAGTTTTGCCAACACCGCCTTTGCCGCCCATCGTGAAGACAACACGTTTTGAGAATTCCGTCATTGTTCACCTCCGTTGCTAGTTAGGGTTAGTGGTTCATTTTCACGGAAGACAAAGCGGGCAGGCTTCGACTTCGGGGAAGTAGATTTTGCTCGGAGAGCTGCAACGCGGTCGAATACCTTCGAATGTGCCGCAGAGAGTTCGAGCGGTGGAAGTTCAAATTGTGTCCGCTTGCGATGCTTCGCGCGCACTTTCACAAATGAGTGGAGGGTACTGGGCGCAACGTACATGCCGAGCCGTTCTTGGAACAGCCGGGCGACCTCGCGATACGTCCGCCCCTTGCGGCGTAGTTCACGGATCAGTTCGCGGTGGGGTTCGAGTTTCGAGCGGGGCAGTTTGGGCGGTAGAGATTCAAGAATGAGCCGAAGTTCTGGTTCCATAAGTTTGGCTCCAGAGCTCTTCGCAAATCATGGTCCAATAACAGTCCGATAACCTGTTCTAACTATGCCTGAAAGTGTCTTACTGTGCTATCCATGCCGTCTAGTTTCAATAAGTTACGAGACGGATGACCACTTTCACGGCGATAACACGGGTTCAAATCCCGTCGGGGACGCCAATAGATTCAACGATTTAGCGGGTTTTCCCTGTTTTCGCCGCGGAGCAGGTTGGGGAACTTTTAAGCCATCTTTTCGACCTCCAGCGGAAGCTTGACAGGCCGTACCATCTCCACGACTTCTGTTGTGCTGCACGTTTGGCGGGCGTCATGGCCTGAGCGTAAACGTCCATCGTGAAACGAGCGGACGCGTGCCGCAACAGTTCTTGAAAGCGTGCCTCGATCATTCAGCAAACATAACCCGGAAATGACGAACGGCGCGAGGGATCCGTTCCGCGGGTGTGCTGCCAAAGCCCAGGACGAATCCCTGACGGGGCTTTTTGCCGAAATAGGTGGGAGAAAGCGGCCACAGCCACAACCTCTCAGCGGCCGCCTTTGCCGCGATCTCCCGATCGCTGAAGCCACCTGGGATCGTGACTGTCAGGTGCATTCCCGCTTCCGCTCCATGCACTTCCACCATCTCCCCGAATTCTTTTTGAAGGCTCTCGATAAGCACCTTGCGCCGTTCTCCGTAAAGCTGCCGCATCTTTCGAATGTGCCTGCCGAAGTGTCCCATCTCCATGAAATCCGCGAGCACTTCCTGGTAGAGATACGGTGGAAAGATGTCCATAGCGACACGGACCGCAACAAACCGTTCCACCAGGTCGGACGGAAGGACGATATAACCGATCCGCAAGGATGGAAACAGAACCTTGCTGAATGTTCCGATGTAAATCACGCGCGCGTTTGCGTCCATTCCCTGGAGCGAAGCAACCGGCCGGCTCTCATAGCGATACTCGCTGTCATAGTCGTCTTCGATGATCCAGGCCCCGGAGTTTTGCGCCCAGTTGAGCAGATGAAGGCGGCGCGATGCGCTCATCGTCGACCCGAGCGGAAATTGATGAGAAGGAGTCACAAACGCGGCTCGCGCCTTGTGATAACGCCCGAAGCCCTCGGAAACAACCATTCCTTCGCCATCCACCGGCACCGGAATGAGCCGGCACCCCGCCGCGATGAGCGCGGTTCGTTCCAGACGGTATCCAGGCTCCTCGACAAACACCGTACTTCCGGGATCGAGCAGGACGCGGGCAGTAATATCCAGCGCTTGCTGCGAGCCGGAGACCACCATGATCTGATTCGGATCGCACCGTACCGCACGGGCGGTCCGCAGATAGGAGCAGATGGCCTCGCGAAACCGCAGGGCGCCCAACGGGTCAACATGGTGCAGGGCATGCGCGTTTGGGTTCCGGCTGTGGTGGGCCACCAGGCTCGACCAGATCCGAAACGGAAACTGATCGAAGGCCGGCTGATGCACGCCGAAGGCGCCCCAACCGCGAGTGGAGGGCGAGCCCTCGAAACCTGGATAGAGGGAGCACCGGCGCGCAACAGGACGAGGTCCGGAAGGAATCTGAACTGCAGGACTCGCATGGCGCTCGGCCGACATCAATTGTTCCGGCAGAGAGTCCGACACAAAAGTCCCCGCGCCCACACGGCTTTCAAAATACCCTTCGGCCAGAAGTTGCGCGTATGCGTGCAGGACCGGGAAGCGGGATACCTGGATTTCGGATGCAAGCTCACGGCTCGAAGGTACCTGCTGTCCTGAACGGAGGTCGCCCGCTAGGATTGCCCCGCGGTATGCGGCGTAGATCTGTTTGTGCAAGGGCGCAGCCCCGTTGCGATCGATGGCGATGACGGGCGAGATCCCGGCCGACGGGTGGCTCATTGCCGCAGTATAGTGGTTCGCACGAAATCGGCTCAACTGGATATGGAGAGTGACCACTTGATGCAAGATAATTGAGGCGGTGGACAACTGACGGCAGGTTGCCTCGCACCCGGTAAGGAAGATGGAGTGCTTCGAATGGAAAACAGGCAAGGACTCTCAAAGATGCGGGTGACCGGGCCAGGCCATTTTCTTTTCGCCACCGGGCTCGCGGGCTTGGGCGTTCTCAGCCTCATCTCGGGAGATTTTGCACTCGTGTGGCAGCCGGTTCCGGCGTGGGTCCCCTGGAGAGAAACTCTCGCCCACGCCTCCGGCATTCTACTTTTGGCAGGCGGCGCGGGCATGTTTGTGAAGCGCATCACCGGCCTTTCTACACTCGCGATGACCATCTATGTGCTGAGCTGGGTATTGTTCCTCCAGGTGCCGCGGGTGGCGCAGGCTCCGTTGGATATGGGCATGTGGCTCGGCTTCGCCGAGAGTCTCCTGCTCATGAGCGGAGGATGGATACTTTTCGGCTCGCTCGCGGAGCCGCGCTTGCGGATGCGCATGAAGTTTATCGCGGGAGGCGAGGGTACGCGCGTAGCCAGATACCTGATCGGCATTTCCTGCCTGATTCTCGGCCTTTCTCACTTTATTTATGCCGACGCCACGGCCGGGATGGTGCCCGCTTGGCTTCCTTATCGCTTGGGCTTTGCCTACCTGACCGGCGCGGGACATCTCTCCGCCGGCCTCGGCATTTTGTGCGCAGTTCTGCCGCGGCTTGCGGCCACGCTTGAAGCGGCGATGATCAGTTCATTCGTACTTCTGGTCCACCTGCCAGGCGTTGCTTCGGCGCCTACGAGCCGGTTGCAATGGACCATGCTCTTCGTGGCATCGGCCTATGCGGGTGCTGCCTGGGCAGCCGCAAGATCGCTCCAGGAGACAGCATGGGGTTGGGCTAGCAGTCCGGTGGAAAGTACACGCGCACCTGAAAGCCTCTACTCACTGAACGAGGTTGAGCCTATTCGCAGCGTTCCTTCCGCGGAGGGGGCGCCGATACGACTTTTTGAGTTGAAGCCTCGTATTGAAGGCGCCATGGTTCTCAGGCAGGTTGTTGTCGTGCCCAAGCCAGATCTTGGCAATGTGCTTGGGGCGGAGCTTCACGAGAGCAGTTTTGGAGGCAAGTAAGATATCGACTTTTACCGGAACGATCGGTCGCAAGAGGATTTGCCATGTCCACATCCGTCCATCGGTTCTGCGCAATCGTCACGCTGCTGGTCGGTGTCCCGGGATCTTCGCCCGCTCAAGCGACTTTGCACTCCGAGCGTCTGGAATTGGCTCACGACAAGCCTTTTGTGATGGTCATGGTGAATGGAAAGGGTCCCTTCCGGTTTGTTATTGACACCGGAACCGGCGGGCAGGCGTTCGTGACTTCAGAGTTGGCCGAACAGTTGGGTCTCCCTTTCGCGGGACAAGCCAACTTGAGCGACCCCAGCGGTCAGGGCCGGCAGAGTGTGCCGATGGTTCTGATCCAGTCCCTACAACTTGCCGGAATTGAGTTCACCGGGATCAAGGCCGCAGTGCATCCGCTGGGCGAGGGAGATGGGTCCTACCAGGGATTACTCGGGTTCACGTTGTTTCGCGACTACCTGCTCACGCTCGATTTTCCCAAGCGGGAGATGAGGCTTGCGTCCGGGTCTTTGGCGCCGGATGACGAACAATCCGTGCTGCCGTTTCGGATGCCGGATGGGCTGCCCATCGTTTCATTGCGCATAGGCGGCTTCGAGATCGATGCGCAGATCGACTCCGGCGGCTCAGGACTCAGCCTTCCGGAGCAATTTGCGTCCCGGCTTAAGTTCGTCTCCGATCCTGCTGCGTTCGGCACCGGCCAGTCGCTTTCTACCCGATTCCTCATCAAAGCAGCGAAACTTGCTGCGGACGTTCACCTTGGCGCTTACACATTCAAACAGCCGTTTGTCGAGGTCAATCGCGCATTTCCTCTGGCTAACTTCGGCTCCGTCCCGATGCAGGGTTTCGCGCTCACCTTCGATCAGAAGAATGGGCTGGTTCGATTCGAGGCCAGCCAAAAGACGCTCTCCCTCTCTGCGACGCCGGCGCCAATGCACCTGCTGAACGCACCGGCGCAGAAGCGAACCGATCTTGCGCTCGTGCCCGTGGACTAGCCAGCCAAGTTTCTCGGTCGTTTTCTTTCTAACTTCCCAAACTCGAGTTTCAATCCTTCGTGCCCCTTGCCGGACGCACAAGACGGCCAGTGCTCTCGCAAATACCGGCCAGCCGTGCTCTTCTTCAGGCAAGATCGACCTTCAAAGTGATGCCAACATCGGATATCTTCTCCGCGGGCATCCCAACTTTCAGCGAGGTTTCATCCTGCTTCCACCCAAGGTCGCCTTTGTACCCTAGCAGTTCCACCTTGAGAATCTTTCCGGGATTCTGCGAACTGGCGAGGCCGAGAGCCTGCACCACTGCTTCCTTTTGAGGCCAGCCCATCACGAAGGCATAGATCGTGCTGCCCTTGGCGGTGAAGCGGACGTCTTCGGCCGTGAGGTCCTTCTGCTTGTCCTCATTGAAGTTGCCGGCTTCAATCTTGACCTTGGTGGCTGGACCCTCGCCATAAATCTTCCAGGGGCGCGATGCGTAGATGCCTTCGCTGTTCACCTCCATCCACGCGGTAATGCCTTCCAGGGTGTTCATCTCTTCCAGGTCCAATTCGCCGGAGTTAGGCAAAGGGAAATTCAGCAGCAGATTGCCGTTCTTGCTGACGATGTCAACCAGCAGGTCGATCACCTTCTTGGTGGTCTTATACTTTTCGCCGCGATTGTAATTCCATTGGCCGATGCAGGTGTCGGTTTGCCAGGGATTCTTCGCGATTCCGTCGGAGACCCCGCGCTCGTGATCCAGCAGGCAGGTGCCGATGGCGCAGTCGGTCTTCTCCTTGCTGGTATAAATCGCTTCCGTCGTGCCGCGGTGTAACTGGGAGCTTACGTTGTAAAGGTGCGAGACCATCTTCAGCCCGTAATCCTCGAAGGGCAAATGACCGTCGGTATAGAGCAAATCGGGTTGATACTTGTCGATAAGATCGGTCATGCGGTCGAGATAATGATGCTTCCAGGCGTCTGGAATATCATCGTCGTTCCAATCCAACTTGTCGATGACCCTTGCGCAATCGGCGTCGTGATACAAGTCCGCGTATTGGGGATCGACGCCGTCATAGGAAACTCCGGCCAGCGGCCCGGTCTTGTCTGCGCCGTGGCTCACAGAAAACCACTTGTAACTGATCCAAAGGTGCTCGCTGACCCCGAAACGCAGGCCTTGCTTGTGCGCCGCTTTCTGCCAGGTCCCGACAATATCTCGCTTCGGCCCCATCTTGACGGCATTCCAGCGTGTATATTTCGAGTCCCATAGGTCAAAGTTATCGTGGTGGACTCCCATGCTGACAAAATACTTGGCGCCCGCCTTCTTGTAGAGGCCCATGAGGTGATCCGGGTCCCACTTCGCAGCCTTCCAGTTATCGACTAGATCCTTGTAACCAACCTTGGATGGATGACCGTAGGTCTCCACATGATACAAGTATTGCTTCGATCCCTCCTGATACATGGTTCGCGCATACCAGTCGCCAAACTCGATCGCCGATTGGGGACCCCAATGCGACCATATGCCGAACTTCGCATCGCGGAACCAATCGGGAATCCGGTAACCCTGAAGTGACTCCCTGGTGGGCAGAAAGCTAGCTCCCTGCGCCTGGGCAGTTGCAAACCTTGAGAGAGCAAGAGCGGAACATGCGCCGCCCATCCACTGGAGTAACTCACGCCTGTTCAATGCCATTCGAGTGTGTTCCTTTCACCGTATCGTTTGCGTCGAAAGTCTGCATCACATCTTGCCGGCTTCGGCCCACAGAGACCGATCTATCTCGATTCCGCAACCAGCATGGCCTCGCGAAGCCGCTTTTCGGCCTCGGCGTTCCAGTAACCGCAGTCAAGCTCGAAGAAGACGGAGGTGTAGGGAATGGTCATATCCGTCTTGACTACCAGGATGCGGAAGACCTGGGCGGATTGGTCGAGTTTGTGGATGATCTGCTCATGGGGAACGCGGTTGACGTGGAATCCATAGAGCACGGAATCCAATTGCAGCCGGTATTCCGCGACACCTGGCGCGTCGATCTCCTCCACAAATTCGAGTTCCGAGTCCACAAGAACGTTTGCTCGCAGGTGCCTGGAAGCGGCAATGGCGCCGAAAACCTCCCGCACCACATGAATCTGATTTGCGTTTGCAACCACCGTCTCGATACCGGGTCCGGATTGAGCCGGATACGCCGCGTCGGCAACCACGATCCAGTTGCGATGCCCAAACAGCGGCAAACTGGCGCTAAGTTGGCGCTCCCAATCGGATACGGTGGTGGTGGTCAAGGCGGTCATCGTCTCTTTCCTCGTGCAGTTTTATTCCAACTCTTCGTCCGCGCACACGGCAACCTTGCCGCACTTGCCGGAGGCCATCAGGGAATAGGCTTCGCCGGCGCGGTCGAGGGGAAACCGATGGGTGATGATTTCGGCAGGATGAAGCTTCCAACGGACCAGCCGCTCGACCAGTTCTTCCATCAGCCAGGTCGAGGTGACCCACGATCCGTAGAGCGTCTTCTGATCGTGAATCATGTCGGGCGAGGGATTGAAGTCGACCATTCCGCCTTCACCAAGAAAGACGATTCTTCCCCACTTGCGCGTGGCTCGGATGGCTGTTGCGCGCGCCGCGGGATGAGCCGAGCAGTCCACTGCGCGCTCGACTCCGAAGCCGCCGGTCACCTCCCTCACCTGCGCAACATTGTCCGGCCCCGAGGTCAAGACGACATCGCAGAGGCCCAGTTCGATGGCGATTTTCATCCGCTCGGGAACCACATCGATCCCGATGATTTTGTTGGCGCCCAGTTTGCGGCAGAGCGCGCCCGTGGCGAGGCCGACCGGCCCCAGGCCGGTAATCAGCACCGCGTGATTGCCGTCGATGCCGATCTTTTCCAGACCCTCATAGACGGTTCCGAAACCACAAGCCACCTGCGCGCCATCGGCAAAGGAAAGCTCATCCGGCAAAGCGATGAGGTCCTTCTCCTCCGCGATCATGAACCCGGCCATGCCTCCGTCGCGCTGCCATCCATAGGCGCGGCGATACTTCTCGCTGGTGCAGGAAATCATGTAGCCGCGCCGGCAGTCGTTGCACACTCCGCAACCGGAAATGTGGTAGACGATGACGCGATCGCCCAACTTGAAGCGGCGGCAACCCTCGCCGGTTGCCACAATCTGGCCGCACGGCTCGTGGCCGGCGATGACTCCCTGGTAGCCTTCGGGGCCTTTCCCCAGGTGCTCATGATAGATACATCGAATATCCGAGCCGCAGATGGTCGAAGCCTTGATCCGGAGGAGAACTTCTCCATGGCCGGGAGCCGGCACAGGCACGGTGCGCATTTCGACTGTGCTGTTGCCGGGCAGAAACGCCGCGGTCATCGTTTCACTCATCTCTTTTGTCTCCATCGATCCTTCTGGCTCCATGGCAGTCCGGCATTGATCCTACGGAGGCGTGATTTCTCCATGGATGTCCCAGAGATCTTCCCAAGTTTGCCCGTCCTTCCACAGGAAAACCTGGCCCTTGATGAGCCGGCAGTTGCGGTCGACCCCGGCTATCTCCTGCATCTCTGCGTCCGTCAGCGGATCGCCGGCAGCGCCTTCCAAATTGGCGAGGTAGTTGCGGGGATTCACTGAGAATGGAATCGGCGTCTGCCCGCGCTGAATTGCCCACTTGATGCAAACCACGGCAGGGTGAATCCCGTGCCGTCGGGCGATGTCGACGATCACCGGATCTTCGGTAGGGGCCGTATCTTCAGGGGTGCGATCCCGCTCTGGGCGTCCCGGAGAGCCGATGGGGCAGTAGCCGACGGCTTGCATGCCGTTCTCTACGACAAACTGGAATAGTTCAGGCTGCTGAAAGTGCGGGTGCAACTCCATCTCGTTCACCGCAGGCTTGATGCGGGCGTCGCGCAGCACCAGCTTGAGTTTGGGGATCGTCATGTTGGAGGTGCCGATATGCCGCACCAGACCCAGGTCCACCAGCTCTTCCATCTTGCGCCAGGTCTTCATGTAGCTTTCGTGGATGTAGGGCTTGGCGTCCGCACTGCGGGAGGTCACATCGCAACCCGGCGGATGGAAGTTCGGAAAGGGCCAATGCACAAGGTAGAGGTCAAGGTACTTTAGCCTCAGGTCGGCGAGCGACTTGCGGCACGAGGCAATCACATCCTTCTCGCCATGCTTGTCGTTCCAGAGCTTTGAGGTGACCCACAATTCTTCGCGTTTGACTCCGCCCTCGACGATTGCCTGGAGAGAGGCGCCCACCGCGTCTTCGTTGCCATACACTGAGGCGCAATCGAAGTGCCGGTACCCGACCGATGCGGCGCCCTTGACCGCCACCGCAACCTGGCCGGCGGTGACGTGATCGGACCCGAACGTGCCCAGGCCAACAGCGGGCAAGTTGGCCCCGGTATACAGTCTTCTTTGCGGGATTGCGGCTGGATCGACGGCGGATCGGCTCTTGCTTGGCGTGCTCATCCCAGCTCCTTGCCGACTGCAAAGTAATCGATAACTACAACTCCGGAAGGATACGCGGGCGCCTGATCCGTGTCAACGCCGGCATTTTCCACAGCGCGGTCAATGTTAACGATTACAAAAACAGCAGGACCAGCCTTGGGTTCAGCAAGCAGGGTGGCGTGCAACTCTGTTGAACTTGAAAGGGCCAGCACAACGAAGGTGAGCTCGCAAGCTCTCAAATCCTCAGGGCTTCGCGAATTTCGATTGTCCGGTCGCGGCCTGCACAACTGCTTCCTTGTGCGGAGTCGCCCAGCCTTGATAACTGTTGAAGAGAAACTGGCCGCCCAGTACGAGCAGCCAGACACACAGCGCGAAACGCAGCGGCCGCCGTGGGATGCGGGTGCTGACGAGGGTTCCGCCGATGGCTCCTAGGACTCCCCCGGCGATGAGTTGCAGCAGTAATTGGGGGTTGGAGGCATGGGAGAACCAGTGCGCCCCGCTCCCGATGAGCGAAACGATGAAACCGAAAGCAATATCCGTGCCGATGACTTGAGCCGGAATCAAAGGGGTGAGGCTGAGAAGCGCGGCGCTGCCCAGCGCACCGGCGCCGGCGGAGGAGAAGCCAACCTCGGCGCCCACTGGAAACATCAGCCAGGAAAGCAACGGACTCCGGTCGCGTGTTTCCGCGCCCTGCTTCACCGGTCGGAAGGAGAAGAGGATCTGCCAGCCCGCGGTGCTCACCAGAATCGCGCCAAGCAAGGCGTTGAGCAGGTTCTGCGATCCTGCGGTGACGAGATACTTCAAGAAAAGCGACCCAATCAAAACGCCTGGCGCTCCGCCGAGGAGCATGAACCCGAGCGTTCGCCAGGCCACGTTGCGGCGGAGGATCTGCGCCGGGACGAGAATAGACTTGATGGCGGCCGAAAACATCAGGCCGATGCCAACTGCGATGGGCGCCGGGACTTTTAGAAACAAGATGAGAACTGGCACCGTGATGGTGCCTGCGCCCACTCCGGTGAGCGCGATAAACAGTGCGATAAAAAACCCGATGATATAAGGCATTGCCTCTCCTCAGCCTCCGTGAGCCCGCCTATTTCGCCGGCGTTGCTTCGATGTGGATGCCGCACTCGACTTTGCGGCCGGCCCAACGCCCGGACCTGGGATCGTTGGGATCGAGGGGAAGCGTGGTACATGGCTCGCAGCCGATGGAAGAGTAGCCGCGCTCATAGAGCGGCAGGAGCGGAATGGAGAGTTGCTCGCAGGCATACCAGACGTCCCGCGTCGTCCATGCGGCGAGAGGGGCCAGTTTGAGCACCTGCTTTCCACCGGGAAGCGTGAAGAGCGCCGATTCCTCAAGGGCCGCGCGGCTCCTTGCCTGTTCGCGCCGCAATCCGGTCAGCCAGACGCGATACTCTGCGACGGCCTTGAACAACGGCTCCACCTTGCGCAGCTTGCAGCATTGGTCGGGCGCGGACAAATAGAGAAGTCCGTGCTCCGCCTCCTGCTCGGCGACGGTCTTTTCCGGCAACAGGTTGATGAGGTTCAGCCGCCAGTCGCGCGCGATGCCATCCCGGTAGGCATAGGTCTCCGGAAAGTGATAGCCGGTGTCAAGGAAGAGAACCGGTATCTTCGCATCCAACTCAATAGCAAGCTTTGTCAGCAGCACGTCCTCTGCCTGGAAGCTGCAGGTTAGGCACACATCCTGCTCGCCAGTGATTTCCCGCGCCAGAACTGCGCGCACAGCATCCAACTTTTGATTTACTTGCGCATTGATTTCAACGGTGCTCACTGCCTGATTCCTTTCCCGTTCTGCCCGACTCACTGATTCGATCTAGATTTCCCAATCCGCGCCTCCTGGGGCCACGAGAATGCCGCTTCGTCCAAGCAGTGCGTGGACGTCCGCAATTCCCGCATCCGCGTCGCTTGCTTCGAGCGTGATTTGCTCGCCTTCCGACTGCGCGGTCAAGGTATCTCCATCGGTCAAGTGAACGACCAACGCCACCATACCGGACAAAACCCTTGACCTAATCAGGTTTTCAACCATGCTTGGGTGAATTCCAAACTCGGCGTCGCCCACTTCAATGCGCGCCGTAACTGCACCCCGCGCAAACAGCGACCGCTCGACGCGATCGATCAGCTCGACCGGCCCATTCAATTCGAGAACGCCGCCGCGATGACCCCAGCGGGCAGCCCTCTCCTCCGCGGTTACTGGACCCGATGCGCTTGCGCCGGACGCAGCCGGTTCAGATACCGCGGTAATCATGCCTGCAGCCACGGTGGCGTTGGTCTCGGCATCTATCAAAATCAAGGCGCCTGTGGAGCGGTTTTCTCCATAAAGGTCGAGCGCAATCGGACGCAGCAATTTCAGCGTTGCCGCGCCGATGCCATTCATCTCCAGAGTTGCGGCAGCCTCGCGGGTCAGCGTGGCGATGTCTGTCCGGTGCTCGATGGATACAACGAACGCAGGAACCGTCTGGCTGGTGTGCTTGAGCAGATAGCGGCGATTGAGTTCCAGAGGCCGTTGATCCATCCAAACCAGAGCAGCGGTTATGCTCTTAGCCACCGTTGCAGGAGCCTGTGAGGAGACAATGAGATCGCCGCGGCTGATGTCGAGTTCCCGATTCAGAACCAGCGTCACCGAGAGTGGAGCGAAAGCCTCGGCAAGGTCCCCGTCCCAGGTCACAATGCGTGCGATTTCAGCGCTCTTGCCGGAAGGAAGCACGGTGATCCTGTCGCCGGGACGAACAGTTCCCGAAGCAATCTGGCCCGCGAATCCGCGAAAACTGTGGTCCGGCCGAAGCACTCTCTGAACCGGAAAGCGAAATGGCTGGGCGCTCGTATCCAAGGACGATGGCAGCAACTCAAGCAACTCAAGCAGCGATGGTCCCTCATACCAGGGCATCGCGCTCGAGCTGTGGATGACGTTATCCCCTTGCAGTGCGCTCACCGGCACAAAGGCCGCATGCACCGGGTTTCCGGTGTCGGCCGCAATCTGGTCAAGGAGCAGGCTGAAATCGCGTTCGATGGCACGGAAAGCGGCCTCGTCGTAGCCGATCAAATCCATCTTGTTCACGGCCACGATGATGTGCCGCACCCGCAGCAAGGACGCGATATAGGAGTGGCGGCGGGATTGGATGAGGACGCCTTTGGATGCATCGATCAGAACTACCGCTGCATCCGCCGTCGAAGCCCCTGTGGCCATGTTGCGCGTGTACTGTTCATGGCCAGGCGTGTCCGCAATGATGAACTTGCGGCGTGCCGTGGAAAAGTAGCGATAGGCTACGTCGATCGTGATGCCCTGCTCGCGCTCGGCGCGCAGACCGTCGGTCAGCAAGGCGAAATCGATTTGTCCAGGGGCGGTGGTCCCTTTCCCCTGAATGGAGCGTACCTGATCCTCGTAGACCGATTGCGTGTCGTAAAGAAGACGCCCGATCAGAGTGGACTTTCCGTCGTCCACACTTCCCGCGGTCGAGAAGCGAAGCATATCCTTGCCGCGCTCCTGCGCAAGGAATTCCTCAATGGAGAAGCTGGAAATCGCAATCGCCGCCATTTAGAAGTAGCCCTCCCGCTTCTTGATCTCCATGGATCCTTCCTGGTCGTGGTCGATCACGCGATTGGCGCGCTCTGAGGAACGAAACGAGAGCAGCTCCGCAATGATGGCGGGAATGGTCTCTGCGTCGGAGCGAATGGCGCCGGTGCAGGGGCTGCATCCGAGCGAGCGCAGCCGCGACTTGACCATTTGCGGCCGCTCGCCCAATCGCGCCACGAATGCCTGCTCGATGGGAAGCAGCGCCTCGCCGCGCACATACATCGGGCGCTCTCTCGCAAAATAGAGATCCACAACCGGAATCTCTTCCTCGTGGATGTATTGCCAGACGTCCATTTCCGTCCAGTTGGAAAGCGGGAAGACGCGGATGCTTTCGCCGGGATGGACGCGGGCGTTGTACAGGCTCCACAGTTCCGGGCGCTGGTTCTTCGGGTCCCACTGGCCGGCGCCATCGCGGAAGGAGTAGATGCGCTCCTTGGCGCGAGACTTCTCTTCATCGCGACGCGCCCCGCCAAAGGCAGCGTCGAAGTTGTAGTGGCGCAGCGCATCCAGCAGCGCCTGCGTCTTCAGCAGCCCGCAGCAGCGCTTGGTGTCGAGCGCTATGGGATTGGTTCCCGCAGCAATAGCGCCCTCATTGCGCCATACCAACAGATTCGCACCCACCGAGCGGGCCATCTCATCGCGAAAAGTAAGCATCTCCGCGAACTTGAAACCAGTGTCGACATGCAGCAGTGGAAACGGAATCGGACCGGGGTAAAATGCCTTCTGCGCCAGCCGCAGCATCACCGAGGAATCCTTGCCGATCGAGTACAACATGACCGGCCTCTCGAATTCAGAGGCTACTTCGCGCAGGATGTGAATGCTTTCCGCTTCAAGCAGGCGCAGGTGGTTCAGGCGCGGAAGGCTGGGAGCACTGCGTTGAGCGCTAACTTCGATCTCGGTGACCGGCATGCACGACCTCGTTCAGTGGGGTGGGGAACGCTGAAGGCCGGTACATTGGGTTCGCACACCGGCTGTTCAGCTCGGGTGCGTCTTCTGATGGATTGCGGTGGGGAATCAGAGACTAGGAGATACACCCGTCGAAGAGATTCGACAGGCAACAACAAGCGCGGCCTTTTGAAGCGCGGACCATACGTAGGGCAATAGTAGCAAAATACCGGCCCGGGCACAAGGATTTCCAGCTTTTTGTCCCCCAGCTTGGGAGTGCCCTTCAAATGCCGTTCCGTTCCAGGTGAGCCCCCACCGCCGGGGATCTCGGAGTTCAAGCTGCATTGAGCAACGCCGGCCCAGGACGGAGCGGCGCTGCAATAATCACTTTCCGGGCAGTCCCCGGGTGTCGCCGCTCGATGGTTATTGTGCACTCAGCCGGACGATGCCATGACCGATTGGCGCAGTCGCTCCACGGAACTTTCGCTCGCGCCGCGAAATCGAGCGCCGCGCATCCATGCGATCCGCTTGCCGTCGACACGACTCCTCATTCCCGCCTTCGAGGAGATCGGGATAGCGAAAATAAGTTGAAGAGGTCGAACGTTGGCGATGATCGGCGACTGCCGACGGTACTGTTGGTGACAACACCGATTGATTCGATTCGTCAAAGTTACAAGGACAAAGAAAAACCAGATTTAGTTCATAGTTGCTACTCAGTGACAATGTTATGGTACTGTTAAAGGTGATCCAGCCGCTTCAAAGAAGCCTGGTCCGAGTCAAATGTCCATTTCGAAAGAATGGATTCCATCGGAGTTAGAAATGGCTAAGATGCCTACGCCTCGCTTTTCCTTCACCAACAAGCTGAGCGCGTCGAATAGAATACCCCGCCAGATCAATCGAAACCTTATTTTCAATCAAATCCGCACCAGGCAACCGATCTCCCGTGCCGATTTAGCGCGTGTCTCGGGGCTTCAACGGAGCACCGTCTCGCTGATTGTCGAAGAGTTGCTTGCCGAACGATGGATCGTTGAAGGATCGATGGGCCGGCTTCCCCGCGGCCGAAGACCGACGTTTCTGAATCTGAATAGCCAGCGAGGGGTCATTGCACTTGATATTCATCCTTCGCAGACGACCCTGGCCGTTACGGATCTGGGTGGCAAGATTCTAGCGCAGAACCTTATCGCACTTCCTTCCAATCCCCAAAAGGTCATCGGCGCCATCGTGGACGCAATCCGAAGAATGATTGCCACCAACAACGACAGGTCCTTCGATGGCATTGGCATGAGTCTGCCAGGGCGCTTTGACCTTCAGCGAGAGAAGTCGATCTTCGCTCCCAACATCGATTGGCCCATTGGACGCATCAAGTCGCGAGTCGAACAGGCTACGGGCTTGCCGGTTGTCGTGGACAATGTTGCCAATGCGTGCGCACTATCCGAGGTCTGGTTCGGATACAGCGATGGAATGCACGATTTGGTTGTGGTCAACGTATCGGAGGGAATCGGCACAGGGATCTTTGCAAACGGCAGAATCCTGCGGGGAGAAGGGGGTTTTGCCGGCGAATTCGGGCACGTGCAGGTGGACCCGAATGGACTTCCGTGTGGCTGTGGAAGCAGAGGATGTTGGGAGACTGTTGCTTCCAATCGCGCGGGGATGCGTTACTACAAAGAGATTGCAGGCAAGCCCTCGCCGGGCTTTGAAACTCTGCTCAAGTTAGCCGAGGCGGGAGACCCCGCGGGGAAAGAGGCGGTCGATAAAATGTGTGCCGCGCTCGGCCGCGGCATGCACATGATCGCGTCGGCTCTTGCTCCGGCTGAAATCGTCGTCGTGGGCGACATTACCCCGCTCTGGTATCTGGTTGGCCCCCTGGTCGAGGCGGAGATGCGCCGAAACCCACTGGTACGCGTCCCCAAGCTCCGGCCGGCCCAGGAAGGCAACAAGGCTCGATTGCGCAGCGCGATCGCTTTGGTCATGAACGAGAATCTGCTCTGAAGCGGCAATTCAAAAATTGCCGGTCGGAGAGATTCCCCGGCCCGCACCGGCCTTGGCTCAGTGGTGTGGCGCCACCGGCGTTGCCGCGGATTCCCAATTGATGACGTGATAGATAGCCGGTTCCGCGCCCACGTTCCTCAGCCCATGCAATTGATTTGAGGCGTTGAAGATCACAGACCCTGGGCCCACCCGCTTCCACTCCCCGTTGGTCAGCGTTTCCACCGTGCCCTTCTGAACAATAATTAGTTCCTCGTTCGGGTGGCGATGGGGTGGATGCGGCATTTTGCCTGGATCCAATGTAGTTACGTGAACCTCGAGTTCGTCCAGGGTGGCAGTGCGCGCCTTAAAAAACGAACGCACAGAGCCGGCGCTGGACGGCTTGGCCGGAATTGCTTTCCAATCGAAAACGGCGGAGCCCATCACCGGCACCTGGTCTGCAAGAGCGAACGCCCCGGCCGTGGCAACGATCGCGGTTAAGGCTACAAACAAGTCTCTCCGAGTGATCATCTCTTTTCTTTCGCCTCCCAGGAATCCGTTCCCACCGATGATGTGGCAGAAGCAGCAACCGCCGAATACTCCCGTGAGCATCACGCCGGTTGGCCAATCCTGACCTGCGCAACATGGTACCGCCCATTCCCCGGATCGTCCAATCCAATGCGGAGGGGGACAAGAGATTTCCTACGGACTCCGAATTTTGTCCTTGACAACGCACATCGGTGCGATATACCGTTCGTTCGCTATCCGAACAATATGTTGTTCGGAGCTGGAGTTCGGTTCAAAATTTTGGAGGCTACAAATGGTCTTACGCGGAATATCAAGATTCATTCTCGGATCCGCCTTCGCTCTGCTGGTGCTCGGTTCCTCGCACGGACTCATGGGGCAGGCTGTGAACGCCACGCTGCTGGGCACGGTGACAGATGCCACCGGCGCAACCGTCGCCAATGCCAGAGTCTCGGCGACGGAAGTGGCAACCGGCGCACTTCATCTATCGGCAACCAACGAAAGCGGCAACTTCACCTTCCCAGACCTGCAGCCTGGCCCCTATACCATCACCGTCGAGGCAAGCGGGTTCAAGAAGGCAACGCATGAAAACATTGATCTTGCCAGCAACTCGTCCACGCGCGTCGACCTGTCCCTGATGCCCGGCAATGTGTCGGAGACCGTTGTCGTGACCACAGCGCCTCCCTTGCTGCAGACGGATCGGGCCGACATTAGCACCAAGATCGAAGCGGAAAATGTGGTGGATATGCCGCTGGGCACCAACCGCAACTATCAGTCGCTGCTCAACCTCGTTCCTGGCGCGGCGCCCGCCGTCTTCCAGCACTCGCAGTTCTTCAATGCGGCCAGTTCGCTGCAAACTGAAGCCAACGGCATGCCGCGTGTGAGCAACCTCTACCAGATCGAAGGCATCGACGACGATGAGCGCACCGGCCTTTTACAGATCATCATTCCACCGGCAGAGGCCATCGCGTCCGTCGACATTTCCACCAACAACTTTGAAGCGGAGCTTGGCCGCGCCATCGGCGCCGTTACGAATGTGACCCTTAAGTCCGGCACCAACGATTTCCACGGCTCGGCCTTCGAGTTCATCCAGAACAACGCCACCAATGCCCGCTCCTACTTCGGTGGCCCGCTCGGCCACCTCTCCTATAACTACTTTGGCGGCGCGGTCGGCGGTCCCATCAAGAAAGACAAGATCTTTTTCTTTGGCGACTATCTGCACACAGTGGATCATGAGGCCATCGCCAGCACCTTCACCATCCCCGATTCCCGCTATTTCACTCCGAGCGCATCGCCCCTGCCCGGTTGCAACGACCCGGCGGGATGCATTGACCTGAGCGGAGCAATGAATGGGAGCAAGGGGCAGATCTACGACCCGACTACGTACACGAATGGCAAGGTGCACGCAGGTACCGCCGCGGATCCTCGCCCAAAGTTCGTGAACAATCAAATTCCTTACAGCCTGCTCACGTCGCAGTTTCCGGTCTCGCTCTCCATCCTTCAGAAACTGAACGCGGCAGCGGCGCAGTACGGAACTCTCACCGTCAAGCCCATGAACAATCCGGCCAACGATTACACCACCAGACTTCCCTTCACCAAGACTACAGACAGCTTCGACGGCAAGGGCGATTACTCGCTCAATGAGAAAAACCACTTCAGCGCACGCTACAGTTTTCAGCGCGTCGTCACCTTCCAGCAGGCTGCCTTTGGAGCTTTCCTTGGCGGACCGCAAGGCGGCGGTTTTGAAGGAACCGGGAACCAGAAGTCTTACAGCACCGGCATCAACTACGACCACGTGTTTTCCCCCACCTTCCTTACCGAAGCGCGGTTCGGTGTTGCTCACCTGGGTAATAGCGCGCTCACCAACGACTATGGGTCGAGCGACGCAACCACCCTCGGCATCCCGGGAGTCAACATATCTGGACAGCCCTTCACTTCTGGACAAGTCGCGGTCACAGTGAATGGCGGCTTTTCCAGCCCGATGATCGGCTATTCCGCATCCGAGCCCTGGATCAGGGCCGAATCGAATATCGACTTCGTCAACAATTGGACCAAGATCCTCGGCAACCACACCTTCAAGTGGGGCGTAGATATTCGCCGGATCCATGACGACTTGCTCCAGGATCAGACCTTTAGCCCGCGCGGCGCCTTCACCTTCTCCGACGTGCAGACCTCAGATGCAAGCTCGCCGGGAACCACTGTTGCCAACGATGTTGCCAGTTTCCTGCTTCAGCAACCCAGCCAGACCGGCCGCGACCTCAATACCTTTTTCCCGCGGTACCGGCAATCGTGGGTCTTCGCCTTTGCCAGCGATAAGTGGCAGGCAACTTCCAAACTGACGGTTGACTTGGGTCTGCGCTGGGAATTCTATCCACCTGCAACTCCGGCAATTGCGGGAGGGTTTTCCAACTACAACCCAACCAACGACACCCTCGTGCTGGCGGGCCTGGGCGGCAACCCGTCCAATCTGGGCATGGAGACCCGGTACAGGTATTTTGCGCCGCGCACTGGATTCGCTTACCGGCTCACGCCCGATACCGTCATCCGCGGCGGATTCGGCATCAGCTATACGCCTTTCATGGATAATACTTATGCTTATAACTATCCCATTCGCGCCAACAACAGCTATCAACCGGTGGGTTCCGGCTTCAGCCCCGCCGTCCTTGGCGACGGGGTGACCGTGGCTACCTTCCAGGCAGGCTTCCCGGCGCCCGCCCCAGTTACCATTCCTTCCAACGGAATTATCAACCTGCCCACATCCGGAACTACGCTTCTGAACAAGCAGCTCATTGCCCAGGTCTACACGTACATTCCGTTAAACTTCAAGAATCCTTACGCGGATTCCTGGAACCTCGCCGTGCAACAGGCTCTTCCGTACGATATGTCGCTCCAGCTTGCCTACGTAGCAAATCACGGCACGGATATGTCCGTCTCCCAAAACATCAATCTACCCAGCACTTATGGCGGCGGCTCAACTTCGGACCCTGAGTACGCCTCCTTCGGGCGCACCGCGGCCACCAATCAGTATTTCCTGGGCTTTTCCTCGAACTACGAGTCGCTGCAGGCGCAGCTCACCAAGCGCTTCTCGCACGGGCTGGCCCTGACTTCCGCATTCACCTGGGGCAAGGCTCTTGCCTACTCCACCGGCGGGGACGACGACGGCACCTTGATGTTTTTTATCAATTTGCGCAGGAACTACGCCCCCGCGGACTTCGACCGCAAGTTCAACTATGAACAAACCTTCACCTATGAGTTGCCGTTTGGTCATGGCCATCGGCTTATGAATTCTGCCGTTGGGGATGCTGTTCTCGGGGGCTGGAAAATCTCCGGTATCGTATCTGCTGTCTCCGGCCTTCCCTTTACAGTTACCGCCAGCGGCGGAACTCTGAACACCCCCGGCACAACGCAAACAGCAACCCTGACAGGCAGCTTTAAGAAGCTTGGTGGCATCGGCTCAGCTTCGCCATGGTTCGATCCAACCGTCTTCTCGCAACCTTCCGGCTGTACCGGGCAGTCGCCTTGCACCAACCCCGGCCTCGGAAATACCAGCAGAAACCAATTCCGCGGCCCCGGTTATGTGCAGGACAACCTGTCACTCTTTAAGAAGTTTACCGTCTACCGCGAGCTTGCCTTGGAGACCCGCATCGACGCCTTCCAGCTGAGCAACACGCCGCAATTCGGCTTGCCGAACGGCACGGGGCCGAACGGCGCCTCCGGCTTCGGCACCATCACCAGCACCCTCGGCAGCGGCCAGGGCAGCGTGAACGGCGTTGGCGGCGGACGCACTCTGCAAGGGTCGGCAAAGTTTACGTTCTAGAGGGCCATCGCTGCCAACTGCGGTCAAACGGGCCGGTCACATGGTGCACGTGGCCGGCCATCTAGAATGGTCGAGTCGGTCCAATCTGCCGCGGCTTGCCCCCGGCAAAAGGAGCAACATGGAAGGCCTTTCCAGAAGGAGTTTCCTCATCGGTGCGGGAGTCACTTCCGCTGCTTGCGCGGCACGACCTTTGTTCAGCATGGCTGAGTTATCAATGTCTCCCTTCAAGATTTCCGTTATTAACGATGAGATATCGGCTGATTTCGAGCACGACTGCTACGTCGCATCCCATGATTTCGGCATGGGCTGGATTGAAATTCGCTCCATGTGGGGAAAGAACGTGACGGACCTGAACGAGACTCAGATCGGTGAAGCAAACAAAATCCTTACTAAATACAAACTGCAAGTGACCGACATCGCCAGTCCCCTCTTTAAGACCGATTGGCCGGGCGCGCCTAAGTCCACGTATGGGTCAAAGGGTGACTTGCATGGAGCGGCCGAGGTCACATTCAAGGAACAGAACGAGATCTTGGAGCGGTCCATCGAACTGGCCAAACAGTTCAAGACGGGGAAGGTACGCTGCTTCGACTTTTGGAGGCTGGACGATGTTGCGCCCTACCGTGCTGCGATCGATGAGAAGCTTCGCTCGGCCGCCGAATCCGCGGGCAAGCATGGCGTTCTGCTTGTGCTGGAGAACGAGTTTGCCTGCAATACCGCAACCGGCCGCGAGGCCGCGCGCACAATGAATGCGATTCAGACGCCCCATTTGGCGCTCAATTGGGATCCCGCAAATGCCGTGATGCGCGGCGAACTCGATGCCTTCCCCGCCGCGTGGGAAACCCTCCCGAAGCATCGCATTCACCACTGTCACTGCAAGAATGCCGTCAAGGGCGCCGGGGACAAGATCGAGTGGTCGCCGGTCGACAAGGGATTCATCGACTGGGCGGCGCAGTTCCGCGCGCTCAAACAGGCCGGCTTCCGCGAGGCGGTCAGCCTTGAGACTCACTGGCATGGCGCCGCTACCCCTGAGGAGTCCACCCGCATCAGTTGGGCGGGCATGAAACAAGCCTTGAAAGATTCTGAGACTCTCTAACTGCCCGGAAAGAAGCTTTCCGCGGTCGGCAGTGAATAAGCAGCACCGACGCCTATTGTTGAAGAGGAGAACCAATGGTAACTCGACGGGAGTTTCTCGACACGCTTGCGGTGGGAGCGGCAGGTTTGGCCATCGGATCGACTGCGAAGAGTTATGGTCAGATCCTTGGCTCCAACGACCGGCTCAACTTTGCCGTTATCGGCCTTCATGGCCGCGCGTATGCACATCTTTCCGCGCTCAAGGCAAACAAAGGCACCGCCCGCATCTCGCATGTTTGCGATGTGGACAACAATACTCTGAAGAAGTTTGCCGGCGACGCAGAAGACGAGTTGGGTTACGCTCCCGCCATGGAAAAGGACTTTCGCAACATTCTCCAGTTGAAGGAAGTGGACGCGATCACCATCGCCACTCCCGACCACTGGCATGCTCCCATGGCCATTGCCGGTGTGCAGGCGGGCAAGCACGTCTACGTTGAAAAGCCGTGCAGCCACAACCCTGCCGAAGGGGCGCTGCTGGTTGAGGTGCAACAGAAGTATGGGAAACTCGTGCAGATGGGCACACAGCAGCGCTCATCCCCCCACACCATTGAGATAGTTGACAAGATTCACAATGGCCTGATTGGGAGGGCCTACTTCGCCAAAGCCTGGTACAGCAATGTGAGAAAGTCGATCGGGATCGGAAAGGATGCGCCTGTTCCGCCCCAACTCGATTGGGATCTCTGGCAAGGACCCGCGCCGCGCAGGCCCTACAAAGACAATATTCAACCGTATAACTGGCATTGGTTCAAGATTTATGGTACCGGCGAGACCCTGAACAATGGAACCCACGAGATCGATGTGTGCCGCTGGGCTCTCGGGGTTGATTACCCGAACCGCATCGCTTCGTCGGGAGGCAGATATCACTTCAAAGACGATTGGCAGTTCTACGACACCCTCGTGACCAGCTTTGAATACGAAGACAAGATGATTTCATGGGAGTGCAAGTGCTGCCAGGGGATGAAGTTCTACAACCGCGACCGCGGCTCGACCATCATGGGAACTACGGGCTCGGTGCTCGTCGATCGCGATGGATACGAGATATACGACCTAAAAGGTAACAAGACCGGCGAATTCAAGACCGGCAAAGAAACCTCGTCCTCCGACCTCACCGGGCGCGATAGCATGACGGATGCGCACTTTGCCAACTTCATCGCGGCGATCCGCAAGGGAGACAAGCTTAACGCTCCTGTCTCCATCGGCAATGTCGCTGTCACCATGCTGCAACTTTCCAACGTAGCCTGGGAAGTGAGCCGGGAACTTCACCTCGACACCAAGGATGGAAAGATCCAGAGCGATCCGGAAGCAATGAAGATGTGGGGACGCGAATACGAAAAAGGCTGGGCGCCCCGTCTCTGAGACACAAGAGTTACGTCGCATCCGGCTATTCGACAGCCATATGCATCCGGAACCGCTGAAACCGATGCGCCCTGACGGCCGTCCCATCAGCAGAAACTGAAGCTTGCCATGCAAAGACTCGTTGAACAGGCGCTTTCATTCAGGAGCAGCCGAGGAGCCTCCCACTTATGAAGGAAACTCTCTCACGACGCAATTTCGTTCAATCCGGCGCTCTGATTGCCGCGGCCTGCGCTGCATCAAGGGCTATCCCGTCCTTTGCGGAACTTTCGAAGGCATCCGGGAAGCCTTCTCCGATTCAGTTGGGTGTGGCCAGCTACACATTCCGCAATTTCAGCCGGGCACAGATGATTGGCTTCATGAAGCAGCTCAATGTTGCCGCGCTCAATGCAAAGGATGTCAAGGATCATCTTCCGATGGATCCTCAGGGGGAGGCTACGGCGCTGGCGGACTATGCCGCGGCCGGGATCAAGCTCCATGCGGCTGGAGCCATTTACTTTCGGAAAGACGAGGACGATGACATCCGAAGCAAATTCGAATACTGCAAGCGAGCCGGTATTGGCGTGATCGTGGCTGGCGACCCGACACCCGAAACCCTCCCCCGCGTTGAGAAGTTTGTGAAGGAGTACGACATTCGCATTGCAATCCACAACCATGGACCGGAAGACAAGGTGTGGCCTTCGCCGTTGGACATTCTCAAGTTGGTTAAGAATCTGGACCCGCGAATTGGATGCTGCATCGATGTCGGCCACACGGTACGCGCCGGCACCGACGTCGTTCAGGCAATTCACGAAGTGGGGCCTCGCCTCTTCAACATGCACATGAAGGATCTGACCGATTTCGAGAGCAAGGAGAGCCAGGTTGCCGTGGGCGAGGGCATCATGCCGGTGCGGGAGATCTTTGAGGCACTTATCGCAACCAGCTACAAGGGTTATGTCGACCTTGAATACGAGATCCATGCCGACGATCCAATGCCCGGCGTCATTTCTAGCTTTGCTTATATGCGGGGCGTATTAGCAGGGATGGGATATTCAAGCCATGACTGAGCGCCGGGGGTTCGGTGCAGTCGTGCAAGGAATCCAAGCTTCGGAGTCGCTGCCCGATAGCTGAGCGCCAATTCCATGGTGCCGCATTTGACCGACAGGAAGATGCTGAGGAAGGAAGACCTTCAGGAAGCTTGGTATTTGTATATCCTGTTACAAGCTAGAGATAATGCGAGATGGACACATCGCAAGCTTGGTTCTCGGTCGCCTGGCTCGTGAGACGGGAGGGGGAATGGCTACCTTTTTCTCCTGGCATTGCCCATTTGACCGTGTTTACCTGTGGTCCGACCGCTGGATTGGTCAGACCTCAACGCGCACAAGCGAAAGGGTTGAGTCCGAACCATGCTGATCCACGAAGACCGGTTGTTTCCTGCCGAACCGAGTGCACGCAAGATTGCCAGGACGCTCTATGAACATGTGCGATCGCTGCCGATCGTCAGTCCGCATGGGCATACTCAGGCGGAATGGTTCGCCAGGAACGAGTCTTTTCCCGACCCGGCAAAACTCTTTGTGCAGCCTGACCACTATGTCTATCGCATGCTTTATAGCCAGGGGATCTCCCTGGAAGCCCTCGAAATCGGCCAGCTGGAATTGAAGGATGCGCGCAAAGTCTGGCGCATCTTTGCCAGTCATTACGATCTGTTTCGCGGAACGCCCACGCGCATGTGGCTGGACTTTGCCTTCCAGGAACTCTTTGGGCTGCAGGAACGGCTTTCCGACAACACCGCCGATTTCTACTTCGATGCCATTGCGGAAAAGTTGCAAACACCGGAGTTTCTACCCCGCGCGCTGTACGAGCGCTTCAACATTGAGGTCCTTGCAACCACCGATTCGCCCCTGGACTCGCTGGCCTATCACCGCGCGATCCGTGAATCGGGTTGGAAGGCGAGAATCCTGCCAAACTTTCGCCCTGACCTGGTGGTCGATCCGGAGTTCTCTGGATTTGCCGCTAACATCGCAAAACTGGGCGAGCAGACCGGAGAAGCTACCTCAACCTGGCCGGGCTACCTGGCTGCACTGCGCAAGGCGCGCGCCCGCTTCCGTGAACTCGGCTGCACGGCGACCGACCACGGGCATCCCACCGCGCAAACTGCCGACCTATCGGTGGCCGAGGCGGCGGAACTCTTTCAGAAAGTGATCGCTGGCAAAGCCGATGCCGGGCAGCAGGAGCAGTTCCGTGCCCAGATGCTGACCGAGATGGCGCAAATGAGCCTTGAAGACGGCCTGGTTATGCAGATTCATCCAGGCAGCGTGCGCAATCACAACCGCAAGATCCATGAGCACTACGGGCGCGATGTGGGCGCGGACATTCCGAGGCCGACTAACTACGTGGATGCGCTTCGTCCGCTACTAGATCGGTTCGGCAACGAGCGAGATCTTACGATCATTCTTTTCACACTGGATGAGTCGGCCTACAGCCGGGAACTTGCGCCGCTGGCCGGTCACTATCCGTGCTTGCGGCTTGGACCGCCTTGGTGGTTTCATGACAGTCCCGAGGGAATGATGCGTTTTCGCGAGCAGGCGACGGAGACGGCCGGCTTCTATAATACGGTCGGGTTCAACGACGATACACGTGCCTTCTTGTCTATTCCGGCACGGCACGATGTAGCGCGGCGGGTGGACTGCGCCTTCCTGGCCAAGTTGGTCACCGAGCACCGGTTGGAGGAAGGTGAGGCGTTCGAAGTTGCGCACGATCTCACCTACGGACTGGTGAAGAAGGCATATCGGCTGTAAGGAGCGCGGCATGGCGGCAAGCACGGATCTCGGCGCAGAAACAGACCCCTCTCCCGGCTCCCGGCTGGGGCGGGTGCGCTGGACCATCTGCGCCATGCTGTTTGTTGCCACATCGATCAATTACATGGATCGCCAGGTCATCTCGATCCTCAAGCCCACCCTGGAACAAAGCATCGGCATGACAGAAGTGGGCTACGGCTACGTCGTGGGCGCCTTTCAGATTGCGTACGCGCTGGGCTTGCTTGCGGCTGGGCGGTTCGTTGACAAGGTCGGCACGCGCATCGGTTATATGGTGATCATGGCCGTCTGGAGCCTTTCGGCAATGGGCCACGCACTCGCCAACACGGTGTTGGAGTTCGGCATCGCGCGTTTCTGCCTGGGGCTCGGCGAATCCGGCAACTTCCCCGCGGCCATCAAAACAGTTGCCGAGTGGTTCCCGCAGAGCGAACGCTCCCTGGCCACGGGCATCTTCAACTCCGGAGCCAATCTCGGAGCGATCCTGGCTCCGATCATCGTGCCCTGGGTAACGATTCGCTATGGGTGGCATGCCGCCTTTCTGGCCACCGGCGTATTTAGCGCCCTCTGGATCATGGTGTGGTTCAACAAATACCGCAAGCCCGCCGAACATCCCACGCTCACGGGCGCCGAGCTGCGCCACATCTACCAGGAGGCGGCCGAGAAGATGGGCCCCTCCACGCCATGGGCAAAACTGCTCAGCCACCGCCAGACCTGGGCTTTCTCCACTGCCAAGTTTCTCACCGATCCTATCTGGTGGTTCTATCTTTTCTGGCTTCCCTCTTACTTCAGCGCGCGCTTTCATCTGGACCTTTCGCATCTCGGGTTACCGCTCATCGTCGTCTATAACGCCTCGGCCGTCGGCAGCATCGGCGGAGGCTGGCTGCCGGCGCCCTTTCGGCGGTTGGGTCTTGCACCGACGCATGCGCGGTTAGGGGCCATGCTTCTCTGCGCCTGCCTCGTTGTTCCCATCTTCATGGCCAATTACATTCAATCGGAGTGGGCCGCCATCGGGTTGCTCAGCCTGGCCGCGGCCGCACACCAGGGCTGGTCAGCCAATCTCTTCACCACCGCCTCGGATATGTTTCCGCGCAGCGCGGTCGGTTCGGTAACCGGCATCGGCGGCATGGCCGGGTCGGCCGGCGGCTTCCTGCTCGCCACTTACTCGGGCTACATTTTGCAACTTACCCATAGTTATGCGAGCCTCTTTGCCATCGCTTCCAGCGCTTATCTTGTTGCTCTGGCCGTCATGATCCTCCTCGCCCCCGGCCTGAAGAAGGTGGAGTTAGCCGCATGAGTCTTTATTGCGCCACCGGAGCCATTGACGCTGATCTGCCCCCGCAACAGTTGCAAGACCTGCTGAATGAGAGTCTGGCTAGGCTCGGAGTGCGGAACCGCGTGCTGGCCGTGCCGCCCGATCAGAGCCGCGAGCACTCCCGCGCCGGCGAGTTGACTGGTTACGCATGGCAGTACTATGGTGACCGGCTCAAGGCCGTGCTTCCCGCACTCGGCACCCATACCGCCATGCGGCCGGACCAGATCGCGCACATGTTCGGAGACGTGCCGCAGAAGCTCTTCCGCGTCCACAACTGGAGAACCGATGTCGAGACCCTCGGCGAAGTTCCTGCCGAGTTTATCCGCGAGCAGTCGGAGGGCAAGCTGAACTATGCGTGGCCTGCCCAGGTCAACCGGCTTATCTCGCAGGGAGGCTTCGACCTGATCCTCTCGATTGGCCAGGTAGTGCCTCATGAAGTAATCGGCATGGCGAATTACACCAAGAACATCCTGGTGGGCACGGGAGGCCGCGAGGGGATCAACCGCAGTCACTATCTGGGCGCGGTGTACGGGATGGAACGGATCATGGGCCGCGCCCAGAATCCCGTCCGCAACGTGCTTAACTATGCATCTGACCGCTACCTGCGCCACTTGCCGATCGTCTATGTGCTGACCGTTGTCGGGCGCAGGCAGGATGGCCTACTCGCGGTGCGCGGCCTGTTCATTGGCGACGACGCCGAGTGCTTCCACCTGGCTGCCGAGCTAAGTCTGAAGGTTAACTTCGAGATACTCGACGAGCCCATCGAAAAAGCTGTCGTATATCTTGATCCCCATGAATTTCACTCGACCTGGCTGGGCAACAAGGCCGTTTACCGCACGCGCATGGCGCTGGCCGACGGCGCCGAACTCATCGTTCTCGCTCCGGGGGTGAAGGAATTCGGCGAAGACAAGACGATCGACGGATTGATCCGCAAATATGGCTATCGCGGGACCCCGGCGACACTGGAAGCTGTTCATGCCAACCCGGATCTCGCCGGCGATTTGAGCGCGGCCGCGCACCTTATCCACGGTTCGTCCGAATCGCGCTTCACCATTACCTGGTGCCCTGGCCACCTCAGCAGAGAGGAGGTCGAAGGCGTCGGCTTTGCGTACGGCGATCTCAGCGCGATGCTGTCGCGCTACGATCCGCAAAAGCTCAGCCACGGCTACAATCGGGTCGACGGCGAAGAAGTGTTCTTCATTGCAAATCCAGGATTGGGGCTGTGGGCATACCGCGGCAAGTTATGAGGTGATGGATCATGGGAGAGAAAAGCTTGAAGCTCCCCAGGTATTCGGTCGGCACGGGGGACCGGTTCGCCCACCAGGCCAAGGCACAGTTACAGGCCTGCTTCGAGGCTCTGGAGAACGGAGTCGAAGTCGTCCCCGTTTGGAACAAGTCCAACCGCGAACATACGATCATCGGCTCCGAGCCATCGTCGGTGCGCCAGGCCGCCGATGCCGCCGTGAAGGCGCTCGATTGGAGCCTGCCCTACTTCTGCGACGCCGACCACATCACGATTGAAACTGTCGGCCGCTTCCTCGACTCATGCGATTTCTACACGATCGACGTGGCCGACTTCATCGGCAAGGCCCCGCAGTTGGCGGAAGTAGACCACTTTGTCAGGCGGCATCCGGAATTGTTGGGGAGTATCCACTTGACCGGAACCAGCGAGACATTCGATATAACGCAGGAAAATCTCAGGCAAACCGCGCAGAAGTTTCTCTTGGCCGTGAAGAAGGCCGGCGAGGTCTATCGCGCCATCCTGCATGCGAAAGGCGCGGGCAACTTCATCCCCGAGGTCTCCATGGACGAGACCGACACGGCGCAGAGCCCCGTCGAGTTGCTCATCATCCTGGCGGCCATCGCCGATGAAGGCATCCCCATCCAGACCATCGCCCCCAAGTTCAGCGGCCGCTTCAACAAAGGGGTGGATTACATCGGCGACGTAGCCCAGTTCGAGCGCGAGTTTGCGCTCGACATAGCAGCTATCGCCTACGCTGTCGGACAGTTCGGTCTGCCGGAGAATCTCAAGCTGAGTGTCCACTCCGGCAGCGACAAGTTCTCCATCTATCCCGCCATCCACGCCACCATGAAGAAGTTCAACGCGGGCGTGCATCTCAAGACCGCCGGCACCACGTGGCTGGAAGAGCTGATCGGCCTGGCGGAAGCCGGGGGCGATGGACTGGCGCTAGCCAAGGATATCTATGCTGAAGCCTTTGCCCACCTCGAGGAGTTATCCGCGCCTTATGCCGCCGTCATCGACATAAACCCGGCCCGGATTCCTTTGCCGGACGAGGTTCACGGCTGGTCCTCCGAACAGTACACCTCCGCGTTGCGCCACATCCGCGGCGCGGCTGCTTGCAACAGCAGCCTGCGCCAGTTGCTCCATGTCGGATTCAAGATCGCGGCAAGGATGGGGCCACGCTATCTCGATCTCATCGAATCGAATGAGACCGTGATCGCAAAGAATGTAACGGAGAACCTCTACAACCGGCACATCGCTCCTGTCTTTCTAGGGCGCAACGCATGACCCAGATTTCATCGGGAGTTAGTTGGAAGCCGGTTTGTTTAGAACCGGAATGGAGAAGCTTGTGACTACCGATCTACTTAGCCTTGAAGGCAAGATTGCAGTTGTAACCGGAGGGACCTCCGGAATCGGACGCGCCCTAAGCCTTGGCCTCGCCGATGCCGGCGCCGATGTGGTCGCCACGGCGCGCCGCCTTGAACAGGTGGAGGAAACCGCCAACGAGATCGAGGCGCGAGGCCGCAAGACCCTGCGCCTTCCTTCGGACGTCTGCGATCGCGCATCCCTCGAACGCTTGCTGGCCGCCACCCTCGACCGCTTCGGCAAAGTGGACGTTCTGATCAACTGCGCCGGAAAAATCAAGCGCACGCCGACGCTGACTATGCCGGAGGAGGATTGGGCCGATATTCTCAATACCAATCTCACCGGAACACTGCGCGCCTGCCAGGTCTTCGGCAAGCACATGCTGGAGCGGGGCTACGGACGCATCGTTAACATCGCGTCTCTGAACAGTTTTGCCGCGCTCAGCGAAGTGGCCGCTTACGCCGCCAGCAAGGCCGGTGTCGTCTCCCTAACTCGTTCGCTCGCCGTGGAATGGTCGAAGAGGGGCGTCACAGTGAACGCCATCGCTCCCGGCGTCTTCCGCACCGACCTGAATGCAAATCTGCTTGATAGCACGCCGCGCGGCAAGGAACTGCTGATGAGGACTCCCATGGGCCGTTTCGGCAAGACCGAAGAGCTGGTAGGGGCCGCAATCTTCCTCTCCTCCGATGGCGCTTCCTTCGTCACCGGCCAGACTCTTGTTGTCGACGGAGGTTTCCTCGCCAGCGGCGTCAACCAGTAACTTTGAGTTGGTTGCATTTCTCTCCTTGGAAGTGGGCAGCCCATTGAGCATTCTCGATCTCTTTCGCTTGGACGGCAAAACCGCGCTGGTCACCGGCGCTGCCAGCGGACTGGGAGCGGCCATCGCCCTGGCTCTGGCAGAGGCGGGCGCCGCCGTGGCCTGCCACGGGAATCGCCGACCGGCCGAGGAAACCAGCAACCGGATTCGCTCAATGGGCCGGGAGTCAAAGAGCTTTTCTGCCGACCTGAGCGCACCGGACGGCGCTACGAACCTGTTCAACGAAGTGTCCGCCACAATGGGAGCCCCGCACATTCTGGTCAACAATGCGGGAACCATCTACCGAGAGCCGGCGGAAGACTATAACTTCGATGCGTGGATGCAAGTGCTTCAGGTCAACCTGAACAGTCTCTTCCGACTTTGCCAGTTGGCCGGAAGAGAGATGCTGAATCAACATCAGGGAAAGATCATCAACATCGCATCTCTGCTCTCGTTTCAAGGCGGCATCCGTGTTCCAGCCTATGCGGCTGCCAAGGGCGGCGTTGCGCAACTGACCAAGGCCCTGGCCAACGAATGGGCAGGACGCAATGTGCAGGTGAACGCCATCGCGCCGGGCTACTTCCGCACCGAGAACACCTCCGCGCTGCAGCAGGATGAAGTACGCAACCGGCAAATCCTCGAACGGATTCCGGCAGGCCGCTGGGGAAACCCCGAAGATCTGGCAGGCGCAGCTGTATTCTTAGCCTCGCCGGCCAGCGATTATGTAAATGGCGAGATTCTTGTTGTGGATGGCGGTTGGTTGGCTCGATAACTCCGAAGTGAAGAAGTCGCAGTGTCGCCCGCCGATGCTACTCCTTCACCTTTGCCACCATCGCACTATAAATCGTGCCCGGCGGGACGAGTAGCTGATGCGGCATGCCCGCGGGCACGATCACCACATCTCCTGGCATAATGGTCCGCTGTAATCCGTACTGGATGCCTGTACCCTTGATCTCTCCGTCGCTCCCCAGTTTAGGATCGACGACTGTGCCGCCGGTAATCAGCGTCGCGCTGCCCTGTTGGACGATCATCAGGTCGTCATAGTGCGCATGAATCTCCGCGCCGCCGTTGGCCGTGCGCACGGAAAGACTCAAGGCAAGGTTGCCGTAACTCGCCAACGTTGAGCCGCTACTGCCCGAGGCCTTGGCCTGCGGAACTAATTGCGCGAGTTGCGTCTGTACCTCGTGCGCCGGGATGACCTCCGCCTTGTCTCCAGTCAGCGTCGCCGCAGGGGCGGCCAAAACCACCACCATCACCATCGCCATGTTCATCGCATGCTCCTCTCTCTCAGCGCAGGCTCTCGACCGGGGACGGATCCATATCTGCGTAATCCTGATTCTCGCCGCCCATGCCCCAGCAAAAACTATAGGCTCGCGTGCCCACTCCGGCATGGATCGACCATCCTGGGGAGATGACAACATCCCGGTTGGCCATGACAATGTGGCGCGTCTCTTCGGGCGGCCCCATCAGATGAATGACACGCGCATCCTCGGCGAGATTGAAATACATATAAACTTCCGAGCGGCGCATATGCGTGTGCGGCGGCATCGTGTTCCACGCGCTCCCTGACTGCAGATGAGTTACGCCCATCACCAGTTGGCAACTGCGCGCGCCGCCCAGATGAATATATTTGCAGATGGTCCGGCGGTTGCATGTCTCCGCCGCTCCAAGTTCCGTTGGATTGGCGTCTTTCTTGCTTACAAGAGTGACCGGATACGTGGCATGAGCCGGATAACTTAGCAGATAGAAGACGGCGGGCGCGGCCTTATCCATCGACTCGAAACTAACTTCGGCATTGCCGCGGCCGACATAGAGCACATCGAGATTCTCAAGCTCATGACTCTTTCCCTCCACGCGGACAGTGCCAGGACCTCCGATGTTAAGCACACCCAGCTCTCGGCGCTCGGTAAAGTACGCCGCCCGTAATTCTGGATAAGTCGGCAGGGCAATCGCTCCGTCCACGGGCGCCGCCATGCCGATCACCGCGCGATCGAGATCTACATAGCTCACATGCAGTTGGCCCGGTTCGCAGAGGGCATTGAGCAAGAAGGTCTCGCGGATCTCCTCTGTCGACATGCGCGGATACCGCACACGGTCGGCCATCAACACCGTTTTCATCGTTCCTCCGATTCCTTCATCCTGCAGCCTTCCTCGACTTTCACGATGCCCGCTTGCAACCCATTAACCCTGTCTCGGCAACATCATCTTACTGCGCCGCCCTCGTGCTTCACTGCAACATGCGGCGCGACGGGACGCTCTCGCGGAACCTGCTCGAGGATCCAGCGAACGAACTCCTTTCCCGCAGCGTAATTGTCGTATTCGGGAGGAAGTTTCCGGCCATCGGTGTATTCGTTGTAAAGCCAGGGATCGACCGTCGCGTACACGGTTCCTTTACCGTATTTTGCAGAGGCCATCAGAATGTCGCCGCGATCGCGAAGCAGGGAGATAGCCGGCGACTTGGTCGAAATTGTGCAGATCTCTTTCATGAAAAGAGTGTGTGGGTCGCGAAAGATAGGGCCTCCGCCGTCAACATGTAACTTTCCCATGTCGAACTTATCGCCATCCACCTGATTGCGCAGCACGCTGTTATAGTGGATTCCAAAGCGATCCGCAAGGAGATTAAGGTGATCCAGATCAGCATTTGCCGGATCGTTCTCCATCAGCATCAACACGCCCCCCGCTTTTACCCATTCCGTAATTTGCGCCGCGTCGTCCGGTTGTACATAATGCGGCGTCGGATTCTTCACCGGAACATCAGGGGAAGCAATAATGTAAACCTTGGCCTGCCGGAGCGCAGCGAGAGTGGGCGCTGTGTAAAGAGTCCTCGTCTCCGCACCAAAATTGCGAAATATGTGCCCCAGCAGTGAGTATCCGCTATTGCTCTGGTCGTTCCATTTGTAGTGAAAATAAACATCCCGGCCGCTTGCGTCGGGGCGCTTCTGGCTGTTGAACCAGGCGTCCAGCAGGACTGTGTCACCGCGGCCCAGTTTCGCATTTGGGGCGTTCTCCATCTCCGTGCTGGCCAGCAGGAAAGCACCCACTCCCTTGGGATCGTCACTAGCCGTCATCTCGCGGACATAATAGGCGTAGCTTCCGTCCCGGTAAGGTTCTCCGCCGAGGCCCGCGGATTTAACTGTTCCTTTGATCGACAAATTATCTCCAGGACCGGCCTCGACAAAGTGACTTAGAATGCCCCGATAGCCTCGCTCGGCATTCGCAAGATAGCGCTGTTGAAGATAACCCTGGCGGACTCCTTTGGCCAATGCGTAGACAAACATGCAGGAAGCGGACGACTCCAGGGAGTTACCTTTGGCTCCGCCCTTGTCGAGCACCTGATACCAAAGCCCGGTTGCTCCATCCTGGAAGCGCGCCACGGCGGCGGCATCCCGCTCAAGCATCCCAATGAGTTGCTTGCGACCAGCTTCTTCCTCGGGGTAATAGGAGAGCGTGTCGACCAGCGCCATCAGGTGCCATCCCATGCCCCTGGCCCAAAACTGCGAGGAGACACCGGTCTTCTTGTTAGCCCAGCGCGCCTGCTTCGACTCATCCCATCCAGGGTAGAGCAGGCCGGTGACCGGATCGCGGGCATGCTCCTCCATCAGCGCAAACTGCCGGGCAATGTCGTTGAGAGCCTCAGGATGATGAAATGTGGAGGCATACTCGGCGTAGAAAGGCTCTGCCATGTACAGGCCATCCAACCACATCTGATTCGGGCATCTCTGTTTGTGCCAGAATCCGCCGGATGGGTTGCGCGGCTGATGCATCAGTTGCCCATAAAGCAAAGTCGCGGCTGTTGCATATCGCCGATCCTGCATTACGCCGTACAACAGCAGAAGCTGGCGCCCGAGCAGAATGTCGTCGAGCCGATTCTCTTCCGGCTTCAAGGTGGGGATAGAACCATCAGGGCCGACGAGGGAATCAACCGACTCCTTGATGTAGTTGTAGTAGCGGGCATCGGCGGTGTTCAACCAGACGGCATCCACGCCTTCCAGCAGTGTGCCCAACTCATAGTTCCAGGCCCAGGCAGCGCCGGCGGATTCAAAGCGCCCGCCGGGCCATCGCTCGATCGCTGCATTGGCCGCGCGTTCGGACCAGGGCCGCCCCTCTGCACGCGCTGCCCAAGCAGGGCTTCCCGCCACTGCGGCAAGTAGAACCGCCAAGGCGAGGCTGTCGCGGATCTTCAATTGGATTCCGGATGCTCTGCGTTCCGCTTGGTTCATGATGTCGAGGGCGCGCCGCGAATCGGCTCAAGCAAATGTAGCCCTCCCACCGCACCCCGGACAACCGTTCGACATCTTGCCGAACATCCAGCCACCACGAACAAACGTTTCTTTAGCTGCACCCGCTGGTCGATCCGCAGCTCATGCAGCGGTAGCAACTGCCGTTGCGCACCATGATAGCGCCGCAGGTCGAGCAACTCGGCGCGTCGCCCATGTCGTAGAGGTCACGCATGGCGTCGGCCGCGTGGTAAATACCACGATCCGTGAGGTTAGGCACGGACTGATTCAAGGCAGCCTTCGGATCGAATCCGGCAACTACGCCGTAATCGCCGCCGCGTGTCTCCGGCGGGATGCCGCCGCCGGCAGCATGGCTGCCCCCCAGCCCGGAGCCGTAGTTGCCAGGCTGCCCGCTCACCTGGCTCAGCCGCCGCGCTACCTCTTCAGCCAGCCTAGCCAGGTGATTCTGCGAAACCGAATCGTCCTCGGGCTCGGTCTCCGGAACCAGGCTCGGCGAGGCGGGCAGTTGCCGCGCCTGGGGACCGAAGCCGTCAAACAGCGTCAACTGTGTGCCGGAGAGGAAGCGCAAATTAAGCCAGCGGAAGATGTAGTCCATCAGGCTCTTGGCGTAACCGATGTGCGGGTTGCCGGTCCAGCCGGAGGGCTCAAAGCGGGTGTGAGCAAATTTCTCGCAGAGCACCCTGAGCGGCACCCCATGCTGCAAGGCCAGCGAAATCGACGTGGCGAAGGCATCCATCAGGCCGGAGACGGTCGAACCCTCTTTGGCCATCTTGATGAAGATTTCGCCCGGCTGGCCGGTGGGGTAGAGGCCCACCGTGATGTAGCCCTCGTGCCCTGCGATGGAGAACTTGTGGGTAATGGAGGCGCGCTCCTCGGGTAGCCTGTGGCGCACCGCACGAGGTGGGCCGTTGAGGTCTTGCACAGCGTCCTCGGCTGTCTCCCGCACAGCCTCAAGGGCCACCAAGGGCCTGAGCAGCGGCACGGGGGCGGCCTTCGCGATCTCTTCCAATGACTGCTGGAAAGCGGCGGCTGCGGCGATGACCGACTTGGCGCTCACCTCGAGTCTCTCGCCGATCTTGGCTTCCAAAGCCTTCAAATCGGTCTCTGTCGCCAGCAGGCCGGAGGCCAGATTGGCCAGCACGCGGCCACCCGCGGCATCCAGGGCCGAGGGCTCGCGCTTGGCGTCCATGCTCGTATTCAGAGGCTGGGTGCCCTTGGAGCCGTCGCGGTAGATGGCCACGGCCTTAATGCCTTGCCGCCAGCTTTCGGCGTAGGCCTCGGCAATGTCTTCGATTGTGGCTTCGTGGGGCAGGTTGACCGTCTTCGAAATAGCCCCGGAGAGGAACGGCTGCGCCGCCGCCATCATCTTGATGTGTCCCATGTACTGGATGGAACGGGTGCCTTTCATCGGCTTGAAGCTGCAATCAAAAACCGCAAGATGCTCCGGCTTCACGCCTGGCGCTCCCTCGATGGTGCCCGTTGCGTCGATGTAGCTGACGATCGCGTTCACCTGGTCGTTGTCGTAGCCCAGCTTGAACAGCCCTGTCGGCACCGTGTTGTTGACGATCTTGATCATTCCGCCGCCAACCAGCTTCTTGTACTTCACCAGCGCGAGTTCGGGCTCGATGCCCATGGTGTCGCAGTCCATCATGAAGCCGATGGTGCCAGTGGGAGCCAGAACGGTGGTCTGCGAGTTGCGATAGCCGTAGCGCTCACCATACACCAGCGCCATGTCCCAGCACTCTCGACTGGAATCAATCAGGGCGTCGAGTTGCGGCACGTTGAAGGGCTCGCCGCTCGAACGCGATTTGCCGATGTTGTTCACCTCGGCGCGGTGCATCCGGATCACGTCGAGAAACGGTTCGCGGTTGACGTAGAAACCGGGGCAGGCGCCGCCCTGCCGCTCGACCGATGCAGTCAGCGGAGTGGCAGAGAGCACAGGTGGGCAGTTGGCGGCCACGATGGCCGACTGCAGGTAGGCCTGGCCGGACATGATCGCGGTGAGCGCTGCGGCCAGGTCCCGTCCGGCAGCGGAGTCGTAGGGCAGGCCGAAGGCCATCAGCAACCCGCCCAGATTGGCATAGCCCATACCCAACGGCCGGTAGTCGTGGGAGTTCTTGGCGATGGCTTCGGTGGGGTAGCCCGAGTTATCCACCAGGATCTCCATGGCCGTGATCACCACCGAGATGGAGTGCCGGTAGGCCGAAATATCGAAGGTGCCTGCCGGGTTCACGAACTTGAGCAGATTGAAACTGGCCAGGTTGCAGGCCGAATTGTCCAGAAACATGTATTCCGAGCAGGGGTTGGATGCGTTGATGCGCGCCGTGTTCTTGCTCGTGTGCCAGCGGTTGATGGTGGAGTCGTACTGCAGCCCCGGATCGCCGCACTGCCACGTCGCCTCGGCGATCTTGTGCATCAGGTCGCGCGCGCGGTATTCC
>Ga0181531_10000170_pt1 | contig 48923 bp, 33 predicted proteins | sample PEATcosm2014_Bin_38_FD_119743 | JGI IMG/M metagenome (GOLD analysis project Ga0181531, IMG submission 119743) | Peatland microbial communities from MTU Mesocosm Facility, Houghton, MI, USA - PEATcosm2014_Bin11_10_metaG | ecosystem: Environmental > Terrestrial > Soil > Wetlands > Peat | place...
CAATTCGCGAAGGATGCTGGTTGCAATTGACGAGCCGCTATGACAATCCAGGAGCGTCCGTCGCGATCGGAAACGACGTGTATATCGGGCCGAGAGCTGTGCTTGGCGCCGCAGCCCCTCTCACCATCGGAGACCGCTGCCAGATAGGAGCGAATGTGTCTTTGGTGGCGGAGAACCACCGATTCGGAGGAGAGGAGCAAATATTCACCCAAGGAGTAATTCGGGAAGGAATTGAGATTGGAAGCGACGTTTGGATGGGCAATAATGTAACGGTGCTCGACGGTGTCAGCATCGGAGACGGCGCAGTGATCGGCGCAGGAACTGTGGTCACCAAGACGGTGCCGCCACGTTCCGTTGTGGTTGGCGTGCCAGGACGGGTAGTTAAGACACGATGACGAATCCCCTGCCGTCGAGCATTCGTTTTCTGTATTTTGTACTTCTTTGGTGCGTCTTTTCGTTCAAGGTATTTCTGGGTGGGGTTGGCGAGGCGGGGCTGCGCGCAGACGACCTGCTCCTCGCCATAGCCTTTGCCATCTTCGTATATCGAGGCGACATTGCCAGGGTTCCCCGTTCCGCTGCGTTCCGCGCCTATATTGCATTTATTCTTGTGAGTGGAATATCCGCTGTATGGAACGGGTTGTCGGGAAGGGTTGGATTAGTTTACTCCACGCTCTTCGTTGTTCGTCTCGTAGAATATATGACGTTCTACTATCTTGGTTATGTCCTCTTGGAAAATGGAGTTCGGGTGTGGAGAGGATTAAAAGCATACTTCTATGTTGTATGGGGAGTGGTTCTACTACAGATGTTTCATATCCTTCCGTCAGCAAGCAGTTTCGGCGGATCGCGCGCGAGTGGAAATACGAACGGCCCATACGAGTTGGCGGCTGTAGCCGGGTTCTTCTTCTGCTATTTCGGCTTTCGCGAAAGGAAGAAGCTCTATGCCGCTGGATCTTTTGGGCTCCTGATCCTGACAGCTTCGCGCATTACCTTTGCCGGAACTATCATTGCATTTCTAAAGGGTTATTTCTCCCGCACCCGCTCGAAGATAAAGGCGGTTTCAGTCGTAGTGCTGGCAGTACTCTTAATTTGGGCCGGGGCAAGGTGGATGCCGACAGCGGATGAAGATGACGCGCCATCCAATTCAATCGGCAGTCGGTTAGTTAAATCAGCGAGCCTGATGTCAGTCGACTATGTGAGTTTGTTCGCAAGTATTCCAACTTATCGGACAAGCGCAGAGTATATCTCTGGAATGTTCGAGGATTCGGGATCGCGAGCAGTAGAAGTTGAGGCCGACAAGAGCGGAATGCTTCGCGTGTTTCGATGGGCTAGTCTTGTGAAGTCCACCGCGGGGCATGCTGATTCGATGTTGATCGGTCTGGGACCATCTTTTGGTTCGGCAGCAGTCGATGGATATTTCGTTCGAGTGTTCGCTGAGACCGGGCTTCTAGGCGTAGCCACTTTCCTTCTCTTTTTGTGGACAATGGTAAGACGAGGAAATGATGAGACCGGAGCATTTTCTGAGTTCATCATCATACTAATTGTGACAGGCTGCTTTATAGATATCTTTGCCAGCTACAAGACAATGCTGTTGCTGTGGCTGTGGAATGGCATGAATGAATATGAATGGGGGCAAAGGGAGAAATGCGCATAGCCTATCCAATGCGAGTTGATGCGCTCGACAAGCCCGGTGGCGACCTGCTTCAGGTGTCAAGGTACATTGAATCCGGTAAAAAGCAGGCAAAGGATGGCTGCATTGGATTTGACGGGGTTATTATCACTGATCTGGGAGCAGACTTGTCATGTTTTGACCTGATTCATCTCACCAATATTGACCGACCAGTGGATAGTTATCGATCGTTCCTTGCTGCAAAGGCGGCAAGAAGGCCAATTATTTTATCTCCAATTCACCATTCTTACCGCGAGATTGAGCGATATGAGCGAATGGGTAGAGGTGGACTAGCAGGTCGCGTATCGGGGCTGCTTGGATTTACGACTTTGGAATATCTGCGAAACATCGTTCGATCACGGCATCATCCACAACTCATACTCTCCATGGTGCGCATGACGAGGAAGAGCATGAGAAAGTGCCAAAGAGAAATGTTGACAGGTGCCGATCAGATCCTTGTTCTTACCGAGAAGGAAAGGATGGACATTGTTGCTGATTTTGGGGAGATACCAGAGGAAAGATTTACGAATCTTAGCAATGGATTGGATTGCGTGGGCAATGAGGGTGATGAACGTGTCTTACGAGATATTGACGTATGTATGGTTGGCAGAGTGGAGGCCCGAAAGAATCAAGTCGCAGTGCTCAGGGTATTGAATCGGCTCGGACTATCGGGGGCATTTGTAGGTGCACTTAACACAAATCACAAATCCTATTGTCGTCAGTTCAGAAGTATGGTGGAGTGTTCAGGGAGTACTTATATTGGCACTGTTTCTCACGAGGAAGTACTCCGAATCTTGAGACGATCTAAGGTGCATGTGTCAGCAAGTTGGTTTGAAGTGCTATCCCTGGTCGACCTAGAGGCATTTTGCGCAGGATGCGGAGTGGTGGCTTCAGACTGCGGGGGGACGAGAGAAGTTCTTGGTGGCATGGCTTGCTATGTATCCCCAGATTCAGATGAAAGTATAGAGAGGTGCATTCGGGCCATGCTGGACAGGGCAAGCGGTAGCATGGTGATATATAACCGCGAAGGAGCGAGCAAGCCCATCTTAGAAAGTTGGTCCGAGATTGGGAAGAGACTGGCGGAGATCTATAATCAGTACGTAAAGTGAGAGTGCGAAAGAAGGGTTCGATGTGATTTTTGTGATCCGGGTCCACTGAAGGAGAAAGAATGTCAGGATCTGTCGTGGTTTCGGATTGCAGATGGTGGGAGTTAGTTGTAGCAGTAGTGTTGAATTGAACGACAATTCGGAAGGAAGGCAGACACGTTATGCGGGCTCTGAGGGCGTTGGGATGAGGAATGATTTCTGTTGTGAGGCTGATCTGGGCCTAATGAAGGGCATTCTCGTTTTGTGAACCTTCGAGTGCTGATGGCGATTGTTGGCGTTGCCCGCAGCGCGCTGAAACTGATCGCCATTGTGATTCGGCAGCATCAAGCAAGGCTTGTCGGAACTTGAGAGTATTAGCTGCTCCGGATTGCGTTGATGCTTGTCCGTAAGAGTAAAAATCCCCTTTGGGAACCTTAAGGTCTTGGATTGTGAGCGCTGAGGAATGACCCTATCCTCATGAGTGTCAAGGGTTTGGGGGAGATGACCAAGCGGCAACCAGGGTAGCAGTATGCTGGTACAATGAAGAGGGGGAATGATCTGCATGGAGTTGGAAGTTAACAGCCAGAGGCACGATCCGGCAGAAGTGCAACGTGCAGGCGTTCAAAAGGTGCATTTCTTAGATCTCTTACTTATTCTCACGAAACGCTGGAGAGTTCTGTTGTCGCTGACGGTCAGTGCAGGAGTTATTGCAGCAGTCGTAGGACCATTCATTCCGTACCTGTATACCGCAAATACACTTATTCTGCCGCCCAGTCAGGGAATTTCAGGGGCTGCGATACTGGGTCAGGCTGGCGGCGGTGGTGGTCTGGCAGCGGCGGCTGCCGCTGGCCTCGGGTTGAAGAATGCCGGTGAGATTTATGTTTCTCTGTTTCATAGCCGAACCGTTGAGGATGCCGTCATTCAGAGATTCGGACTCATGTCGAGATATCATAAGAAACTGAAGATCGCTGCTCGCGTTGCACTTGAGGGGCACTCCAGCGTAACCATCGGTCCTAAAGACGGGTTGATGAACATCAGCGTAACGGACACGGACCCGAAGGTGGCTGCGGATATCGCCAACGGCTATGTCGATGAGTTCCGGAAATTTTCTGCCAACCTCGCGCTCACCGAGGCGTCACAGCGCCGCCTCTTCTTCCAACAACAGTTACTTGAGGCTAACGCAAACCTGTCCGCAGCTGAAGAAGCGCGAAAGGGCACTCAACAAGCGACCGGCGTTGTTGAGGTCGGCAGCCAGACACAAGCGTTGTTTCAAACTGCCTCAGCACTCCGCAGTCAGATCGTTGACAAAGAAGTTCAGCTTCAAGGCATGCGCGCCTATGCAACGGAGGACAATCCAGAGGTAGTGGAGGCCAAGGAGCAACTTGCCGAGCTTCAGTCCCAGCTTGCGAAGCTCCGTGGCACGGAGGAGGACGCTGGCTTCATCGTTCCAAAGGGCAAGGTCCCTGAGGCCGAGTTGGAGAGCACGCGCCAGGTTCGGGATGTGAGGTACTACGAGACCATCTGGGAACTCATGGCCAAGCAGTTCGAAGTAGCCAAGCTAGATGAAGCTCGCCAAGGCGGGGTTATTCAGGTGGTAGATGCAGCCCAACCTCCTGAAAGTCCATCCTACCCTAATCGCCAAAAGCTCATCATTAAGGCCATGCTGCTCGGCTTCTTTTTGGCCTGCGTATGGTGCGCCATTGCCGAAGGATGGCAGTATCTGAAAGGAAGCCCGGAAAACAGGCGGAGACTCGACGCTCTTTGGGCATCCTTTCGATAACCTAGCTTCACTACCTTCGAGTTAAGCGTTGTATCGTAACCCTCCGGGCAACAGCACTGTTTTCGTAGGCTTAATTGCATCTTGAAGCTGAGTCATGCGGGATACGAGAGCGATTGTTGCGGGGCGTCGTCGTGACCTGACCCCATTGTTCGTCCAGTTCGGTGTATGAAATCATAACCTATGAGGCGCCCCGGATTTCTGGACCAACTGCGACTAGAGATTTTGGCTTTCAAGGCTCTCGCGAGCTTGGTTGGCGGGCCAGAAGTTCACTCCAGAGTCTCAGTAGAGGACCCCTGGAGTGCGCGATTTCAAAAAGTGCTTCACCCCGATATTGGAGATTTTCCGGCAAGCGAGGAACCGGGTCAAGGGCGGCGTTCTTTGCCGGCGTAGCGAACCCTTGACGCGGTCCGCAGCTTGCCGTATTTCGTTCGATCGGGGTGAAGCACGCTGCTGAGGCTGCGCAGTCGCCTGCGAACGAAGCCGGCGTGCGATCCTGCAAAGCGCTGTGTGGGCGTTTCAGGTTGTAATGGGTTCTCCACTGGGCCAGTCTCTCGCGTGCCTGGTAGAGGGTTCCGAACCACTCCACGTTCAGGCACTCGTCTCGCAGTCGCCCGTTGAAGCTTTCGATGAAGCCATTCTCAACCGGCCGTCCTGGGCGGATGAAGCATAGCTGAACTCCGTGCTGAATCGCCCAGGCTTCCAGCGCCCGTCCAGTGAACTCGCTGCCGTTGTCCAGGGTAATGCTTCGCGGCGCCTGGCCGCGTTCCGTAATGGCGCAGGTTAGCGCCGCGACCACATGCCGACCATGAAGGGACCGATCTGCTTCCAGAGCAACACACTCGCGGGTGAACTGATCGATCACCGTCAAGATGCGATAAGACCGCCCGTCGGTCAGCTTGTCGCTGACGAAATCGGCCGACCAGCACTGGTTCGGACCAGTGGCCGGCCCTGCGGTACCCGCTGCCTGCGGCTGATTTTCTTCCGTTCGACACTGCGCACCTTCAGGTTCTCCTGGTCGTAAAGACGATAGACGCGTTTGGCGTTCACCATCCAACCCTCCCGGCGCAGCAGCACGGTCAGGCGCCGATACCCATAGCGCACATGTGTCGCGGCAAGTTCTCGCAATCGGCAGCGCAGCGCCTCCTGAAGCGGTCTGTTGCTCGTGTACTGCATGGTGCTCCACGAGATCCCCACCACCCGCGCTGCTCGCCGTTTCGAAAGCCGGTACGTCTCCTGCGCCCACCGCGCCAGCCGACGCCGCTGGCGAGGCTTTACAGCTTTTTTGATACGATCTCCTGCAGAATTTGCCGGTCCAGTGTCAGGTCGGCCACGATCCTCTTCAGACGGCCGTTCTCTTCGCGCAGGCTACGCAACTCGCGCAGCTCCTGAACGCCCAGCCCGGCGTACTGCTTCTTCCACATGTAGAAAGTGGCTTGGCTGACACCCAGCTTGCGACAGATGTCTGCCGTTTTCTCCCCCGACTCATACTGCTTGAGCGCGGAAATGATCTCCGCTTCCGTGTGCTGCTTCTTCGGCATGCTGATTCCTCCTCATGATTCGCCCGGAGGGCCTCAACTGCCAATGTATCTCTAGTTCAAGCTGGTACAGCATTTGGGTTTTGCCTCAACGCGATGCGCTCGATTGCCATCGGCAGGAAACACTGGCTGCATCCGGGCATCAAAAAAGCCGGGCCAAAAGCCGCCGCCATCTTCTCGTTGGTCGAGAGTTGCCGCCGGCTCAACATCCCCATTCGGAAATATCTAAGCGGTGTACTTCCCGGTCTCGCCAACAGATCTATCCAATCCCTCGCCGAACTGACCCCCACTTCCTGCGCCGCCAGACTGGCGAATTAGCTTCTCAGCTCTGCGCCCAGACAGTCAACCGTGTAGTTGCAAGGACGGATTCGAAGTGGTGGCAGCGTTCCAAAGACCAGTATCCGGTCTCAACAGCACGCACTCCCCCGATCTGAGCCGCGTAGCGTTCGGTCAAAAGTTCGATGTCCACCCAAAAACCATAACCAATTTTCCCTTTGGTTCCGACTAGGTCGGTTTAGGTTCGTGCGAAGACTGTACATCTTGAATCGGCCGCGGACGCGCTTCTGTCTTACGCCACCCTGCTGCGAAAGCGCTGATTCTCGAGCAGAACGTCATCCGGCCAAAGCTCCACAACCCGAAAGCCGGGCAACATTTCGACGATCTCCCCCAGTGTCGCCTGGTTTTCATAGAGTTCATCATCCGAGTATTCGGTAAACAAGTATCGCGTGTGCTCCAGAGCCTGCCTGCCGCCGCGGATCATTTCTGCTTCAGCGCCCTGGATGTCGGCCCAGATGAAGTCGATCGTGCTCAGTCCCTGTTCAGTCCAGAGCGAGTCGAGTGTCCTGGTGCGAACTTCGATGGATTCGCCGAAGGTGACCGGATAGCGGGTAAGGTGGTTTCGCGGAGCCTTCAAAGACGAGGAATGCGTCCACTCTCGGCCCCAACCCTGCTTGCTGAGGACAAACGGAGACACTCCATCCCGGTCCGAGATCGCGGCGCGATGTAGCACAACGTTGGGAAATTGGGGCGGGTTATTGCGGGGATCAGGTTCAAAGGAGTGAAGCCGCACGCCGGGTAATCGCGCCATCCACTCCGTATCCGTGCCGCAGTGCGCACCCAATTCAATGAAGGTCTTGTCGCACTCTGATTTCTGAAAGGTCGCTTCGACCCAATGGCGGATCTCCGCCGGACGGAGTTGCAACTTTACGCCTTCCCTGTCGAAGAGCTCCCTTGCCTCCTTGGACATCGCCGTACACGCATCGACAGCTTGCCTGGTTCCTAGCGCTCCGGTGAGACGATCAAACTCCTGGGCGCAACGAACGTAGTTTTCCCAGGACCACTGCCGCGGATGGTTGCGATGAAAGGCCGCCGGAAACTCGACGGAGAATATAGGACGGCCGTGGACCGCCATCGTGTACGGAAGCCAGTAGTCCCAGAATGGCTGCCCCATACAGAGTGAGGATTCCGAGAACAGCCGACAGTCGCGACCATGGAGGAGAAATGCATCGATCCCATAAGGTTCCCGAGAGGCGTACGCGCGGTCGCCGTCGTGATTGTAGCGGACAAAATAGCAGAGGCCGCCCGCAGACAACCAACGCATCCGCTTGAGTTCCCACGGCGAGAGTTGCAGTTCAATATCGGAGTTCAGGATCAGAACCGGCGCATCCCTCTCGCGCGCCCAATCGAGCATCGCAGAGATTGGAATGTAGTGGCCGCCGAATGTCGTGATCGAAGTCTTCGTGACGGGGCAGAAATTCACGTCATAAAGCTTCGCGACCTTGGCGATCTCCGAAGGATGGTTGAATGACCACACCTGCATGCCTGCATCGCGCCACGATCGAATCGAGGTTTTCTGCGGTGCGACTCGGTCTTGGCTTGGCGAAAGCGACGTCAGTGCGAACAACAATTCCTTTGGCATCGTATCACACCCTTTTCAAATAGCTGGCAACCAACATCACCTGGGTGGGAGCGGTCAGTCGATCTCCCGCTTCGCCCCTTAGAGACCACACCTCGAAGGCCGTATGGCGGTGGGTCAGCACAGGCGGCATCATCTCGCGCTGCCCGACCTCTCGAAGCCAGGCCGCGGCCATGCGATGCCCATCCCAATCGGTGCCCACCAGGACATAAAGTTTCCCTGAAGACAGAAACTCAATATCGATGGTGGATGTAGAGCAAGACACGACCTGCGTATACTGGCGCCCTTTGAGCCCCACAGGAAGAGCTGCAAAAGGGCGAAGGTCGTTGTTATGGGATGTCGCTCCCGCCTCAAGTCTCGCAATCGTGTAGCCCATCGTTTCGTGAAACGCCACCGCGGCGCACTTGACTTCCTCGTTCGCGTCTTCAGTTGTTGATCGCGCGCACTCCCAGTCGTGCAAGGCAGCCTCGAAACAACCCAGGTTCAAGGGAATGTCGATTGCTGCTTCCTTTGACCGGCGATATGCAACTTCCATCTGCAAAGTCTTGCCCCGTTTGGAATGCGCGGATTCATCAGGGTTTTCAGCATAAAGGTGCTGCAGCATCGAAGCCGAGAATTGTTCTTCGTTCAAACCTGCCCGGCAAAGCGTGCGACGCAAATCCGCGACGGCTTCGCTCGCATCGACAAATGCCTCGTCAAATGCTCCGGCTTTGTCGAAGTCCGCCTTGTGACACACAAGGGTGCTGCAAGACCCTTGACCGGCGTCATCGGGAACCAGGAAGGTGCCCGGCCTGATGCGAGCCAGGATGTGACTGGAAAACTCGGAAGCGACTATCACGCCGGTATCAACAAAGCACAAGACTCCATCGTCGTGTGCAACAGCAGCGCCGCGGTTCCTCGCGTTGGCTTCTCGAAATCTGCTCTGCCCGTCGCAACGCAAGACGTAAGTCCTCGGGTATTGTTCAGCGACCCAGTCGCTGGTTCCATCTGCACGGGAATAGTTGACGACCACACAACTGGATTTGGGTTGAATATCGATCGATCCCAGTGTCTGTTGCAAGCCTTGAAGTCGGTCTCTGCACGGTACTACGAACCAGAGCCAAAGCGTTTCCAAGAAGCTTGTCGGCACCGGAAGAACGGGGCCCGGCATTCGTTCGTGCGAACTGTAACGCCGCACCCCGGTCAGGTGTAGATGGTGCGCACGGACTGAGCGGCTGGGATTTGAAACCTCCATCCCCACGCGCGCAGCCTCCCAGGCAAGCCGATTGTCGCAGCCGAGCACGCCCAGATAAAACGCGCATGGAAATTCTCGGAGGGGAGTAACAAATATCCATGCATCCTGGCTTGATGGATAGTCGAAGAAGCGCGAGCAACCATTCGCCTGCACGTCCCAACGCGAAAGGCACAAAAGCTTGCCTGCAAGCTCGTAGCCATCCAGACGCCCAAGGGTCTCGTCGAAGTAGATGTCGGCATTGGCGATCATCACGCGTCTTCCAGTCAGTTGTGAATTCGCATACGAGAATAGATCTTTGTAGGTAAGGCGCCGCCGGTGGGAAATCAGAATCACTTTCGTCGAAGCAAGTTCCGGATAGGAGGACAAGAGGAGTTTGGGATCAGTCTCGCACTCTAAGAAGACGACAACCTGGTCGATGAAACAATTCTTGGCGTTGAGCCGGATGCACTCCAGAAACTCGGCGCGCCGATGCGCGTCCGCATCGAGATAGAGGCCGGTCAACAGAATGAACGAGGATGCCTCATGCGCCAAGAGCGACCCCAACCTCTCTCACTGCGGCCATCATCGGTAAGGAACATTCGATTCCCGTACTGGCCGCCCGATATGAAGCAATCAAATCCGGAGTAAAGCCGGCTGGAGGCAAGGTCTTTCGCCAACCGGAGGGATCGAGAAAACTTCCGCTCTGAAACTTCCACGTGTTTTGAGCATGCCGCAGGTAGACAAACGAGCCCGCGTTCTCCAAGCGCAGTATTCGCAGACGACCCGATGTCGCTCTCTTGATCAGCGCCGCGTCTTCGGCCAGGCTGACGTCTGGATAGTGGATGCCGCCCTGCCATATCGAACGCCTGAAGAGCAACGTTCCGCCATGAATGTCGCCCACGTTCATCCTGCGGTGCAACTCCGGCGTCGTCGACCAGAAATGTCCGGCGGGCATCTCGAGGATGAAGCTGCAGACCAGGCCGGTAAGATCGTGCGTCTGCGCGCGTAGCGGTTCAAGCTGGCGTTGCAGCCTGTCTGGAGCGTGCCAGTCGTCATCGTCCCAGTGGGCGATGAACTGTCCACGCGCACGCTCGCATGCGATGTTGCGTTTCGCGCCGATGCTCGCGCGCTCCGGCAGTCGCACGTGAACGACATTCTGGATTCCATGCAGAAGGTCCTCGAGGGAGTCGTCTCCATCGTCAACAACGATGAGTTCTTTGCTCGCGCACGTCTGCGACCGGAAACACGCCAGCGCCAGCGGAACGAATCGTCGCCGATTGCGAGTCGGCATGATGCACGACACTTCCGGGGTGTCTGCCTTCAGCCAAAGTCCCTCTCCGGCGATTGCTATTAGGGATTCGATGTCGGCGGGCACCCAGCACGTTCCGCGCGTCATCTTGGGGCTTGTATTCGCGTCATGGATAACACCGATCGACAGGCTGGGATCTTTGAGGTCAAGACGTTTTTGAGCGGGAATGCGCGCCACAAATTTTACGTCTTCCGCAATCTCAATCGGTTCGAAGGGATTGCTCCGCCACACTCGTGTTGGATAGGACAATGGTCCCATCCACATCGACGTCGGTCCAGGATATTGATAGCGATACGCGATGTTGGTCGAGTCGCATATGTAAAACAGGATGCTCGATCCGCAGACATCGGCCTTCATTTCGCGCATGCGCGTGATCTGCCGGCTCACGCGGGTCGGAGCATGCCAATCGTCGTCATCCCAATGGACGATGTACTCGCCACGCGCTTGCGAACAAGCGAAATTACGCTTGGCACCAACTGGTTCCTTTTTGTCCATGCGGAAATAGCGGACGCGTGCATCGTTGGGAAGTAGATCCTGAATAGGGTCTGTTCCGTCGTCCACAATCACCAGTTCGAGGTTCGGGTAGTCCTGGGCCAAGAAGCAGCGCATCGCGCGGGGCACAAACTTGCGCCGGTTGTAGGTGGGCATGATGCAGGTGACAAGCGGTGCCGCAAGCGGATAAGAAACGGGGGAATCTGCCATAACGGCCCCGCGCGACACCGAGATTTGAATTAAATCGCGGGGAGCGAAGTTGGGGCACGAATCACCGCGGCAGTCCGAGCGATAATCCGACTTCAACCCGCGCAGTTGGAGCCCGCAAAACTTACTCTGATACAACTCCCTGGCCTTCTGCAACTCTTGCGCGGAAGCCGCCGCGTCGCCCGCCGGCGCAGAACTGCGATGGACATACGCGCCGCATGTCCAGACTCCCAGGAAGCCCGCACGCTGCGCGCGGATGTTGTAATCCATCTCCCAGTAGGGGCCAGTGTAGCCCTCATCCGCATCGCCGATCGCGTCCACTACTTCGCCGCGTACCGCATAGCAGAAGTCGCCCAGGCTGTGCAGTGGCGCGAGTTTCCGGCATGCGGCGCCGAAGCGGCGCTCCACCGATCTTGCCAACATTTCGGCACCCACACCCGCGTCAGTGTCACGCGATAGAACGCACTGCTGGTTCCAACTCCGGTTGGTCGACGGCCCGGTAAGCCCGCACTGTGGGATGCGGTGGAACGTGGAGAGCAGGCGTTCCAGCCACCTCGATGCGGGCAGCGTTCCGTTCTCCAGCAGCAGGTACACCTCCGCATCGCCCGAGTGAATCAGGCGATTGAAGCAGCTTGCGGCGCCCCCGGAAACACTCGCCGGCAGCTTGATGTACTCTCGAATCCTGGCAAGGTGCGCCGCCATCGCGTTGTCCGGACGATCCGGCAGCAACAGCACCCGCGCCATCGGAGCGGTGCGCCGCAGGTTCTCCAGCGTGCGATCGAGCAGTTCCGGCATGGCCCGCACCGGAATGCCGATCACGACCTGCTCCGCGCTCCTCATCTGTTCGCCTCCTCTCTCCAACCGCTCAGCAACTACCCTTTCGCCGGCGGCGCGGGCGGTGCGGGCAGCCGTGCTTGAAGCTGTTGCACCGTGGCCGCGAGATCGGATAAGGAAGCCAGTTTCGTCTGCAGATCCTGTGTCTGCGTGGTCAGGGTGGCGATCTGTACATCGCGCGTTGCAAGCGCGGCCGCCTGACTGGACTGTAAAGTTGTCAAGTCCGTCTGAAGGGTGGTCACAAGATTCTGAAGCGATTGAATACTCTGCTGTGTCGGCGCCTGAGCGGTCTCATCCGCAGTGAGGCGCTGTTGCAACTCCGCGTCCTTCGCTGCAACCGCATCCACCTGCTTCAGCACACTGACCTGGATAGTCTCGACTGTCGCGCTGAGGTGATCGACCACCGGCGGCGTCGGGACGATATAACGAACCTGGTTGTTGGAGTCGACCACCAGCGTTACCGATGAACCGGCTGGCACCGTCGGGGGCATGGTCGTGTAAGCGGCTATGTTCTTGGTAAACGCGGTTGGATCGTATATCTCGGTCGCGGCTATGTTCACCTGCGCCGCTGCGAGTTTGGTCTTGGCCTTATCCAGCGGGAGCCCATTGGCCTGGTTCAACTGGAATCCAGTGACAGGGGTTGGCGGTTTGAACGGGCTGGCAATCGCATCCAGCGTCAGGTTGGAGACCGGCATCGCTTGCTGAACAAAAGCCGCTTGAATGTCGGCTGCCTTCAGGCCTCCGACTTTGCCGGCTGCATAGCGCATGGTCTCACCGCTTGTCGACGCAAATCCTCGATAGGGTATATTGCCGTCACTCTGCGGAGCCGACACCTTGCTTGCGAGGTCGGGCAGAATGGAACAGCAGAAGTTCGATACTAGGGTCTTGACCAGCGGAATGATGGGAATCAGAGAGAGCCAATACCCCCACGTCTTGAACGTCTTCACATACTGCCGCGCTTCAAGGTTGCATATCTTGTAGACCTTCCCGTTCCTGACCGTGATGCACGCCAGCCCTACGCCGAGGCCTTCCCTATTCTCCGTGTCGCAGGAGGCGCATGGCGGCAGAAGTAGATCGCAGAAGCAATCCTTGAGGTTCTGCAACAGCGCCGCGGCCAAATCGAAAAATGCATTTATCGCCTCCACGCGGAATCCTTCAAGAGCCGCATCCTCTGTAAACGCGGTCATGCTTCCGGGAACAACGCCGATCGTGTTGGCGGTGCTGTTCAACACATACATGGCGCCGGTGTTGTTGCCGACATTGGAAATTGCGATCGAAGTTGGGTGAAGCTCCATCGGGGTGTATGGCGCCACCTGAATCGCGGCGTTCACGGACGTCACCTGCAGCATTCGGGAGCTGGCCTCGAGGGTTACCATCAGCGAAGTGAGCTGATTATTTTGGGCCAGCCGTACGGTGGTGTTCTCACCCAGATCGTAGGACGCCTGTTGGCTGGCGGCGCCGTTGGATATGTCATGTTGGCCCTCGAGCTCGACTGAATACTGGAAAACGAGAAGCTCCTTGTCCGCACCGGCAGATGCGGCGGCGCTCACCGCGATTATGGTGACGGCAGTCGGCTGCCCCGTAACAGCAAGCGACGGCTCCGTATAGGAATACAAAGCTATGTCGTCGGTAAGATCGCCGGTAAAGCCGGTCATCTGGAACGTGGACGGAGCGTTTGACGAGGACGCCAGATAAGCTCTTACCTGATCGAAGGTTCCGCTTGGGACATTGCCGCTGTTAGCAGTTGCAAAAAGATACTCGCCATTGCTGATGAGGTGCCCGATCGCGGCAAAGCTTGCCACGGAAGTGGTTGCCGGCGCGCTGCCCCCGCCGAATGTGATCGAGAAAATTCCCTGGGCCTGAACCGAGGCATAGAGTGTGGGCAAAGGCGCTCCGGCAGGATTTGCGATCGTCGCCAAAGTGAGGAATGGAAGCCCTCCCAGGCTGCCGGTCGTCGTCCAGGTCACGCTGAATGAGCTGACCGTTCCCACCGCGAACAGAGAGTCCGGATTGCTGGTAGTGGTGTTCGTTCCCGTGGCAATGGCGTAGACCTGCGTGCCGTCGAACGAGAACGCCACATCCTGCACGACCCAGCCACTGGCGTCTCCGGGAATCGGAAGAGAGATCAATTTTGCCAGTGTCTCCGTCTTCAGATCGTAGAGATGGATATCCGGGCCTGCGCCCACGGCATAGCCAATTCCCCCGGCCGGATCGACGCGCAACCGCGTCTTGAAGCCCTCGCCAAACATCGTACCCATCTGATGCTCAACGCCGAGCGTGTACTCTGGAAACTCTCTCGCCGAACTCAACAATGCGCAGAAGGTCTTGTCCGAGAGCTGTTTCCGCAGCCAGTTGTAAAACTCGTGCAAATATCCATCCTCCGCCCTGGAAATATACACATCCTTCGTCAGACTCGGCTGGATGAACTGAATCAACAGATTCGTCAGCGACGATACAAGTGCCTGCTTCTTGGTCACCACCTTGTCGGAGGAGACATACTGGTCGCCGTATTCCGCGTTGAATTTGTCGATAAAGGTCTTGATGCAGTGGTCGTAGAAATCCATCAACAGAGTTCCATCGAGCACCCTATGCAGGAATGTCGGCTCGTCGCATGGCGCCAGGCGGAAGTTGACGCAGGTGTTAGGCTGCTGGGTCGGGGCCGGCTTTCCGCAGCACGAAGACTCTTTAGCAGGCAATCGATTTATAGAGACCGCAACTTCATCCAGCGCTCGGGTTTCAGCGGTGTCGCCTTCCGTCGTGTCGAACTTCGCGCGTTCGAGCACCAGCTCGTAGTCGCCGTCTTTGAGCTTGCCGTCCTGGGGAGTCCCGCTGAGCTTTGCCAGGTTCACCGGCGCCGCCTGATCGACGATCAGGTCGTAGCCCTCGCAGTCGATTGCGTAGCCCTTGGCGACGCTGACCTGCGTATCTCCTGCGCAACTGACTGCCAACCCGCAGACCACTCCAGCCCCGTGCAGCTGCTGGTTGTGGAAGCGGAGCCTGGCGGCAAGTGCATCGATCGCCTGCTGAACCGTCGTCGCCGATCGCAGTTCGCAATCCGATCCCTTGTAGCAGACATCAGTGGCGCAGATGTTCAGCAGGCTGGGGAATTGGCAGCGGCAGTCGACAGGTTTATTCCACACGCCATTGCTGACCGTCAGAATCGCCAGCTTGCAGTACGAGTGCGGACTCCCCACCGGCGGCTGCGGAATGGGGTTCACATTGGGCACATCGAACGGGGGCCATTCGATATCGCCGGTTGCAGTGCGTGCCGGGATTTGCCAGTAGTCTCCCGAGGCATAGTGCCCCGCGGTAAAGTTGACCTGAACATTGTTCTCCAACAGCATCCAGCCCGGGGCGATCTGGATGCCCAGCGGGTTCCCGTTCGCGGCAGTAAGCATCACCTGGCCTTGAGGCAAAGTCTGCGGCATATCCCAGCGCCGCAGCCGGAGCGACGTGCCGTTCATCAACTGCGCGGGCATCGTAGCCGCAAGACTAATGCTGTAGGCCGGTGTGTTGCCGTTGCCGCAGGGCGCATTCTGCTGCAACGGCGGCTGGCCAATCTGCGCCAGGAACCTCGGCTGACCGAACATCTCGGACTGCGGGCTTACAATCTCCACCCAATCACCCTGTGCGAAGCTATGCAGGTCGTCCTTGCCGAGATCATTGACATACACATTGCCCTGCGGATCGATGCACAGGATGGTCGATTCGACCATCGCATTGTCCCGCGACCAGACGAAGGTAGCGGCGGCGTTGTAGTCGCCGGACTGGAAGATCTCCACGCGATAAAGCTGGTTTTCGAGCCCCAAGTATCCCGCCGACGGCGGCAACAGGCAGGGGCATAGGTTATTCCCGGGCGGCGGAGCTTGCGCGTTCATCAGGCCGGTGGTCTTCGCGGCGTACTTGAATTCATCCCAACCGGGAAAGTCGCTGCAGCAATCCAGCGGAGACGATGTCGGCGGAGACGCCAGCGGCGAACTCGGCGGGCTAGCTTCTCCGCCATAAGGAATCAGATGGACCTGCCAGGCCGTTTGAAGGCGCTCACAGGTATCCGGGCCGCCCAGCGCGACTTCGCGAATGTGCGGATCGGCCAGCGCGTTTACCTCGCGTAGCCACGCGTCGAGCACGACGAGATAATCGCCGTCGGGCAGATTCAGCGTCTCGCCGTTCGGTCCGCTCAGCGGAGAGGATTCCATTGCGGAGTCCCACTGGTCGAGCAGAAATGGCTGCGTGGTGAAGGTCGTAACGCGCCGCAGATTGAGGCTCTCGGCTTGCGCCAGACCTCCAAGCGCCTCGGCGATGGTGACCGTGAAGAAGTTGGGCGTATTCGAGTTCGGATCGGTCGCGGCGGTGCTGGCGCCGACGGCTGTCACTTGTGCAACGAGCGAGTTGCCGCTGTCATCTGCCAACTCGACCCAGTCGTTGACCGCCAGATCCCGATCGTCGATCGTCAGCGACGGCAGATTGATCTGCGTACCGGCGGTCGCAGTCGAAGTTGCAGCGATGGGAATCCATTGCGGGTCGAGTTCGCACAGCAGCCCGTTGACGTAGTAGCGGCCGGGATGAATTCGCAGATCCTGCACGCCGGCAAGCTGCGAGACGAGAAAGCCGTCTTCCGACTTAGGCGTGCCGCATTTACCGATGAGATCAACGGTCTCGGTCTGGGTGCGGTGCAGTTGCAGCGCCAACTGCTCGTTCCAGTCGGCGTCCACCTGCACCCGTCCCTGCTGCATCAATACGCCTGTATAGTGTTTCCCTGGGTTCAACGAATTGCGGCTGAAATCACCTGCCATACCAACCTCCGTCCAAATCCTGGCGCTATGTAGCGAAGAAGACTCCCGCTTCCATTCCGAAGCGGAGATAGTCCTTGATCATCGTGTTGAGATTCGATAGCCGTTGCGGCTGATAAACATCGTGAAACACCCCGATCTCCGAGTTGTCGTCGGCCCCGGTCAGAAGAAGTCCGGCGCTGTCGGCCAACTGGCAATAACCCGGATCGCCGAAACGCAGCGAGGTAAACGCCGGCGAGGACGGCTGGTTCGCGACCGGATAGCAATTGAAGCAGCGCGGCAGCCGGGATCTGGGCGGCACGTAACAGAAGCGCACGCATCCCTGCTGCAGTTGATCTGCAATCACCGGTGCCATCCACACATCGACCGCATCCAGCTCGGCAAAGAAGATGGAATCGGAAGCCAGGTCCATGCGCTGCGTATGCACCTTGCCGATGATCGTGCAGTTGACCACGGTAAGCGGCGCACCCGCCGACAACGCATCCAGATAGCAGGCGTACGCCACGTCGGTCGGCGATAGCCCGTCCACGATGCAGGTTCTCAGCGAGACGGTATTCTCTGAGCCGATGCGGATCGCGCCCAGAATCGAGTGATCGACGGCAATCGCGATATTCGACGAGTCGATCCAAAGGCTGGGCAGAGGAAGCTGCGCCGGCGCGCCTTGAATCGACGGAGTGCTCGCGGGGTTCAGCGTGCAGTGCGAGATCTGCAGCGTGACGGATGCGCTGATGCTTGCCTGCTCCACCGAAATGCTGCCGCCGGCGATCACCAGCCCGTTGAGAGAGAACGTGCTCCCGTCGCCCCCCGTGACGACGAGGTCGCCGGAGAGCACCAGCGTGGGCCGTTTGCCATTCGCCGCGCGCAGCTGCACCGAAGCCCCGGCGGGAATCGTGAACGCCGGCGCTTCAACGTAATATGCGTTGTCCTCAATCTCGACGACAACCGCGTTGGTCGTTGACGAAAGCATGGCGAGGGCCCGATTGATGGCGTCCTGAATGGCATGAGGGCCCGACAACACGGAAACGTCGGCCTTCGTCGTGAAGAGCCGCGCATAAGGACCGCCGCCAATCTCGGACATAAAGCCGTAGCAGTAGGTGGTCTGCACGTTCGTGGGAGGCGGGCCCGCGGCCGGAAAGACGATGCGTCCCAATTGCGGATCGATCCCGACATTGTGCTGCGGCTGATGCGCCCACCCGGTCACATGGCCCGACGAATCGGTTACGTCACTTAGATTGCACGCGCGTACCTCATTCACCGGCACCATGCCCCCGGCGAAGCTGACGTAGATGCTGCTGCCATTTCCGAAGTAATTCGAGGCGCCTTTCAGATCGCCGTGCAGCATCCAGCGGCTGATCGGCATGGGGACATTCAGGGGCGTCGCCCGCGGCGTGCTCGCCGTCTCCGTAACGGGCAACGTGAACAGCGGGATGCTCTTGCCCAGCGGATCGAAGCAGAACCGGCGTTCGTCGATCTGACAGGCCGGGGAGAACTCCATCTGCTGCTGTTGGAGCCTCCACAGGAAGATGCCGATGTTGGGGATGTTGTATTTACCCAGACCGGTTTCGATGTTGCGCATCTCGGCGGTGCGGGCACAGGTGTCGAAAGGTGTGTTCAAGAGCTTCCGGTCCGCGCGACGGATGTCCGAGACCGATAGGTTGGTCGGCCGGATGTGATTCATGAATTGCGTCATCGCCAGAACCTGGAAGTATTCGACCACGTTGGCGCCCCAGTCCGTCACGTCGCGTGCGATCGACTCCATCACCGAGACGGTCCCTTTGCGGCGGCGGTTCTTGATCGTGTCGGCAACTGCTGCGCGCACCGTATAGCCCGCGCTCGGAACATCGACCAACCCCTTTAGTCCGACCAGGTCCGCGATGTAAGGAACCACCCAGTCAGCGCAAGTTTCGATGAAGAGGTCGTCGTAGGACTGGACCAGGCTGTCCTGCAGCACCTCGACCTGCTCCGACAGAATCGAGATAAGCGCCTGCAACGGTCCGGTTTGTGGATCGTTGAGGGCGTTGCCCGCCTGCATCGCGGCCTGGGCGTCCCGGATTCGGTAGACCGCCGGCAGCAGGTTATATATCTGATTCTGGTCAAGGCTCATGTCGTCACCGTCGTCACTGTGATTCCGAGTGTTCCCGGATCGATGGTAAGAAGCTGCGCCGGCGCGATCTGGTCTTGGCCCCCAGTCTGCGGCACGGTCGCTACCAGTTGCGAGGCAGCCTTCAAAGGTTGGCCAGAGGGGAATATCGAGACGATCACGTCCACCACTCCGGCAATGGCCTGGATGACAGCAATGACCTCGCTGCAGTAAACAGGCTGCCCGAAGTCGCGCGCCGCGAAACCGAATGTGGTCCGCAGTGCTGCCTCGATCGCCGCCTGTACAAGTGGCTGCTGGTAGTCGGGAGAGATCTGCACATCGGCCGTCATGTTGAAGTTGAGCGGCGTGTACCGATTCACCAAGAGCTGCACACCCGGCTCGGAAACCTGAGAGATCGCCAGCGGCAGTGCGGTCAGCACGCTGTCAGTGGATGCGATCGGACCGGACTGGCCGGCGATTGTGAGCACCACGACGCGCTGCTGGCCGTCCCACGTCCAGGTCGCAAGCGCCTTGCCGATGCCCACGAAAGCGAGCGCGAAATCCTGATAGTCCTCCAGTGAAACCACGCGGCCCAGCGTCATGATGGCGAGCGTCGCATTGCCGCGGCCTGTGTTGAGGTCTTCGGGATCAGCGGCGCCCGAGGAGGCAAGCGGGTTGTTGACACCGCGCACTCCGAGTGGCCGCGACATGAGTTGCGAAAGCTGGTTCGCATTCACCAGTCCGGCCGAGCCAATCCCAAAGCGATAGGACGCGGTCACATTGGCGACGCCGGTGGTCAGGCGTGAGCCGGTAATGCCGTCGCCGAATGTAACCGTGGTTACGCCGCTGTCGTCCTGCGACGTAATGTAGATATGCTCGGTCGGGCCATGCCCGTAGAAGTACGGCACCTCGCTCCATAGCACGCCGTCGACCCACACTCGCAACGTAGTCGCGCTGCCCGCAACAGCGGGCGATTGCACATACGTGAGCGGCGATTGGTGCAGCACGAAACTTTGAAACTGCTGCGTTCCGTCTCCGCTGCCGAGCGTCTCCTCCACCGTCTGGCCGTTGGTGGCCTGCGCGACGTTAGCGTTGAAGGCCACGGTGGAGCGCTGATAGGTGTTGGCCAGCGCGCTGGTGCTGCCCGTCGGGCTCTCCAAAGTAATCATTGTGTTGCCCGCACACACGATGACATCCTGCAGCGTGCAGACCTCCGCGGCGGCAGGGCCGGTCGCAGGCGTCGCTCCACCGCTCGATAGGGTCGTGCCGCTGATGATTACCTGTTGCCCGGCCAGCAGCCCCAGGTATGCGCCGTCCAGCGTGATCGTCTCGGTTTGGGCCGTGGTGCCGATCGAAGTGGCGATGGGCACCGGAGCCAGCGGGAGAGCTTCGCCCTGGCATAGGATCGTCGTATTGCGCAGCGTGAAGCTCGATAACACCGATCCAGCCACCCATTTCACCGTAAGCTGCGAGACCTTGCCACTGATGGAAAAGTAGCTGACCGACGCGGCAAGGTTTTGCGTGACCTGGAATACGGCGGGGCCTGGAGGGGCGGTTGTACTTCCGGCGGGTGCGCTTGCCAGCAGCATGATGTAGCTGCCCACCGCGATCTGCGGATACAGGCTGTCGAGGTAAAGCGCTCCGTTCCATTGGTCAAGAGTGAATGGTCCGGTGTTCGACACCGAATCAAAATCCCATGCGGGAGGCGGATACGCCGCCGGGACAACGATTGGCGTTGGCGGGCTCGAAGCCGAAGAAAGCTCTTCCTGAAAGAGGCTCGGATAACGGAGCGCGGGCTGCAGAGAATTGTAGTTCGGGGAGTTGTAGCCGAAGGGCGCCGCCTGCTGGCGAAAGATCCATATGCTGCCCTGGGTTGTCGCCGCGGCCGCGGCCTGTTGATCCACAATGAGCGACAGCTGATCGAGCGGCCACTGGTTTGCCGTGGCGGCGGCAACAACATCTCCCGCCTCCCACCAGTACTCTGGATTCACAAGCAATGCGGCTGCGGAGGGAATATCGACTGCCGCCTGCAACACTTTGAGCTGGCCCGGCGAGGGGGGAGTGGGCAGTCCACCAAGCCCATCAACGAACGAGGTCGGACCTGGTGCGTAGTTATTGGGTTGTGAAGGACTCCAGCCCGCAAGGTTGAGCTGCGTCGTCGATCCGTCCGCTGAGACCGACACGCTGAGAACCGCTATTGGCGCCGGCGTTGCGCCGATCCCGCTTGAAGGAATCAGCAGCAGTTGATCGCCCACCTTCACATTGCTGGCGCTGCCGCTCAGTAGGATCACAGTCGAAGAGGCAGAGACCGTTTGCGGCTGCAGCAGCAGCGGAGTCATCGCATTCCACTCCGCGCGCGCGTAGATCTGCTCGACGGTCTCGAAGGTCTGCGGCTTCTGCCCCGGACCGGGGATGCTCTGCACCTGGGTCCCCGTGGGTACGATCACGGACGGCACCAATTCCGGCATCACCGACGCATTCACTCCCGCGGTCAGCACTGTGCCGAAGGCGCCCGCTGAAGGATCGATCGTAAAAGCAAGGTAGGCTCCCGCAGCCACGCCGGGAGACATGCGGTAGCCGACCAGATTGGCCAATTGCTGAACCGAGCGGCGTTCGGTTGCGGTACGCAGGTACGATTCATTCGCCATGCGCTCGGTATAGAACGTCAGCACATCGCTCATCACTGAAAACGCGTCCAGCAGGGCAATAGTGAAGTCGTCCGGCTCGCGCGAGCGAAGCTGCTGGAGAGCGGGCTGGCCTGACTGCGAGATGCGCGCCAGCAGTGTCTCGTAGAACTGCGTGTAGGTGCCAACGCGGTAGGCGATCGCACTCAGGCCCGGCCGATTCTCGATCGGCTGCGGCGTCTCCTGCGTGATGCCTTCGGAGCAGCCGCAGCAGGTGAGAGTGGTAGTCGTGGTGCAGTCGCAGGTCATATCAGCACGCTCCGCAGTCGGTCACGGTCAATACGCCTTGTGCCGGGCAGACGGTCACGGTCAATACGCCGTGTTCCGGATAGTTGGGATCGTTGGCGAGCCGCGCAATCTCGAGCGACTGCATGGGAATCGAACCCGAGCTCAGTCCGCTGGTCGCGGGCTGTCCCTGGCGCTGGAAGGTTCCGACCGTAACTGAACTTACTCCCGCGATCCGCTGTACCGCGGCGATGATCGGGCTCAGATACACCGTCTGTCCGAAGGTAAAGTTCTGCTGGCTGAACAGCCCCACCGAACCGTCCGGGTTTGTGCCGGCGCTGAGTGCCAGCAGAATAGCTTCCTGCACATCCGGGGCGAGATAACCTGGAGTCAGGCAGAAGCAGATTGCAATCTCAAGCGACACATAGATCGGAGAGTCCACGTCGACATCGTGTCCGGCCATCCGATAGAGTTCCATGCCGGTGACGATCTGCTGCTTTGTGGCCGCGCTTATCGTCTCGGTGCCCTGCGGTTCCACGGCGATGAAGACGGTGTTCCAGCTGCCGGTCCAGCGGAACGTGCCGCGGGCCTGCTGGATCGTCGGGTCAACGACCCGGGCCATCGTGCCGTAGTCGGCGGCGGTTACTGCGCGCTCCTGCGTGTTGAACGCATAGGGAGCGGCCGCGCGCACCGAGTCAAGGCTCTGCGGGTCGAGGCCGCCTGTGGCGGGCAGAGGATTTCTCACGGCCGTGATGTTCCCCTTCACCAAAGGATCGTCGCTGGCAACGATGGACAACACATCGTTCCCAACGTTGCCCACCGTGCCTCCGCCCACTCGATAGCGCGCGAAAAATACGTCTCCGGAGACAACCTGCACCCCGAACGTCCCGTCGCCGAAGCGCAGGCTCGTCGTTCCGTCATCCTCCGTCTCGGCGACAAAGTTCTTTGCGTCGCCGGCGCTGTGCAGCAGATCGAGTTCCGCCACCCAGGTATCGGCGGAGTCTTGGTCGGTCAGTGAGATTGCAGGCATCAGCACGCTCCGATCGCGCCCGTTCAGCGCCGAGGTTGCTGGTATGAGCACGCCGGTGCTGTCGACGGTCGTGTAGGGATCGGCAAACGTCAGCGGACCCTTCGCCAGCTGCGGATTGTAGCGGATCGCCGGTGGCGTCACTTCTGCCGGAGAGCACCGGTCGCATCCGCCGGATGTCGTCAGCACCAACGCCGGATTGACCGCCGGCACCACGGGCAATTGCTCCTTGAGGATCGTTCGTCCGCAGTCGGCCAGAGCATTGTTGCCGAGAACCACGGTGACATCGGACACCTCCGGCGACGGGGCGGACGGAACGTAGCTCGACACGCAGACGGCGAAGGGTAGGGCGTCCGCCGGCAGCCACTCGATGCGCGTAATCGGTAGCGGGTCGGCCGTTGGCGGAGTGAGGAACAGATTGCCGATGGGGTCGGCGGTCAAGTCTACCTTGCTCAGTCGCACGGGCCAGCGATGCGTGGGATCGGCATCGGCAGGCGCACCCGTCTCCGGCCCCTTGGCCTCGACGAAGATGAGGACCATTCCGACTGTCAGATCCGGATACGCTCCCAGCAGCCATGCATGGGTCGCGCCGGCAGGCAGGCAGCACTGCTTATCGCCCCAGGTGTAGAGCTGCATCTGGTTATGCAGGGTGTGCAGGCTCACGTCTTCCATCATTTCGAAGGCCTGGGGGTTCTCGTTCATCGCTAGGTTGTAGGTGTCTGACCCAATCTCCAGAAATGGCCCCGGATAACTGCCCTGCGTCAGTAGTTGCTGCGGCCCGTTCGACCAGGTGCGCCAGTTCAGAATGAAGTCGGCACTCACATCGAAGTGAATCCAGGTGCGCGAGTTGCAGCCGTCGAGCATTGCATAATCAACCAGCTTGACGTGCCGGCGCACCGAGGTCCGCAGCCGCGCAGTGCCGAGATACGCCTCCGTCCCAACCGCGTCCTGCTGATAGCTGAGATAGTCGCCGACGAAGGCCAGCATCTCCACCAGCACAATGCCCAGATCGGCGGGGTTGCGCTCCTGCCACGCAGGCACAATCGTCGACATACGGTCCAGCATCAGGCTGCGGAAGCTGGCGTAATCCTTGGCCAGATACGAGAACTTTGGCGCCGGAGAGATCTCGGGCGGGCACTTCTTCGGTGTCTGGCAGTCGAACCACTGCTTGCAGCCCACTTTGAACGAGAATTGGATCGTCGAGAAGACCGGGTCGAAGAGCGCGGGCGGAGTGGTCGACTCGCTGCCCGGGCCGGCTGCGTTGGCAACGAGCTTGAGCGTGTAGGTCGAGAAATCTCCCGGCTGCGATACCGTGATCACCAGAATGTTCGAGCCGTTGGGAGGCGACCCGGGGACGCACTCCATGTCCACCAGCGGGGGAGAAAGCATCGCCCCATTCACTACGTCAACGACCTGGATACCGGTGATTCGCTCGCCGCCGCAAATAACGATGTTCTCCACCGTCAGCTGATTCGGGGCCAGATCGTGCAGGAAGTGAAGGTAGAGCGTCGTCTGGCAGTCGCTGACTTCGAGGAAATCGATCCCGTTATAAACCTCCTGATTGGCCAGCACGGCGCGGCGGCTGGAGTCGCAGCATTGATAGATCATGTGCTCAACCCTCCCGTGCTGAATTGCGCCACCTGCTGCTGCTGTGTGCTGCGCACCGTATACTGCACGACGATCGTCAGCGAGCTGTCGTCCGGCGTGACGCTCACGTCGTTCAGCGAGATCAGGTCGCCCAGCGTGTATTGCAGCGCACCCTGCACCAGAAACTGCGTGGCGGTCGCGAGTTCAATGCTGTTCGGCGCGAAGACCAGCTGCAGCAGCCCGCAGCCGAAGTCGGGGCGATTCACCCGTTCGCCGGGCGCGGTAAACAGCACCTGCTCGATCAGGTCCTGGATGTGCCGGTTCTGCAGGCTCTGAACCTGATCGGCGTCCGCCGTTCTGCCGCGGGGATCGAATTGGTATGGAAACAGAACGTTCATCGCTCGCTCACATTGCGGTTACGCGGACCTGAGTTGAGACGGGAGGCAGCAGCGGCGTGCCTGTCGGCGCGCAGATCGCGGTGCTGCTGAACACCAGCAGCGGTTGCCCCATTGAAGTGACACGCGCTGTTCCCACTACATACTGCGCCGTCACGCACGGTCCGTTGCCGGCCGGCGGTGGCGGAAATGCGCAGCCGGCGACCACGTACGGCGTCGATAGGAAGACCGTCGGCATCGACGATACCGCGACACGCGGGTTCGGCGCGGTCGGCTGCGCCTGTCCGGCGTGCGAACAAAGAATCGTCGCTCCCTGATGCAGCAAGAATCCCGGCATAACTCCTCCTTTACGTGACGACTAATGCTCCCGCGTTTACGGTGACCGACGGGCCCGCCATCACCAGCGTTGCTCCCTGCCCATTGCTGATGGTGATGCCGATGGTGTTGATCAGAATCATTGCGCCGGTCGTGCTCTTCAGCATGATGCCGCCGGTTGGGCCGGGCACGTCGCTGATGGCGATCATGTTCTGGCCCGCCGTCTGGAACACGATGCTCGGCGAGACCGGCAGGCCAAGCAGAACGGCCGGCGGAACATTGGCCATCGAACCCCAGCGGCACCCGACCCACAGCGGATAATCCGGGTCGCCCTTTTCAAATTCGACCCACACTCCCGCGCCGATCGGCGGCACCATGTAGACGCCCATCGGCGGACCCGTCGGCCCGGCCAGCGGCACGCATGGCACCGCCCAGCTCGACGGCGCAAGCGACAGCACGTCGGGTACCTCCACCAGCAGACGCCCGATCCCCAGAGGGTCGATGTTGTTGACCACCGTGCCGCGAAACTTCCCATAGTATTTGCCCGCGTTATCGCTCATACCGCCACCGACTGACTCATCGCGACCAAACCGTCGCGTGACAAGGTAAAGCTCTGCTTGAACTCGCCGCGTTTTATGTTGTGAGTTACCGTGCGCACGTAGTAGAGACCGTCGTAGGTGGGTCCGGCTCCGCGCACGCCTACCAACTGATGGGCTCGCAGCACCGTACCGTAACGCAGCACGTTCAACGTACCCGATCCGGTGATGGCCTCGCCCGTATCGCCTGTCTTGGCCAGCGCCAGCGCGATCGCCTGAATGGAGTTCAGGTTGCCGCCTTCGGGAGGAAACTGAATCTTCATTGGCGGCGTCAGGCGCGATCCCAACGGCGGCCGCAGCAGGCTGATATTGGGCACCGGAATTGGAATCGGAATCGTGCCCGTGACCGGGTCCATGATGGTCATCACCACGACCTTCTTGGCCAGCCCGTCCAGGCTGAAGCTCAGCGATTCGACATTGGTGTTGGCATCCATGTTCACCGTCAAAGCACGCTGAGCGTTGGGGATTTTAACATCCGGGCCGAAGTAAAACAGGCTCGCGCCGGGTACAGGTCCCGGCTCCAGGTAGAAGATGTAGCCGGTTTGTTCGGCCATCTTCTTCAGGTAGGCGAGGTCGGTGCCGGTCTGCGAAGGAACCTGCTGCGTGGGGATGGGAACGTCGGGAAACAGCGGTGGAATGACGATGGGAACGATGCCGAACGCCAGGTACTTGACCAGCAGCAGATTGAGCCGAGCAACCACCGGCATGCACGGATAGCGCATGATTGGAATCTCAATCACATCCATCAACACGGTAAGGTCTTCGCCGGTAAGCGTCAGGGTCGACTGACCTCCCTCGTTGCTCGGCGAGACCTCATGCCGCGTCACGATGCCGTCGATCAGAACATTCGGAATTCCGCCCAGGGTCACAGCCAGAATGACGCGCGTTGTACCGGGGTCGAAGAAACCCGTAGGCAGCAGCGTTTGGTAGATCGACGACTTCTTGTTCATGCTGAAGACCAGTTGAAATCCGCTGCGCTCTCCTCCCGTGTTTACCTGCGCGCTGATCAGCGCATCCACCACCGCCTTGGGTGCTGGCACCGGGACCATCGGCCCGATAAACAACGAAAGATAGAGTCCTTTAAGCATTCGGCGGCCCTGGAATTCCCTGTGGCAGCGTGATGCGGATGGTGTTGCCCGGAGCGCTTGTCAGATCGAACGGTGACAGCGCGTCGTTCGCGTCCGAGACTCGCCAGAACTGCTGCGGATCGTCGAGATACTGGTTGGTCACGTTGTCCAGCCGGTCGCTGTCCGTGACTGTATGCAGCAGCAGCAGCGTGAAGCTGTCGGTCTGCGGCAGGAATCGGCGCGTGACGTAGGAGATCATGGTGCCGTCGGGCGCGGTGTAGGTCGAAGTTGGCAGCGATGCATAGCGACTGGTTGGACTGAACATAGCGTCTCCTTACGCGATGCTGGTAATGCCGAGAGCCGAGAGGCTGACGGAGCCGACCTTGCCCGCCAGCGTCTCTTTTCTCTGTTGATAAGCCAGGTAAATGCTGTTTCCCTTGTGGTCGAAGTCGAGATCGTTGACGCTGAGCACGCGCATGCCCAGGCTGATCTTGGCCCGGATCGGGTTCAAGTTGGTGTCGAACGCCTCTTCCGTCGCGCTGAACTCGGTGATGCGGACAGGCAGAATCCTGTTGGCACTCCACACGAAAAGCGTCAGCGGAGCTTCCATCGGTGCGATCTCAATAGTGCCGGCCTGGGCCAGCGTATTGTCGCTCTGAATCTGCGCGCTGGACGGATAGATCAGTGTCTCGAATGTCGCGAGCTGCGGATACAGACCGTACTGCACGGCGTTGGGGTTTTGCGATGGATATTCAAGCTGGTCGGTCAGGTCGAGCTCCGCATCCAGCTTGATCGTCTCGACCGGAGGCCCGGTCAGCCGTAGCGCGTCAAGGCGGTCGCCTGCCTCGGTCGCCGTCGCCCGCACCTGCAGCGAACGCGTCAGAGAGTCGGCGTTGTATTGCAACGCAATCACGCGCTGAATCGCCAGCGTCGTCGAGTCAACAACGACGATGCCGGCTCGCTTGACATTCGGCGAACCGGGGAATCCGATGGTGGGAAAAAAGCTCACGCGCCGACCTCCTGTCCACTTCCAACGGTTGCGCCGACTTGTATCTCAAAGTGCATAGCTAGACCGCATGTTCTCCCTTGTCGCCGGAGGCAAATACCTTCTTGAGCGCGTCCTCGACATTGAAGTCCGGCTTGATCCACTCAATGTCATCCGCGGTTGGGAGCTGCAGACCTTCGCCGGTCGCATAGTGAATCGGCCTCCTCAGCTTCATTCCCAGGTGAAGGCCAGGATCGTAGTCATAGTGGCCCAGGTCCCACTCCTTTCCGGTGCTCACCGACAGGAAGCCGACACCGGCTTCAGCGCGAACATGGGCGTTCAAAGCCAGTGCGATGAGGAGTGCAAGCGTGGCCTGGAATTCCACGTCCGCCTGGATCTTGCTGTCTTTGTAGTGCGCCTTTGCGGTCAGATCGGCTGCCCCAGCCAAAGTCGCCGTCGCCGATACCGTCAGTCCCCCGCTCACCGACGCGATGTACGCCTCGATCTTGATATCTCCCGTGATGCTGCCGGTAACATGGACGCTCGCGGCGATATGCAGCCGGCTCGTCATATCCATCTCAAATTCCGGGTTTGGCTCGAGCGGCTGGAACTTGGCTTTGGCCTTGGTGTCCAGCAGTTGCACCGGCCCCACGTCATATCCCGCCGAGAGAGCACCCGTAATCACTGCCTTCAGCCCCACTCCACCGATGCTTGCGCCGGGAATCGGAATTGGCAGGCTGATGCTGAAGATCTTGTAGTCGCCATGAAAGCCGTCGAATAGGTCAATCGGCTTGGGAAAGTCCAGCTCCCCGTCGATCTGAACCTTCTCTTGCTCGTCGATCTTGATTCCGGCGCTCGCAATCAGGTTCGGCGTCACCTGGTAGGAGATGTGGCCTTCACCGGTAAACTTCGGCGGACCCTCCTGGCGCGGCGTCATGGTGATCTTCAACTCGCCGTTGGCGCGTTCCGTTTTGATCGTCAGCGTGCCGGTGCCGGAGAACTTCTCATCTTCATAATGCACACGGATGCGCCCGCCGATGTGCGAGTACTGGATGCCGGTCTCGCCGGTGCCCGTGAGATGCCCCTTCTTGTAGACCAGATCGATCTCGACCGGCTCGATCTTCGGCGGATTGAACTTGGCCTTGGCGTGATACGCCCATCCGTCATCGTGGTTGTAGGAGACGTCGGCCTGCACCGGGTCCGAGACGCCCGGAACCTGAAGGTCGACCGATCCCTTGCCCTCGATTCCCTTCGCCTCGGTGAAGGTGATCGAGACCTGGCCGTTCTTCACATACTTCAGCTTGCCGCCGAAGTCCCCCGACTTGATCTCGACTCCGCCGGACCACTTATGGTCGCGCAGTTCAAGATGTCCTTTGGCCTCGTCGACGCCGGGAATGGTGGCGAAGACATCGCCCTCGACCACTAGGCCGGTAGCGTCTGCCGATACCTTCAATTCGCCATGCAAGATCTGTGTGCCGCCCGGCGCGACACGGAACCCTACTTTGCCTTCCGGCTTGAACTCAGGCGCAATCTGCAGCCCCACCTTGGCTTCGGTGATTTCGACGCCCGGAAACGGCAGCTTCGGCTTCTTCACGTCGGTCGTCATCGCAAAGCGGTTCTTGTCGAACTCGAAATTGATTGGGTTGGGCAGAAACGGCACCGAAGGCACGATGGATCCAGCGCCACTCACCGATCCATCCGCATCGATGTTCAGCTTGTGGATTGTCCCCGCGCTGAGGTAGTTGATGATGAAGCCGAGCTTGGGATCTTTGTCCGGCGCCTTCAGAACTCCGGAAGCGTCGCGCACGAGCTCGACCTTGGCCTTCTCGTCCATCTTCAACGGCGGCCCGAGGATGCGGGATGTTGGATCGAGCGTGGCCTGCACGGTTCCGCCGGCCTTTGCGGCGGTCGCCGCAGCCGCATTGGCCTTGGCCTGCGTGGCCTTCGATTTTGGCTTCGCATCCGGCGCGGCCGGCTTCTCCGTCTCCGCCGCAGCGCTGGCGCCGCACTCCGGCTGACCGGTCTGGTTCTTGGGTCGCGTCCACTTCTGCAGCTTCAGGCCGGGAACGAGAGTCGAGGCAGCTTTGTTCTCCGCCACGCCCGACTCGGCAAGCGCGATATCGGTCTCGCTCTCGTTCTCGACGAACACACATACGTCGAAACCGCCCGACTTCATCGGATACGGTTTACCCTTCGAGCCGCCCTGCTGGCTCGCCTTCAAGTCGATCTTTCCCGCGGCGGCTTCGACCTTGACGCATTTGTAATCGGTATCGCCGGGGGCTACGGTGACCGACTGGAATTCCAGGCGAATTGCTGCCGCCGCGGGCTTGGGCTTCCCCAGGGCTGCGGCCTCCGTATCCAGCGCGTTTCTAACCTTGACCGAGGTCTTCTTGAGGAACTGTCCAATCTGCGATCCGCTGGAGCGGTTCGGCGAACTGTCCAGCATCTGGATGTTGTTCGGAACGTTGTTGCCCCCGAATTGCAGCTCCACGATGTGATCCACATCGCAACGCGTCTCCTTGTTGGCCCGCGTCGGATCGAAGGATGCGCCATCGTCTGAGCCCAGGGCAGTCTTCGCCGACTCCTTCCACAGAGCCTCCGCGCTCCCTTTGTTCCAGTGTAGTTTCAACAGCCACAGATCGCGGAGCTTATCCGTATCAGGCCGCTCCTGCTTCACTCCGGTCGTTGTGGTCGGTTCGTTGGAGCCGGGAGCCATGATGGCCTGCAGCGCTTTGGCGGTCGCCTGGGCATCCCACAACTTCTTCGCGCCGGGGCCCTTCTCCGCAGGTATCTCAAACGGGGCCCTCATCCGCACGGCGATTAGACCGGGCGTAGAGTCGGAACGCAAAATCTGCGCGACACCGGCCTGGCCAAGATCGCTCTTCTCATCGACATCGACCCACTCTTCCTTGCCCTTGGTTTTCTCGTCCGCATCCGCCGCCGGAGTCTTGGATTTGGCTGCGCGCGAGAGAACGGGACTGCTGGAACGGCCAGGCGACGCCGGCGCACCCACCGGCCCCGGCCGCTGCATCACCGCATGCGAGACGCTCTCCGCTTCCCGCTCGAGGTGGTGATACTCGCCCGTCGTTTCCATGCCAATGTCGCTTGGCGAGCGCTGCAGGCCATGCTGCTGGATGGTGTGGGTAAGTTCATGCGCCAGCAGTTGCCGGCCTTCCGGAGTCGACGGCCGATACTGCCCGGCGTCGAAGACAATGTGCTGGCCGACCGCGTAGGCGTGGGCGTAGACGGCCCGCGCGGACTCCGCGGCCAACGAGTCGTCGTGTATCCGCACATCGCTGAAGCTGTGCCCGAACTTGCCCTCCATCTCAAACCGCACCTTCGAATCGAGCGGTTGACCGGGCGTTGCGAGGACCCTGTTGACGATCTCCGGAACCTGGTCAGCCTCGCTTTGGCGCCCCTTCCCTTCCGCCGGCGCGGCTGTGGCCTTCGGCGGAAGCATGGCGGCTTTCGGTGGGTCGGCTACCTTGGCGCCCTTTGTCGGCGCAGACGTTTTTACCGCGGGTGCCTTGCCATCCTTCGCTGGCAGCGCCTGAGCTGCAGGTACAGCCGGCCCTGGCTTGGGTGCGGGCGCTTTGGGCACGGGAGCTTTAGGCGCCGCGGCCTTTGGCGGCACAGGCTGCGCGGCACGTGGGGAAGCAGCAGGAGCCCCCGGTACGGCCTTCCGCTGCAGCAAATCTTTCGGGCTCTTCTTCTTCTGGCAACTCTCGCATCCGCCACCCGAGCCTCCGCAGGAGCACTGCCGCTGAAGCCGATGCGAACCCGCCGGCGTGACCGGCCGCGCAGGCGACCAGCCGCCTCCGGCCTTAGGCGCCGGTGCAGGTCCTGCCGCGATGTGCGTCGTCGCGCTCATCCCTTGCTCCCCGGTTGGCGAAGGTCGGGACGCGACGCCAGCAAAGCCTGTGCCAGGCTCTCACCCAAAGCGTACGGGCCTCGCGAGGTCATGCGCAGCGGTGACGCTTGAAAGCGTTCCGCTTCAAAGCTCGACTGCCAGCGCGCTGGCAGGGTCCCGGTGCGAAGCAGTTCGCCAAGTTGGCGCTCAAATGCGGTGGCAATCTGGGCCGACGCTCGTCGATCGAACCCACGCACAACCAAGGCGCCGATATGCACTGAGGCCGAACTGCGCGATCCTCCGGACGACCGCGCAGGCAGAGGCGCAGCAGCCCTCAGGGTTTCCTCGCGATGGCTTGATCTCCATGCGGCACGGCGCTGTGCGCGATTCATACCCAGCCTCCCGTCTCAGCCGCGCCCAGTGGCCGTTCGAGCTTTGCGCACTCACGCCGCGCTGCAATCAGCAGATGTTCCATGCGTACCGGTTCGCCCCGATCTGCCGCGATGTACGCACCATGCAAAGCGATGTTGCGGATATTTCCGCCGGCCAGATTCAGCCGCGAGAGCTTGTCGAAGTCCAAGCCCTCGGACGGCATGGCTGCGGGGAACATTCGCTGCCAGATCGAGCGCCGCAGCGGCTGATCGGGGAACGGAAAGTTGACGAAGAAGCTAATGCGGCGCAGAAACGCGGTATCCAGCGCCGCGCGAAGATTGGTAGTCAAGATCGCCAGGCCGCGATAGCACTCTACCCTTTGCAGCAAATAGCTGACCTCGATATTGGCGTAGCGGTCGTGGCTGTCGCGTACCTCGCTGCGCTTGCCGAATAGTGCATCGGCCTCGTCGAACAGCAGCACCGCGCCGGTGTTCTCCGCCGCATCGAAGATCGTGCGCAGATTCTTCTCCGTCTCGCCGATGTACTTGCTCACGATCTGGCTCAGGTCGATGCGGAACAGATCGAGCCGCAGATCTCGGGCAAGGATCTCGGCGGCCAGCGTTTTGCCGGTGCCGCTCTGGCCGTGAAACAACGCCGAGATGCCGAGGCCGCGAGCCGTCTGCCCGGCGAATCCCCACGTCTCCAAAACTTTTCGCTGCTGGCGAACCTGCGCCGAGATCGCGCGCAGCACCTCCAGGCTGCTCTCCGGCAGCACGATGTCCGCCCACCCGGCCTTCGCCTCGATATGCTGCGTAAGACCGCCCAGAGCCGCTCGCGCATCGGCGTGGCATGACTCCAGCAGCAGGTCGCCCAGGTCGCTCTCTTCGCCCTCCCGCACTTGTCTGCGTGCGGTTGAGCCCATGCGCAGGATTGTCTCGCTGTCGAGCGCGAACTCGGCGGCGAGACGATCGATCTGTTCACTCACTCCGTCTGCGTCCTCGCCCAGCGCAACTGTCCACAGAGCGTGACGATCGGCCGCGCCGGGGCGGTTGACCACCAACTTCTCCACTCTATGCTGGTGCAGTTCCATCGATGTATTGCCGCGGACGACGCACACCCCGGCAAAATTGTCTGCAAGCTTTGCCGCGGCGGCGCGCTCGGAAGGACTCGCATCTCCAGCCTCTATGAGCAACCCAAAGCCGCACAGCGCCGCGTCGCGCTCGATCAGCCGCTGCAGATTCTCCCGCTCCATCGCCGTGCAGGACGCAACCTGCGCCGGAGAGAAGGCGTATAGCCGCAGCCCATTCGCACCACAGGCCGCGGCCGCGAGCTGACGCCCGTCGAGTGTCGCGTCGCCGCCGACTTGCGCGATAGTCTCCGGTTTTTCGTCCCGCGCGATCAGTGCGGCCAGCCGCTCTACCGTCGGTCGATAGCAGGACGGAAGCACTCGCGGAGAATCGACCCGCTGCAACAGCGGCTGCAGCGCAGCGTCGATGCATGGAGCGCCCATCAGGAAATGCAGCACCGGTTCTGCCAGGCTGAGCTGTGAGGTCATCAGCAAGTCGCCCGGAGCGACCTCGATCAGCTTCCAGTGCCGCAAAGGCGCAACGGGCAGAGTCGCGCGCCAGTCCGCACCCGGCAGCAGGCTAACCGCCGCCCGGAACGTTGGGAAGGCAAGCCGGCTGTCGTTGTGAAAGGCGGCGCAAAGATCGGCGGACTCGATATCGAGCTCGGCAGCCGCGCAGAACAGGACGATATCCAACTCAAACGCGCTCAACCCAAAAAGCTCCATAAGCCGCTCACACGACGATGTCGCCAGTTGGCTGAACTGGGCGCGCGTGCGATCCAGCAGGGCACGGATCTGGTCTATCTGATCGCTTGCGGCGGCGGGAATCTCGTGTGCGGTCGCACTTGTCATAGCGCCACCTGCGGGCCGGTGAAGTTGCCGCTTGCATCCTGCGTCAGGACGCTCTCAGCGCCGTCGACCTGGACGCGCACCACGTAGTTGCCTGGAGCGACCCCTGCATACGGCACAGAGACATTCGGGCTTGGAGGCGGCTCAATTGCCGGCGGGCTTGCGAGCACATACGGCGGCTCAGCCTGGAAGCTGTAGGCTAGCGGGACCGGAGGCGGGCTCGACGGGGTTACGAGCTGATTCAGCAGCAACACAACGGTCTGCGTCGCTCCAACCGGCGGATCGAGGATGAGGTTGATTAGGTTGACTGGCGTGCCGTCGATCGTCGACGTGCCCGTCCCCAGCGAGATGTTTTGAATCACCGGACGCAGCACGAACGTCACCGGGTCGGAAGAGAATCCATCGTGGTCGGCAGGAGGTGCGCCGATCGCAAGCGGCTGAATCACCTGCACTGTCTGCGTGCCGGCCAGCAGATCGGATGGTATTGGCGCGACCAGGCTGGTGGGCGTTGCGTTCGCCGCGTTGGGTGCCACCTGGTCGTCGCCAATCTGAACGATAGTGCCATCGATGCCCATCAGTTCGCTGCCCTGCAATACAAGGCTGTAGCCGGGAAGAATTGGCTGGTCGCCCTGGATCGGGGGACTGGTGTTGCTGATTGAGAGTACTTGCGAAATCACCGGCTTGTTGTAGGGAACCACCGTGACCGTGCGGCGCTTCACCGGCAGCGCGGACTTGGTCGAGTTCTCGCCCTGAATCAGCACAACCGACGCCTGATAAGCCGCGGTGGACCGGTACTTGGCTTGAAACGCCGTCCAGAGCCGCGATATTTCCTCCGTCGTCAACGTTTGCGGCCATATCTTGATCTGCTCGACCTGCGTCGCAAGCCCCGAAGTGAACAGGTTGAGCAGCGCCACCGGCAGCCCCGACGCGCCCTCCTGTACCTGCGTCGGACTCGACAGCGACTCCTGAATCGCGGAGCGAGGCAACACGGGCGTCTCATGCAACAACTGCATGCCATAACCCAGCAGTATCTCGGAGTGATACTGCTCCGCGCCGTACGCGGTGAGCAGGTAATGAAGATCGAGCGCCAGCGGCGGATTCTTGATCCGATCGCCGTTCGAATCGAACGATGGGTAGTCGATATTGCGCCACGCCGAGTTCTGCGTAATGTTGTACAGGAAGAGATTGAGCTGGCTCTTTCCGTTTTGCTGCATCGCGTCGACTTTGTCCGGCGGCAGGGCCGAGACGAGCACGTCTCCAAGCGACGATGAGATATCGCGATCGATAAGCCCGTTGTTCAACAGGTCGACGATTACGAAGGAGACCGACGCAATGGCGAGCGCATTGCTCATGCACGGCCTCCCCTCTGCCGCAAGTAGTCTTCAAGCGAAAGACGTGGTCCCGGAGCCCGGCGTATCGGCGCGGGAGCCGGCGCGCCGGGCGGCATCACCGCCTCGACGATGAGCCGGCCGATCGTCACCTGAACCGGGGGAGGCGCCTCATTGACGATCTCCCGGACTGCTGCCGTCCGCTCGCGCGGAGCCGGCTGGCTCACAGGAGCGATCTGAGACACGAGTATCGGCGGAGGCTCCCGGCGCCGCGATGTGTCGCGATCGATCGCCGGTCTGATGTGCTCGTGATCGCGATCGCCGTCATCGCGGTCGCGTGCAGTCCTCACCGCCTCGCGCCCGACTTGCTCGACCTCGATCTTCGTGGTTCGATTTTCGCTTTGCGGGATTGTAACTTCGATCCGCGCCGGCGACTGCTCACGCGTCTTGCTCTGCCGCGGCCTATTTGCCACCTGCGGCTGTAAAGGCTCGCGGTGCGCTGTCGTCTCGGCATGCTGCACATCCAACGCGGGCTCGATCTCCGCCTGCGTTGCAACAGCCTTCACCGGCTTGGGGCGATCTTCGGTACGCCTCAACTCGTTTCGCCGGCTCACTGCCCCTGAATTATCTGCATCCTTCAACGTCAGGTCGGACTTATTCGTTCGCGGGAGTTGCCCCAACTTCCGCGAAGCAGGCGTCGTTGCACCAGGTACTGCGTCGACGAATCGATCCTGCTCCAACCCGCCCGGCTCCTGCGTAGATGCCGCATCGCGCCGTTCAGCAGCCATATTCTGGACATTCAGGAACTGCACCCCCTTCACCGGCTCAAATAACGACGGCACACGCGGACGCACTGCCGGGCGCGTGGCAGTGACCTTCGCCGTAATGTAACTCAGATAGCCGCGCACGCCTACTCCGCAATCAGGTTCAGGTAAATACCCCGCCGCAGCGGGCTCAGGGCGAGGATTTCGCGCTGGCTCCAGCCATAGGCCGAGGCGAGCTCATGAATCTCGCGCAACATGCGCGCCGCCCAGGGTTGCAGTTCGTTCCAGAAGAATGACTCTATGTCGAACATCTCCAGCCAGCTCCTTCCGCAGGCCGGGCAATCCAACGAAATCTCCACCTGCGCCTGCGGATCGGAGGCGGCCATCGACTCGGCGACCGCATCCCTCACCTCCTCGGGAAGTTGCCCGGCAGTGATCGGCTGGCCGTCTCTCGCCGCGGCAAACACACATCGCTCCAGCACTCGTCGGTCGTCCTCCGCTGCTACTCCGGCCAACTGCAGGCTCAGCAGATCCTCGCTCGTCGGCAGATGAAACCGCACCGCATAGCCGCCGCAATCGACCACAAGAGTCTCACCTCCCTCGCCGGCCGGAAGCCTGATATCTGCAACGGTGAACTGCGTCTCCACCGTCTCACCACACTCTGGACAATGCGCGACGCCGTTGATCTCTGATCCGAAGGTCTCCTCCCGCAACGCGAGCAGACAGCGATCCCGCGCTCCCAGCGGAAGTGTCGCGGGATCGCGCGGACTTAGGCCGGCGGCGCGCAGCACCTCGATCGCCCGGCTCAGTGGACGGTGGCTAACGCCTGCTTCCCAGATTTCGAGCAACTTCTCCGATGAGACCATCTGCATTTGGGCCTAGGGCCTGTTATTAGCCTTCCCGTGGGCGGTGCTAGGTGCCGGTCTTTCTCTGTTCAGCAAGCGAGGAGCGGCGAATAGGATGTTCTTTGAACGACGAATGACGACGAAATGGAAGGATTTTCCCCGCCCTCCGGCTTCCACCCCACCGCGCAAAAGTTAATAACTGGCTCTAGCTGGCCGGCAGCGTGTACGAAAGCTCCTTGGGCTCTGTAATCGACGTATCGCGCTCCCAGCCTTCATTCTCAAGCTTGATGTGCTGAATGGCGATTGCATTGGCATTGGCATCCATATCGGGCAGCGACTGGTACTCCGAAACCCAGCAGCGAAAGATCTTGTAGCCGATCACCAACTGGCCGGCTTCGTTGTACACCTCGATTGTGATGTCCTTGCGGAAGTCCGCCAGCGACACTTCCGAACCCAGTCCCGCGCCGTAGTTCCAGACCTTGTTCGCCCACTGTTCGAAGGTGACGTCGTGAGTGACGCCGCGGTCAAGTGTGATCGCGTCGTATTCTGTGCGGCCGGGCGATTTCCGGCTACTGCTGGCGTCCCCGCCGTCGCGATGCTTCACCACTTCGGTGGTCCGCTTCAGCACGCTCATCTTGCTGATGCCGGCGACGTACTTCCCATCCCACTTCAACCGGAACTTGAAGTTCTTGTAGGGATCCAGCCTTGTCGAATTCACAACAAACTGTGCCATTCCATAGCTCCTTCGTTTCTTGGACCTCATTGCGTTGCTCAAACCTGCAGTTGACCTGCCATCTGCTGAATCTGGATGATTACGAATTCAGCCGGGAGCAGGGGCGCAAATCCAACCACGATGTTCACAACGCCGGCATCGATATCGTTTTGCGTGGTGGTCTCGCTGTCGCACTTCACGAAATAAGCGGTAGTCGGGCTTGTGCCTTGAAATGCTCCCTGGCGAAAGAGTCCCTGCAGGAACGACCCGACCGAGAGCCGGATTTGCGCCCACAATGAATCGTCGTTGGGTTCGAAGACCACCCACTTCGTTCCGCGGTACAGGCTCTCTTCCATAAACAGCGCGAAGCGCCGCACCGGAATGTACTTCCATTGGCTTTCCAGCTGGTCCGCACCCTGCAGCGTGCGGGCGCCCCATATCACGCGGCCGATCAGCGGGAACGATCGCAGGCAGTTCAGGCCCATGGGGTTGAGCTGGCCGTTCTCCATGTCCGTCAGTGGAACCGACAGCGCTTGCACCCCGGTAAGCGCGGTCTCCTGCCCTGCCGGAGCCTTCCACACCCCGCGCTGCGCATCGATCCGCGCATACATGCCTGCCATGGCGCCGCTCGGCACAAACGTCTGCAGTTGGCCGCCGTTCAATGGGTTGGCTTCCACTAGCTGCGGGAAGTAAAGCGCACAGTGATCGCCGTTGTCGCCGATATTCGCGGAGAAGTTGCTGAAACCATTCAGAGCGTCGGTAAGGTTCACCCATGAGCTTGGCGGGTCCATAATGTAGAACGCTCGCCGCTGCACGCAGTACGCCGCCGCCGCTGCCTGCACTGTCACATCCACGTCATCCGGGCTATTGCCGCTTAGGTTGGCGGGGTTGTAGGGAGGAATGACCAGCAGATTGAACAGATCGCTGTTCTCCAGCGCGTAGAGCCCCTTCTTCGACCCTTGGTTGCCCACGATATCCAGGTCGCTGATGTCCAGCATGCCGTCGCCGCCGTTCTGCAGATTAACCGGCAGAACGATATCCACAACTACACCGCTCGGCAGTTTCACCGGAGACGCCGGTGTCGCCACAGGTTGTTCGCCGGGGACCTCATAACTGCCAAGTGGATCCTGCTGAACCACCAACAGTTGCGAGTTTTGCGCCAGATATGTCGCCACGTAGCGTGAACTGGCCGGATCGACCGAAAGATTGAGGAACTTCTCCGAGACCAATATCTGCTTGCCGGTGGGATCGGTCAGTTGCGCTGTCAGATTGAAGAGCGTTCCGTCGGCCGGATTCTTTGTGTTCAGGTCGACGATGACGCCGATGTAATCCCCCCAGGCGCCCGGGCTCGACGCTTGGAGATTCAACGTGGTGAACGCGCTCGCCAGCGGACTGGACGGCGGGCTGGCCGTATTGCCTGTCAGGCTAATCGATGCCGTCGCGGCGTCGTCCGGAGCCAGCCGCACGATGATCGCCTGCGACCCCCCGTTCTGATAGAAGTCGTTGACGGCGAAGCTCATCATGCTGTTCGCCCACAGCCCGCCAAAGATGTTGTCGTAGTCGGAGTAGCTGTTGATGGTCGTCGGAGTGTTGACCGGGCCATAGTATGCGCGGCCCACGAATGCCGTGATCGAAGTCGCCACTCCGGTGATGGCATGGACGCCGCTCGGAATCTCCTCGATGTAAACGCCTGGATACGTCGGTGTAACGGGCATGTACTCCATCCTCTCGATGACTGGCTTTGCTTTTCAGACTCACTTGCCTAGGTCGGCAATGCCTGCTTAGGAATCCTCTGCTTCGCTCGATTTAGCCTTGCTCTCCTTAGCAGCGGCAATCAGTCTTTCCGCCTCGGCCTTTCTGCTTGGGTTGAGCCTATAGATGGGTTTTCCACCGGGAACCTGCTCTTCCGTCAAGAACCCATTGGCAATCAGCCAATGAAGAGCCTCTTCGGTGGCCGGAACGCTTCGTCGAACCAGTTCCTCCAACAGCCTCCAACGTGCAATTCCCTCAAAACTGTCCCGCGCATCGGGGTTCCGCAAAAAATAGCTGAGAATATCGCTGCTGATATCGTCCCGCTTACTGTCGCCGGCGCCTCGCAAGGGCAGTCCTACCTTTGGTGCCTACCCTTTAGCAATCGAAGTGCCATTGCGAAGAGCAGCACAAGGCGAAGCAAACAAAGGGAGGAAAGTAACGGCGGCGGCAGGAGGGCGGGTCAAACGTGACACACCGCGCGGCATCGGCCAACGACCGTGCGGACGTCCCGTCCTGAAATTGTCATCGCAATGCGCCTACGAGCACAATTGGCCCACCCGGGTCAGAAATGACCCACCCGGCCTTCGGATTTCCGCACACGCGCGAAGATTTCCACGGCCCCGAGTCGCGAGGGATTGCTTAAGTCCGCGGGTACCGACTGGTTAGATTGAATTATGGATGTATTTCTTGGCCAAGCGGCCAAAGGCGCGGCGATCCTTGCCGGCCTCGTGCGCCGCTCGCGTCACGTTGCCTTGGCATTCGGCCATCATGCGCTGTACGTAGTCTTTTTCGAAGCTCTCGATGGCGCGCCGTTTCTCGATGCGGAAGTTAGGCGGCGGCTTCCCGCTGCCGTCCAGGGAATCAGCCGCAGCCCCCTCCCCCCCCAGGCTTATATGGATGGGCACGATCTCGTTCCCCCTCGCGCTCAACGCCGCCCTATGTAGAGCGTGGTACAGCTCCCGAATGTTGCCGGGCCAGCGATGAGACTCCAGTTTGCGGATCGCGGCCGGAGTCAGCGACTTGCGCGGGATGCCGTCCTTGGCGCAGATCTCTGCCACGAAGTGCCGTGCCAGCAGGGAGACATCGCTGCGGCGTTCGCGCAGGGCGGGCAGATGCACACGCAATACATCCAGGCGGAAGAAGAGGTCGGAGCGAAAGCGTTTCTGCTGCACCAGCGTTGCCAGATCGCAATTAGTCGCCGCAACCACGCGCAAGTCCGCATCGCAGAACTGGTCAGAACCCAATGGGCGAAACGTCCGCTCCTGCAGCAAACGCAGCAGCTTGCCCTGGATCGTCAGCGATAGGCTGTCGATCTCGTCCAGAAACAGCGTGCCGCCGCGCGCCAGCGCCACCAGTCCCTTCTGGTCCAAGCGCGCATCGGTAAACGCACCGCGGGTGTGCCCGAAGACTTCGTTCTCAAACAGATGCTCGGGGATGCTGCCGCACTCTACCGGAATGAACGGCCCACTGTGGCGTCGGCTTAGCATGTGGATCGCCCGCGCGCATAGCTCCTTGCCCGTCCCGGTCTCGCCTGTCAGCAGAATGGCGGCGTCGCTAGGTCCATATTGCGAAATGCGCGTCAGCACATCGAGGAATGCTGGGTCCTCGCCGACCAGTTGCTGCAACCCTAGCTGACCAATGAGCTCCGACTGCATTTCATCGCGGCTGCGGGCAGGCGGTCCCACGAGCCGCATCAGCCGGTGATAGATCTCGTCTTCGCGCGCCGGCCAAACGACGAAGTCGTCTACTGTCGCAGCCGCCAGTCGTATCAGCGGCACATCGTCCGCGGGCACAATTGCGAAGGTGGACGCGTCGAGCGAGTGTGCCAGAAGCAAAGAGAAAAGTTCCTCTGCCCCGGCGGCTCCCCGCAACGCATTCGCAACCAGGAGACTCACCCGCTGGCCGCGCAGCTGATCCGGATGAAATCCGGCCCAGCTCGTACGCTTGACAACGTTCAGCCGAGCGCGCTCGAAGGCGGGACCGATGTCGATCGCCGACGAGACTTCAGGGTTCTCGATAACGCACACACTGGCGGCCATGGGGGGAGACACCTTTAAACATGGAAACGTTCGAGACCGGAATAATCCTTTTGAAACGCTTCGCCCCGCCTTCTGGGCTCATAATTTCGAAACGAGAAAAAGAAAGAGCTTTACGTCGACTCAATTCCTGATCGAGCTGCCGAGTTTCTTGGGTCCGAATCAGTGGCAAGGCGACCGACGATTGACGCTGAATCATAACACTTCAGAACAACGTAGGAAAGACCTTAGACGAAAGCAGTCACCCCTCAACCAGGGCTACACCTTTCGGACTCAGCCGGGTGAAAACCTCGCAAGAGAGCTTTCGCTCCCAGGACGGTTCCGACGATGGCGATGGTATGGACTTTCGCGGACAGAAGCGCGCCAACCATAAGCATCAGTCCACCACCGATCCCTATGCGCGGTTGTACAAGAAGAGCTACGGCAAGGAGTCGAAGTTGAGTTATCTTGGCCATGCCCTGGTAGCGAACCGCAACGGGTTGATCGCCGCGGCGATGGTGACACACGCAGATGGCTATGCGGAGCGCGATGCTGCGCTATTGATGCTGGCCGAGAAGCAACAAGGCCATGTCCGCCGCATCACGGTGGGTGCCGACAAGGCGTATAACAATGAAGCCTTCCTGCGAACGGTGCCGGAGTTGAACGTCAAGCCGCACATTACAAAGGACGGCAAGAACCGCAGTAGCAACCTGGACCGCAGAACCCAGCGTCAGCCTGGCTTTGCGATCAGTCTGAGCCGCCGATGGCTGATCGAAAAGGACTTTGGATGGCTGAAACAAACTGGCCCGCTTCGCCAGATGAAGCTGCGCGGGCTGGAAGACGTGCACTGGCTGTTCGCCTTCAATCTCGCCGCGCATAAACCAATCCGGCTTCCCAAACTCATGGCTCAACCACCGGAAACGCACAGGGAGCACTTTGCCTGAACCAAGGTTAAAGGTATCGGGATAGCCTCCCCGATACCTCAAAGCTCTTATAAACACTGACCAAACGCATGATTTAAACAGATTCAGACTTCGCCGAAACGCAAATCACCAATGAATTCTCTACACCGCAGTGAACTTCAACAAATTCCTAGGTTACTGCACCCGACCCTCGTTGGACCAATACTCCTCGGTCGCGTCGTCCCACTCTGCCAGTTCGGCTCGCGTCATCTATTTCACGTTCTCTGTCCTCCGACTCTCAACAACCGTGGCTTGAACTTGTGATCTGGTGCATTCCGCCCCGTGAGCATCATGCCGGGGAGTTGTTCCCGCACATCGGGTCTATCGTGACCAATCTGGAGACGCCGAGCCGGGCTGTAGGACGGTTCTATAACAAGCGCGGGACGGCCGAGCAGTTGATCAAAGTGGGGAACCAAGCGGTGAAGGTGACGCGGCTAAGCTGCCATCGATTCCGGTCCAGCGAAGTTCGGCTGTGGCTGGGCGTGATTGCCCACAACCTGAGAGACCTGTGGCGGGGGTTAACGTTGCCGAAGAAGATCGAGAACTTGTCGCTTATCAGGGGGAAGGGCCCGAGAAATCGCTGCGAAATGGGGCAAAGCATGGCTTTCTTGTCCAGGCAAATGTCCTGCCGGACACGACCGGTGCCTTGGTTCCGGAAGAAATGCAAAATGGATTGCGAGCGTATGTGAATTGGGCGTAAATTGCTCAGCAACCCGAAGGCAAAACGGAAATCCCGGCTCAACCCCTTTTACGCTTCATTTCCAACAACATTCAACATCGCTAAGGCACGATCGGGAGTCTCTCTGTCCTGATGGAGAACCCTGTTAGAATGCTTCATTGAATGCGTTCGGGAGCATTCAAAAAGAGTCTCAATTCTCAATCGATTTACCATGATGCTGCCCGCCGGCGTTTCTGACTTACGGCTGGAAGACGACTGGTAACCTAGAGATTTCGAAGTAAGGTCAGGCGTTCATGGGTCGAAAGCAGCAGCGTAAATCCGAGCGGCGTTTAGCCCACCAGGCCTCCGCCGCCAAACAAGTGGAGCCGGTCAAGCTACGCGTCGAGGCGCCAAAGTGGCCACTTGAGAGTTCGCGAGAACTGATTGCGTGCGGCTTCGCTCTCATCGCGCTCTGCACCGCGATCATCTATGCTCAGACAGTTAAGGTACCACCCATCGTCTACGATGATCATTTCTATTTGACGAATAGTCCTTACGTGAACGTCGGTTCACCCCTTTCCCGTCTGGGCGCGGTGTGGGAGGAACCATACTTCGCCAACTTTCACCCCGTGACAACAAGCACGTGGCTACTGGATCGGGAACTGTCCGACAAGCGCAAGCCTTTTGACGGGGTAACATTCCGCGTCTCGCACCTGATTTATGCGGTCATTGGCGCGCTGCTCCTGATCCCTCTGTATCGGCGGCTCGGGATTCCCGCGCTTCTCGCCCTGCTCGGCGCGCTGGTCTATGCGGTGCATCCGATCCACACCGAGGTTTTGGCGTGGCTTTCGGCGCGGAAGGACCTCATGGCGCTTGTCTTTGTGGCGCTGTCACTGCTCGCGTGGCTGTGGGCGCGAGACGCCGCGACCACCAATCAGTGGAGGCTGCGCCATTCGCTTACGATTCTGATGGTTCTGCTCGCGGTGCTTTCCAAGCCGATTGCCGTCGTGGTCCCGGCGCTGATTGCAGCCTTTGAGTTCTGTTCCGGGCCTCACGAAGGGGCCTTGCGTTGGCGTTGGACGAACCGGCGTGACCATCCCCTGGTCACTCGGACGCTGGGCCTGACGTTGATCCTGCTGTTCACGGGCGGGCTGTCCGCGGCGACTTTTCACCGCTTGCTCGAACGAGATCCCCTGCACGGCGGATGGTTGATTCTTGTGCCGATCGGCCTCTCACTCGCAATGATGGCGGCTGCGCCAAGGCCGACTGAATTTCGCCAGGGTGATAAAGCGGGGATGCGAATCTTTGGTCCGCCATTCGCCATCCTCAGTGTGGTAGCAGGCGCTGGTTCCGCGTGGACGATCTGGGCGCAAGGGCAGGTCGGTGCGATCAAGGGCGGAACGACCTTGCTTCCGACGCTGAATCTTACTTGCGATGCCATGCTTGCCTACTTCGGGAAGACGTTTATTCCGGCCCGAATGAGCATCTCTTATAACTGGGGCGTGTTCCCGCCTCTGAGCGCGAGGGGGCTGCTGGGTGCGGCGCTAGTCTGCTTAGCGGTGTGGATCGGCGTGCGCTTCTCCGGTTCGGCGGACCCCAACCGGCGGCTGATTGCCTTTGGAATTCTCTGGTTCCTGATTGCCTTGATTCCGGTGTCCAATCTGGTGCCCACGAGCACAAAGATGGCCGACCGCTATCTTTTCCTGCCGACCATTGGGGCGATTCTCGGAATCATCGCGCTGGCCGCTGCCTGGTGCTCCGGTTCTCGGCGCCGCCAAGTCACCGTCATTGCCGGACTCGTGCTGGTGGTTGCGGTCTTCACCGCGTGGTCGCATGACCGCGTCGAGGTGTGGTGCGGCAAAACGACCCTGTGGCACGATCGCCCAGAGCCCGATCTCAGCCTCTGGACGGCCGCTTTGGCAACAGATCCGGAGAATACGATCGCACTTATCAATCTGGGACTCACGTATCTTCACGTCGATCCACCCGATGTCGATAAGGCGCTCGAAAACCTTCACCAGGCATTGCAGATCAGCGAGGACAACCAGTCAAAGAACACCGGAGAGAAAAGACTGGTTTTGACGCCTGTCTACGAAGGACTGGGCGATGGCTATCTTGCGCGGGCATCTCAAATCACGACCGCTAATCCAGGAGATCCTGCCTGGCAAAAAAAGAAAGATGCTTACGCCAGCTCGGTGAAGTATTTTAGACTGACTTTCCTGATTCCGTCGGGATTTGTCCGTTCCGACATCGGCATCCTTCGCCGGTTCTCAGAAGGCTGCGAAGCACTGGCTCAAATGGAAACGCTGGAATTGAGATCTTTGGCGGCGGAACAGCGTGATGCCCTCCGGCGCGAGCGCGATTCCCTGCGCGGCGAGTCCGAGCAAGCGCTACAACGCGCACGGGAATTATTGGAGGCCGGCAAGGTGTCCCCGATGGACGCGGATTACCGGTGGGTGGTCCTGGAGCAAGGCACTGCGATCTTCAACCGTGAAACAGGCGCGTCTGTCGAGGAAAAAGCCGCCTACTACCACCAGGCCCTTGTGCACTACCAGGAAGCGACTACACTCTTCCCTGATGACCCTCGGCCTTTCCTCTATCTGGGACTCTGCTACGAACGGCTTACGTCGACCGAACCATCCGCCGAGAACAGGCAGGAACAGTTTCAACTCGGCGAGGCTGCGCTGCGCAAGGCGGCCGATCTGCATATCGCATCCCCCGACTACAGCCCCGCGCTGCCCTACAGAGGGCTCGCCTTGCTCTACTCTCACATGGGAGATTCACGGGGCGCGCTGAACTCGCTCAGGAAAGCGCGGGAAGCAGACCCTGCAAGTGCCGCTACGGCTCAGATCGACAACGATATTCAAAATCTTCAGCGATACCTCGGGACGAGCCAAGGGAAGAATTGAGTCCTCGCGGAACGCGAACTGCAGGTTCGCTGTCTCCGCTGCCACAACGCATCTCTCCCGATTAACGTGAATAAGCTAAATGGCTGCTATATCCGCGCGAGCACGTAATTGGGCTTTAGTCAATGCGTCTTTACGTTTGTGCGTACCAGATTGTCGTGGGACGTCCATCGGGGCTCTTAACCTTCGCCGCCCAAACCAGCAGGAATTCTTCAAGCGGCCGCAGGACTTCTGCCGAATCCACTGCTAGCTTGATGGGATGAGATGCGCTTTAGCCAATTTCGCTTTGGGTCAGACCCTCTAGAGAAACACGGAGGATCATCAGGATGCGGTCGGACAATTCGTATAGAATGCACGCAGTAGGTAGGCCCATGATTAACGGAAAGCGCGTTGCGGTTGTAATGCCTGCGTACAACGCGGAGAAGACTTTGGAACAGACTGTACGGGCGCTGTCGGATGTGGTGGACATCAAGATTCTTGTCGATGACTCCAGCCAGGACCAGACCGCGGCTCTCTCCCGGAGGCTCGGCGTACAAACCTTTGTTCACAACGCCAACTACGGCTACGGACGCAACCAGCAAACCTGCTACCGCGAGGCTCTTGCGGCGGGCGCTGACATCGTGGTGATGGTCCATCCCGATTACCAGTACACGCCGCTGCTGGTCCCGGCCATGTCGGGCATGGTAGCTACCGGCGTCTATGACATGGTCCTGGGTTCGCGGATTCTAGGAGCAGGAGCGTTAAAAGGCGGAATGCCGCTCTATAAGTATGTCGCCAATCGCTTCCTCACGGCCATTCAGAATCTGTTTCTGGGGGTAAAGCTGTCGGAGTACCACACTGGATTCCGGGCCTTCTCACGGGAACTACTCGAGACGCTCCCGCTGCTCGAAAACTCCGACGATTTCGTCTTCGACAACCAGATGATCGCACAGGCCGTAATGTTCAACTTACGCATTGGAGAGATCTCATGCCCAACCAAATACTTCAAGGAAGCCTCCTGCATCAACTTCAGGCGCAGTGTGAAGTATGGGCTCGGTGTCCTCAGCACGACGGTCGGCTTCGTAGCGCACAAATGGGGCATCGTTTGCATACCGCGCTTCAATGCAAACGGAAGAAAGATCACTCAACAGTACTATTCCGAGATTTCGCACCATTTCTGACAGTCTAACAAGGCGAGAGGCTGACCATGACAATGGCGCGGTGATTGCACTGACGTAGATCGTTTTGAGCTGCCGGTGACCTCGGTAGGGATTGTGTTCAATGCGGATACGCCGCTTCTATGATGCTCTGGGAAAGTTTTATAGGGCCGGAGTCGTTCTAGCTAGCTAGTAGCGCCTTCCGTATAGGTGCGCTGGCTTGCCAGATGATCGCATCTTCAAGATGCCTTCGCATCAAGACCGAAAGCATAACGCGACCGTTCGTGTTCTCTTAATCGGCAATGCCCCACGTTCCCTCAGCCCCCAAGCACCTCAGAACGTAACTGACCGACTATAGGCCTCAAATGCAGGGGACGGGTTCGACGCCGGGTTGGCTTCGATTCTTCCGCATGGCTAACCAGCGGAGCCGTTGCCGCTCTCGGGGCAATTAGGGGCCTCGCCAGTCGTCAACGATCCGTGCTGTTTGCGCGGATCTCGTCGAAGAACGGTGTTCCTTCCTGCTTTACACACTCGGCAGCGTATAGGTACATGGCCGCTGACCAAGTTTGCCAATCACGGCCGCTGGGCTGACCGGTCTGCGCGTGAATCCACTCGTTGAAACCCCACTCCGCCTGGTCTTCGTGCCACGGCTTGACCAGCTCGGTCAAAGCCATCAGTTTGCTCTGCGCCAGGTCCATTTGTCCCGCCGCCACGCATGCCGCAACATAGAATCCGCAGATAAATGGCCACACGCCCCCGTTGTGATAATCGCCGGGCCGGTTGTATCGTTCATAGCGCGGCAGCCAATCAGGATCGTGGTGAAGGATGTACGGAAACAAATTGGGCGGCAAATGCACAGCCAGCTCTCCGCGAATACGCATGGTCTCACACTCGGCTTCAATCCATGCCACTAGGTTGCGGGCCCAGTCTTGCGAAGCGATTCCGTTCAGAATCGCCAGACTGTTGCCCAGCAGATCAAAACGGTAGCTGCTCATGACTTTGTAGGCGTAAAGTGCATAGTAAGGCTTGGATGGCACGGAAATAGCCTCATGCACGTGAAGGTCATTTTCCTCACCGCGAACCACCAGACGGCTCATCAACTCGCGCAATTGATTGGCGGATTTGTGCTCGCCGTAAAGACGAAGATAAGCATAGACAAGCATATTCACGTATAGACCGTAGCCCATCACGTATTGCTCGTCACGCCAGTCGCTGGTCGGCAACTGGGCAACCATCACCCTGTCATCAGGGCTCTGGTACTGCATCCACTTCAAGGCATTCTGCGCAGCCATGTTGAGGAACTCCGGCTTGTTGGTAGATTTCCGGTATAGCGCGAGGCCAAAAAGAAACAGCGGCGTACTATCGCTGGAGCCCCGGTTGGCAGGATCGTGCGCAAGCGATGGGATGTGGCCAAGGGGAGACTGATTGCTTGCCAACGCAACCAATGTGCGTCGCAGCGCATCCGCAAGCTCCTCGTTGCCGGTGGCCAGGAAGCCAAGGGCTGAAATCATCAGGTCCCGAGTGTATGGTTCCGGGTACCCCCACCCAGCGGTCCTGGGCAGTCCTTGAAACGGTCCCCGCGCGTTATGAAGCAGGATACTGAGAGCCGCCTCTTTGGCATGAGCGACAGAGACAATCGATTTTTCATCTACGAGCATGATCACCTCAATGGCTTGCAAGGCTGTGTTGACGAGCGAGTTTTTCTCGTCGCCTCGCTTTCTACTGAATTCCAAGTCGATCGGACATGATCCTCACAAAGCGCTTGGCGACCTGACGATAATCAAACAACTCGACCACGTGCCTTCGACCAGCTTCCCCCATCTGCCGCCGCAGATTGCTGTCCTTCATGAGTTTCAGAAGGTATTTGGCGACGTCGGGCACGCTGGCTCGATACTCCGCTGTCCGCGGGTTTGGAAAGACA
>Ga0181531_10000172_pt1 | contig 48471 bp, 56 predicted proteins | sample PEATcosm2014_Bin_38_FD_119743 | JGI IMG/M metagenome (GOLD analysis project Ga0181531, IMG submission 119743) | Peatland microbial communities from MTU Mesocosm Facility, Houghton, MI, USA - PEATcosm2014_Bin11_10_metaG | ecosystem: Environmental > Terrestrial > Soil > Wetlands > Peat | place...
ATGTTCGCTCACCAGTTGAATCAGCGCCAGTTTCTTTTCGTCAAGCTTTGCCTGGGCATCGCGCTGCGCCAGCACCGCAGTAAACACTTCATCCTTGAGCTTGGTGAACTCCTCGGAGAGCGTATCCACTTCCGCCGGCATGGGCGCTTTCATTTTTTCGGAAGTCATTGTTTGCTCCTCACTTCGATGTGGCCGCAGTCGCGCGCGAATTCCACCTGGACTCCAGCCAACTTGGCTTCGCTCATTTTCGGCTGCCCATCATCGTCAAGGGGAGCTTCGAGTTTCAGAGCCTCGGATTTATGGACCGCCTTGATGCACATGGCGTCCCACACCATGACCGTGTACTGCCGCGGGATGCACTTCCATCCGCCGCGAATATCGGCGACCGCGCATTCGTCGCTATGGCATTCGCCGTTCTCCACGCAAGACTGAACGGTCTGGGCCCGGCCGCGAGCGCCGACAAGCGCCATGCCGAGGAGGAGCGCGAACGCGAGGACAGTGAGAATACGAACGGGCATCATGGCGCCGGTTTGCTCCGGATTTCCAGCGTGTGGATGTAGGGAATCCCGTTATACAAAATGGGGTCAAAGAGCACGACATCCGATTGCGTCTCGGGAATAAACATCCCGAATACCTGCTCGGTGGTGCCGTTCGCGTCGGTCATTAAGCCAATCTGCGGGATGACGACTTCTTTTTTGTCCGGCAGGAAGTATGCCGGCTGGTCGCACTTATCCCACCCGCCGGTCACGCAGCGCGTATGGATCTCGAGCCATTCGCCCTGCAACACGTTGATGGTGACCTGAGACGGTCCCCACGAATCCCATTCTGTGAAGTGAATCTGATTGGACGGCGGCGGCGCGCTCTGTGCGATGGCGCCCATTGCGAAAAGCAGAAGGCAGGGCCACAGGCGTTTCATGCGCGGCATAATAGGCCCGTACGCAAAAAACGCCAAGTGACTGTCAATATACTGACAGCCACCTGGCGCTTGTTAATATCTTTACACGAACGGGTTTGGCGACTCGCTTTCGCAATAATCGATGATCGCCTGCAAGTTGGGTTGAATGTCCTGCTGCCAGATGGCATACAGGTAATATTCGCCGATACGGTTGATGTCGCCCCGGACCTCTTCCGTCCCACAGTCCGCCATCAACTCGGCGTACCATTGTGGAAAGGTAATCATTCCACAATGCTATTCCCGCGCTTGCACGGCTTTCTGAGCAGAAACGCTCACTGTAAGGTAAAACTTTACAGCTTGCCGGCGGCGTTTTTCAGCGCATCCGCAGCCGATTTGACCTTGGCGATGAGCGTCTGGTCGAGGCTCACGCTCAGTCCATTTTCGCTGGCCGCAGGACCGGCGGCTTCGACCGCATCGGCCACGGCTTCCAGCACGTCAAGCGCTGCCTGCTCGACGGCAGCGGAGCCGGGGAACGCGAGATTGACGATCGCTTCCACTTCCGGCGCGTCCTTTTCGACATCCTGCACGATGGTGGGCGCCTGCGCGGCGACTTTCAGCACGTCCGCCTTAAAAGCCTTCGCGGCATTGACCAGCTTTGTGGCCAGCCCTTTGAAACTGAAATTGCTCATGATTTTTTCTCCTTAGATTCGGACTCGAATCGGCTTAGATTGTTGGGGTCGAGGAGATCCCTGGGCACAGTCAGCGTGAGGAACCCCGGTTTAAGTTGGTCTTTGAGCGCGAGATACATCACGGTGGCCGCGTCTTTTAATGCCTGCCCTTCGCCCGTCCAGTCGGCCCATTTCGCCGCGCCGCTGCGCCACATGCCGGTAATCGCCGCGGACACTGAGGCGGAAACCAGCGCATCGGCAACCTCGCGCTCGAGCCCGGCATTCTTCGCCGACTCGAACATCGAGACAGGATCGGGAATTTCGAACAATCCCATCGGTTAGGCCCAGGGACTCTTCGACAGGATGCCCAGCACTGCAGTGGCGCCGGCGGCATACTTCGAACTCGGACATTGCGAGACGTAAAGTGTCAGTCCGGCGATGACCAACCCGGCGATGGTTGTAGAGGGGTGCTGCCAGAAGTTCTTGAAAATGGACATGGATATTGCTCCGGTTGAATTCCCACCACGGGAAACTAGGAATGTAGGAAGCGTAGGAAGTGTAAGAAGTGTTACACCTAAGGTACCTAAGGTGCCTTAGGTGCAGCCGGTGCAGATGCGGCCGATGGTGCAGATGAACCTTTGGTACCCTTTGGTACCAATTGGTACTCGCGGTAAATCGCCAGCACCTTGTCCGCGCGCTTCGGGTCGGTTGCCCAACTCGCCGAGACTTCCCGTATATACGTTTCCGCATCCTTCGCGGTGACGGCGGCGTGATAATGCGGCAGGAACGGCGCCAGAGTGAACAGCGTTTTCATGCGGTCGAAGAAGCACAGCGCCCATCCGGGATAATGCACCCAGAGCGCGACGACCGTAATCCATTCGCCGTTCTCAAATTCCTTGGTGGGCAGCGCATGCGTCCCGTATTCGGCATGGCGGTGCTGCTTCATGCCGAAGAGATTGTTGTCCTCGCGGGCCAACTGCGAGAGCCCAAAGCCCGATTCCAGCGCGGCTTCGCAAGCCGCCATCTGCGGAAAGATGTGGCGCGCGTTGTCAGCGGCCATCGCCGCCTTATCGAGAAATGCGATCTGTTGCGGTGTCATGTTTTAATACACTCCCAGAGTTCCGTACTGCGAATATTCGCCTATGTCGAAGTCCCACACATCTGTGTTGGTTTCGCGCAGGATCAGGTCCACACCCAAAGTCGGAGAATCGCCATCGTGAGTCAAAACCAGCGTGACGCTGGTGACCAGAAAAGTTGTGGGCGGCGCCGGCGAAAGTCCATTCCACCGGTCATGGATGAAAGTCACCGTGTCCCCGGCGCGCACCCGATATGCACTCAATTTGCAAGCCAAATGCAAGGTGACCTGGTGCCGGATGGTTTGCAGAATAATCTTCGCCAACCGCTGCGCGGTCCACAGCGAACTGGTAAAACTGAGGCGGACGTCCTTCCAGATAATCTGGCCGCCGTCATCTTGGATCCAGTTGGGATGCCCTTGCAGCCCGTTCCCCTGGTACGGCGGGAAGTCGGTCGATCGCCATGTGCCGGGCTGCGCTTCCGTGGTGTTCGTCGGAATGTAGCTGGGCATGAACTGGCCGCGGACGCCGTTGCAGGTGTCGCGCCGCGAAAGCCGGAAGTCGCCCTTAATGGGCCCACGCAGGTCCGCATCGGTAAGCGTCGTCGAAGGCGCGTTGTACGAACCCGCTTGCAAATGCCATTCATCGCCTGGCGGCACAATCGTTCCCGCCATGGACGCGACCAGCGCTTTCAGCACTTCCACGCGCTCCGTGCCGTAATCGAAGATCCCATTGCAGCTATAGAGATATTCCTTGATCGGCTGGCCGTTGGCGGCGATGCAGACCGTCACCGTCTCATCGCAGATGTTCGCGGCCGCGTTCACTGAGTCAATGTCAATATCGTCGGGGTCCACGCCCATGCCGTATTCCTGCGTCGGCGACGTCAGCCAGTCATAAACGCAGAGCGCATTATTTGAAGGATTCGCCGCGGCTCCGTAGGTTGTGGGCGCGCCCAGGCAGAGCCATGTAAACCGGCGCCCGACGGGCATGCCCTTGATGATGAAGTATTCGCCGTCTCCCGTTTCCTGCCCCGGCTGTCCCCAGGTCGGCTCGGTGCCCTGCGTGATCAGCGGTATGCCATCGTCGCTTCCCGGATTCAGCAACATCTGCAGGTTGCCGTTCGGATCGGTAAAGACGTAGGGATAGGTGACGCCGCGATTGGGCCCAGGCCATCCGCCGCCGATAATGGGCCCGGCGTCGAGCCAACTGCATTGATTGTCTTGTTGGGCGTCTCCGGGCTCGGCCCACGCGGGAATTGAGTTTCCGGTAATTCCGCTGGGCTGCGTCATCTGGGCTTCCACGCGGGAGTTGCCATCCATCACAAATTGGGCGAAGGCGAATTTTGTGTTTTTCAGCCAGGTCCCGTCAGGAGTGTTCGAGCCTCCGCTGACTCGCGTATCCACGATCGGCTTGCCGACCAGCGGGAAACGGAAGTTGGGAACGCGGCCGGATACAAAGACTGGCTCCGACGTTTGCAGGGTGTACGGGTAAGGTCCGTTGGAGTTGCCGACTTCGCTGCCATCGGCGCCGCAGTCGTACTTCATGGCGACGTGAACTTTGGCGCAGCCGCGCTGCACCGAGACGCCGGGATTCCAGTCCGGGCAGGCGGCGGAAAGATTAGGGAAGGCTGTCGTCGCGCCGGGATTGCCGGTATCAAACTCGAAGAGAATGTGCGGCCCGTCATTGCCGCCGTAAGGCCAGATGTTATTGTCCGGCGCGTAGTAGCCGCTGCCGATGTCCTCCAGTGTGGTCAGTACGTTGTCGATGACGACGCACATCTTGCCGCCCTTGCCGAAGGCCGTAATCTGGTGCGCTGCGACGGTATAGACCTGGTGCCGCCAGTTCGCCTGCGGCCCCTGATTTTGATAATTCCCGCTCCCCGACGGGGCGCTGTCATAGGTGAGCACGCCTCCAACTTCGACAATGCCATAGCAGACGCGCCGGTAGGCCGCCGAGTTCTGCAGGTTCGCCTGGCTGCCGGCGACGGCCGTGTCCTGCGGCGTAAGGATGGTTTGCAGCAGCCCGAAAGTGCCGGAGAGTCCCACGCCCACCCCGAGGCTGGCCATGGTCGAGAGTTCGCCCGCAGTGATGCCCCACACCGCGGGCAGCGTGATCGCGCCAAAGCCCGTGGCGGCGAGCAAAGCGCCGCCGGCAATTTCACCGACTTCGAAGGCAGTTTTAGACATGAACAGGTGTGAGAAGTATTAGAAGTGTGACTCTTAACCGACCAGCCACGCGCGTTTCCAGCGCTTCATGGTCAGCCGCGCCATCCCCTTGTCACTGGCGGCCCAGGCGAAGCGGCCGCTGAGATCGACGAATCCGAGCGCTCCGCTGGGCGTGCCGTTGTCGGCCAGAACGATGTCGCCGCGCCGTCCGAAGGTGGGACGCACTTCTTTGGCGCCGATGGTTTGCGCGATCGAGGCCGCGAAGTTGCCCAGGCTCGCGCCGAAAAGCGCTTGCGCCTGCGCTTCGGTCGAATACTTTCCCCGCACCGATGCGGCGGGATCCTCGCCGGTGATGGCTTGCGCGGCGCCGCAGGCCGCCAGCGCGCAATCGAATGTGCCCCAGGCGAATTTCTGCTTCTGCGCCGAGGCCGTGTAAGCCGCCAGCCGCGCTTCCCAATCGGGGAACCGTTTCACTCCGTCACCTGAATGGTCACCGAGGCTGTCACAGTGTTCGAAGGTTTGTTGGCGCCGCCGCCGAGGAACACACTTTGCGAAAAGCGTTTGGTGATGACGCAAAAGCCCTGGGCCACGCCGGTTACCAGTCCGTTGCCGTCCACGGTCGCAATGCTGGGGTCGCTCGAATAAACAATGCCGCCCCAATTATCCCCGTTGCCGTTTCCCGTCCCCATGACGATGACCATGGCGCCGTCAGTGCGTTCTTCCGTGGCCGTCAATTGCACAGTCTGACCGGTGCGCACCGGGACCGGTTGGGTCTGCCCTGGCTGGATGGTGAGTGTGAGTGGCGGCGGCGTGGTATCTGTCCCGCCATTCTGCGGCACCGGGCTCGGCCATGTGACCAGATAGTCCTGCAAGAGTTGCACTTGCGCGAACCCCGTATCGCCGGGATAAATGAATTGCTGGTCAATGTCCGTATACAGGCGTTCCGGCGCACGGTGCAGGTCAATCAGCGGATTTTCCACGGTGATCGAGATGGTGCAGGTTTCGGCGCCTTCGGTAATCGTCGGCACGTCGCAGCTTCCCTGATAAATCTGAATAGGGTCGGCGAGCAGATTGTTGGATTCGTCGAAGAAGCCGAGCCACAACGTCGCGGCGGAATCCTGGCGGACGCTGCTGATCGCATCCGTCACCAGCTCCACGGGAATGCCGGCCAACACCAGCGTAAGGTTTTGGGCAACCGCGTCCGCAACTTCGGGAACGGCTTCAATCTTTCCCATCCACCCCGCACCCTGAAATGTCTGCTGATAGGGGAACGCCGAGGACGGGTCGTAAGCTGGCCCTGGCGGCGTGACGCTGCCATAGCCGCCCCACATGAGCACGACGTCCGTCAGGAAATTGATTTGCAGAAAGAGCGCAGGCCGCACCGCACCCGAGGTCATGGCGGCCAGCACCGCGGGACTGGCGTTTCTAGGCATTGCCGACCTGCACGATCACGGCGCCCACTGCGTCCTTCCATGCCTCGCGCACAATGGGAGGCACCTGTGCCCACGGCCTGGCGAATGGCGGCCGTTCCCCGTCTCCGGTAAGGCGTTGCAGGAAAGCTTCGTAAGCTTTCTCGGCGAGCTCATCAAGGTTCGGCATCATCAGATCGCCTCGCGGCACTTCATCTGGAATTTGAAAGTATTGGTTGTGCCCCGCGCCGGAGCTTCGCGCGGGTTTTCCCGCAGCCGGAAGGTTCCCACCGGGTTGGTCACGACGAGCGGATTGCCGTTTGGCACTTCACGGATAAACGGCCAGATGTCGAGCGTGGCATTGCCGCCGCCATCGGCCGCAAGCGGCATCTGCCCCATGTATTGATGGAGCCGGAAGGGCGAGGCCTGGTAGAGCAACCCATTGTTGCGTGGCTCATACGTCATGCCCTGATTCGGATAGCTCACCGGCGCCGAAATCAGGATGGTCACTGTGGCGCCGTTTTGTCCCGTGCCTGTGAAATAGGACGCGATGGTGACGGGGACGCCGTTCAGCCATAGGTTCCCCGGCTTCAACAGCCCATAGGTGATGACCTGTTCGTCGATCAGGGCATTCGCGGCCGTGTCCGAGAGCAATTCCGAAAGCGACAGGTAGAGCAGACCACTTTCCACTTCCACGCCAAGCCCGACAAGCACCTGTATTCCGCCGACTTCGCTGGTGGATTGCAGAGGACAGACAGTAGCCGACGGCCCTTCGAGTTGCACATAGTCGCCAGGAAGCAGCAGGCCCGATGCGCTCGGAGTCCATCCGGCGGTGTAGAGCACGTTGCTGCGCGCCGTGTTGAAGGGCGCGGCCGCCATGGTAGGATTGCCCTGCGGCGAACCTTGCGGCTGTGCACCCCAATACGGTCCCCAGGTGAACGTCCCCCACTTGCCGTGGAGCGCGGCGACAAAAGCATCCAGCGCGGCAAACTGCGCCCACGTCATTTCCGGCCACTCGAGGTCTAGTTCCCAATGCTGGTCCTGCCACTGCTGCAACTCCGACGAGCCGTCGAATTCGCCGATGTTCTCGCCGACCAGTTCGGTCTTTTTCAGGTTCGCGGTTGCGGCACCGAGCAGACCTGGCGGAAATGAAAGCGGGTAGTAGATCATGGGATTGGGTTTTCCACAGCCGGATGTTCGTCCGTCACAGACAGGTGCCGTTCGCCGTCATACGATGCGTTCAAAAAAGGAGTCTTATGGCAACGGCTTGGCAGCGGATGCGAGATGAATCACGGGCGGAGTATCCGCGAAGCTGGGCGCAGCAACTTAAAATCGGCGACCTCTACACCTTCTCGCTGAAATTGATTGTCGCGCTGGCGCTGGCAGCGGCGACCTTATTTATTCCCGGACTTATTCTGGTGATGAGCCTGCGGGAAATTATCGGTTAGCGCGTTTGTCCGCGGCGCGGCGCCTCTTGCGCCATACTCACGGCAGCGGCCACAGCCTTGCGGGAGCTCATCGCCATCATGCGCGCGGCATCGCCCTTGCGCAGCAGGTCGTCGGTCACGACGGCGCCGCGAAAATCATAATTGTGGACGTGCGTATCTCCTCCACCGGTCTTGAATCCGAGCGGCGTAACATGCGCCCGGCCGGAGCCGTCAAGGTCCACGCGCTCCGCGCCCGCTTCGCCGGAAATGAAAGACGAGCCTGGCACCGCGTCGCCGCCATCTGCGAGTAGCGGGGTGATCCCTTGGGCGGTCGGTGTGCTTGCGAATGATGGTGTGAATGAATCAAGGTCGCCGCCGCCGGCAGCGGTGCTGGTCCCCGCACCACCAAAGCCGAAGAATCCACCGCCGCCGGCGGCCGGCGCTGGCGCAGCGGCCGATGCTGGCGCAGCGGCCGATGCGGCTCCGCTTTTCGCCAGAATTGCGGCAGTCAACCTATTCAGCGCGGCAGTGTTAGCGTTTTCGGCCGCATCTTTTCCCCCGGCACCGCCCAGCACGCCCCCGATCTTCGCGCCGATGCCGTGGCCGAGTGCGCCCCCAAGCGAAGCAATGCCCTTGGTGAGCGCGAACTTGATGCTCATTTCCTCCAGGCTGCGGAAGTAATTGGCCCACATCCGCCGCAGTTGCTCATGTTCGCCGGCCGTCGCGGTAATCGTCTTGGCGATGCCGTCCTCGAAATCCTTGAACGCGGTGCTCAGAATATCGAAGGCAAACTTCCCGTTTTCGGATCCATCATGCTGCAATTGGAGCCAGAAGGCGTGAACACCATCTTGCATACGCCGGCTCGAGGCGAGCGCTTTTTCCTCTTCCTCGGTAATTTTGCGCATCGCTTCGGCGTAAGCTTTTGCGCCCTCCGCGCCGGCGATGAAGGTGCCGTCAAAATGTCCTTGCGCGTCTTTATTTTTTAGAGCGTTATCCAATTCGGCGACGGCGAGCGTGTACCGTTGTACCGGCGTCAGTGCCTCAATATAAGCCTTGCTGATAAGCTCCTGTTCTTTTCGTTCCCGCTCCTCTGCCGTAAAGTGTGCGAGCTGGCCCGCCACCGCGCTGCCGGATGCCAGGACAGGCGAGGATGTGGGCCCTCCCAGCGGGAACGGAAAGCCGCCGGCATCTTCGCGGCTGCGGCCTTCCCGCCGGCTATGCTCCTCTTGCAGCAGCCGTTCCATCTCGATGACCGCGCCCTGCTGGATATTAAGTTCGTGCAACTTGACGGCGGCTTCGTCCGCGCTCATGCCCAGCAGTTTGTATACGCCGGTTTCGCCGACCAGTCCGCGCAGGGATTGCAGATCGCCAAGCTGCTTCTCCAATTCCTCATCCAACTTGCGTAGCGGATCGCCCTTGTCCATCGCCTCTTCGAGAGCTTTTCCGTATTGCTTCGCCTCTTCCGCCGCTTTGCGCTGCGACTTCTCGACTCCGCGCAGCAGCCGGTTCATCTCCTCTTGATGTTCCCGCGCCGCGCGCGCGGCTTCTGCGGCATCGCGCTTGGCATCGGCCGCATCCTGTTTTCGCTTATCGGCGCCAGCCTTGTCCTCATCCAACTTTGCCGAGGTCTGCGATGCGTGTTTCAGTTGCTCGACTTGTTCAAGTTGGACGATCAGGTCCCGCTGCCGGTTCAGTTCATCGCCGCTGTAAACATTCGGCAGTTGCCGCATGATGTTCAGCAGCAGTTGCGCCTGTACGACCTGGCGATCGATGAATTCTCCGGACTTGTTGGTGTGGGCGAGAACGTCTTTCTGCGATAGCGTGTCGAAGGTCTGCCGGATCTTCTCAAAGCGGTCATTGATGCCTTCGACGCCGAGAGTGCTATTGAACGAAAATGTTTGATGCAAAATTCCGCCAAGGCCGGCGAGGAAACGCGTCGTCCAGCTATTCGCTTCCGCAGCAGCGCGGGATTCTTTAAGCATGGCCTCGGCCAGCGCATCCACTTTCTTCGCGGCTTCGTCTATGCTCTTGCTGTCGATTTCCTCCAGGCGGTAGTTGTATTCCGCGTTGTGGTCACCGCCGAGCGCGGCCAGTTCCGAGCGGGTTTTCGCGTCATGCAGCGCGTAATAATTCTTGCCTTCGGCCAGGACGCTGTTGGTCTTGACCACCGCATCCTGAAATTCCTTTTCTTTTTTCTCCGCCTCATCGATCTTGCGAAGTCCCGCTTCAAAGGCTGAAAACAGCGCATAGCCCAAAGCGGAGAATGCTACGCCCGGCAGGATGCCGGCAATCGCCTTCGATAGCGCGGGGAACGTCTGCGAGATAATGCGCGCGACGGGGCGCGCTACGTGGATGCCCAGCGCTTCGTCAATGATGCGCAATCCGGCCTGGCCATCCCGCGCCGATTGCTTCCACTGCCGCGACATTTCTGACGAGACGAAGCCGTTGAATCCCTGGACGCCCTTCATCTTCTCCAGAAATTCGCTGGGGTCGAGCCCCAGCCGTGCTGCCATCGCGCCTACGTTTAATGTGGCCATAAGTCTATTTGGGTAGAACGTCTATTTGAATGGAATCAACGAATTAAGCGAAGTGGTTAAACTGAACAAAATGCTTGACTCAAATTCCCAGCGCCGCCAGCCGTTCGCGGATGGTATCCGCGATCACTTCGACCGCGTGGTCTTTCGTTTGCTCGAATGCCGGCTCGAGCCACGGATACGGCGGCGTGCTCAGGTTTCCATAAGCGCGTGATGACGGATCCGTGTAGGTGTTGAGCTTCTTACCTTGCTTCCGCGCCCGCGCCGAATCGCGCTTGAACGCCGCATTGTGCGCCAGCCCTTCGCCCGGAGAGCGGTGCCCGACTTCCAGAAAATATCCGTAGATGCCAGGGTTCGTGGTTTGGTCGGGACGCACATCCATGCCATGCGCCATGCGCCGCGGCGCGACGCGCCGGTAGTTGCCGGGGTCCCATCCGGGGCCGATCAGCACATACTTCGCCGGGCCATCACTGCGCGCGCGAGTGACCACCACAATGTCGCGCATCAGCACGCCAGTCAGCCGGTGCACCAATTCTTCGGCGCGAATCTGTACCACTGTGCCGCCCTTTTCCAATGCCTCTTTGGCAATCGGATTCGCCACGATCATGGCGATGCGGTCTAGCCGGTCATTGAACGGCGTGACATTCATGTTGAAAACCGCGTTCATCATGGCTTTTGTCCAGGCTTTTTGAACCCGTGTACCAGGGATTGCTTATAAGCTTCCAATTCGGCGTCGGATGGGGCGCGCTCATTTTCCTTTTCCGCGAGGGCTTCGCGGCGCAGCCGCGCCAGCCGTTCTTCCGGAAACTCGGGCAGGAAGTCGCGGGCGCGAAACGGCTCCGGAACCTTCTCCCGGTCGCGATGCACGTTGTAAAGTTCCGCGCTCACCATGGCGCCGGAGAGCATGTAGCGGCGGTCGCGGAATTCCAGCCGCTTCATCAGCAGATGCAGCGCGGCCGGGTAGATGGAAAGAAATTCGTAATCGGACAGGCCCAGATCTATTCTGGAAATTGACCAGAGCTTGCCGGTGACGTCAACGGACTCGTCATGATGTTCAGCGTCTTCTTCTCCGCCGGAGCTGTCGTCTCCGGCTTCGGCGCGTTTGGGTCCGCGTCCTCTTTTGCCACATCGTCATTCTTGATGTGGGCATTAAGCGCTTTGGTCAAGGCAACGGCGACGGCTTCCGTGTTCCCGAAATTTATGAGACTTGCCAGCGATTCGCGGTCGATTTGCGGCCGATATTCCTTGCCCGTGAAGGTATGCGTTCCCACCCACACTGCCAGGATGAACCGCTCGGCATCGGTGTCGGGATCCATCTTCTGCCAGTTGCCGCGGTCATAAAGGCTGTCGCCCTTGCACTCCTCTTCGTCGATCGCTATTTTCAGCAGCGTGGCTTCTTCGAGGAGTTCCTGAAATTTCGCCCAGGCGGCATCTCTTACCGCGCCCTCATCATCCTTGTTTGGCGCAGCATTGCGCGCCTCGGCAATAACCGTTCGCCGCTTGCTCCGAAGGTCGCGCAACTCTTCGCGCGTGAGCGCCGGGATGCCCTGCTGCCGGCGTTCCTCGCGTCGCTGGCGGTCGAGCTTCGCCGTCTCTTTTTGATACAGAATGACGGCAGCCACCGGAAAGGCGACGGTGTAGGACTTGCCGCCGAGCGAGAGCGTCACGGCTTCGCCCGTCAGGGCTTCCTGTAAAAGCTGGTTCATGGATTTGACTCCGAAAAAATCTTTTGCCCGGCCCTTCGCGTTACGGCGATTTTGGCGTTTTCGCTTCCGCCTTGGCCGCGGGCGGCACGATGCCCGCTTTTTGCAGATCGCACTTCACATCGTCGGACCATTTGTTCTCAGTCTTAATCTGGCCGCAGACCGCGTTGAAGTTCGCCAGCGCCGTTTGCAGCCCATCATTGGCGAGAAAAAATTGCAGTTGCGCCTCGTGCAGATGGGCCCGTTGTAATTCGGTCATTTTGTATTCCGGGGCCGGTGTGGATGTGCTCGTTGACGAAATCGCACGCGGAGTCGCCTTCGCTGGGACATTCGCGGACGCAGCGGACTGCGACAGCGCGGCCGTCCCCATGAAGCATCCGACGAGCGCGATAAGTACGCAAACCGGTTTGAAGATCTGAATTCTCACTTGGCATTGCCTCCAATCGCTTTCTACCACGGTCACCCTCCGGCGGCAATTGCCGCCGAAGGGTACAGCGGTCCAAGGAGAATGCAGTTACTCGCTGATCGCCGATCCGCCTTCCGGCGTCAGGGTTTCGATACCGAACACGGACACTTCAAACTTGTAGCGGTTGGCTTTGCGGACTTCCACCGTGGGCGCCTCAAAGTTGCTGATGTAGCACAGGCCCACGAAGGTTGTGCCATCCGTCAGCGTCACTTTGTAGCCGAGGAGCGCCATCGACTGGAAGTAGGACTGCATGGCGGTGATGGTGGGGTTTTGCGCGTCATACACGCCCTCGCCCTGCCACTTGCCGTTATCCACCAGCGTGGGGAACGGGAAGGCATTCGTGCCTGGCGAATCCAGACAGGTGATGTCATCCATATCCACTTTGGTGCTGCCCTTGCTGAATTTTTCGAGTTGAGCCATCGGCGTGTATGCACTGTTGACCGAGCCTCCGGCAGTCGTGGCAAAAGCAATTTGCGTACCACGGCCCTGATAACCTACGGGGTTTCCCATAATTGTTCTCCTTGGATTTGTTTGGGGTTTACAGCGGTAAAAGCGTGAAGCGAAAAGCTAGACCTTGACGATCTGGAAAGCGTCCTCTTGGAATGCCGACGGCTGGAACGCGGTCTGCGGACTGGTCATGCCGCCGACAATGCGCAGCGTCCCCGAAAAGCGGTAGGCCCGCGAGACTTTCACTTCCCAGAAAACGAAATGGCTGACATACGCTGCATAGGCATAAATCGATCCGTCCACCAGAATGATGCGCCAGTTCACCAGCGTCAGGTTGGCGTGGAATTGTTGCAGCGTCAGGTACGTCAGGTCGCCGGGATCGAGCACGCCGGCAAAAGTAATTTCTCCGGCCTTGATGCGCGTCGGGTAAGGACGGTCGAAGTTATCCGGCGTGGCCAGGTTCGTCTGGTCCACGAAGTTTTGCTCGGAGCCGCCGTGTTTGAACTCGGTCAACTGCGCGACCGGGGTATAGTTCACCTGGTCGAGCGAATAGAGAAGCTGCGAACCGCGGCCGTTGTAAGTGGTGGGATTCCCCATTAGGTTGTTTCCACAAAGACGAGTTCTACGTGCAGGGAGCGCCGCAGAAGATACCCTCCGCCGCCAAGTTCGTAGTGGGCATCGTATTCATCCAGAATCCGGACATCATGGATTTCGACGTTCCCTTCGTTCACCTCGCCGTATTGCACTCCCGGCAGTTCGGCGGTGCCCGTCCCCAGGCCCTCAAACTGCCTCCGGATAGCGCGCGCGAGGTATGCGGCCGTCAGGTAGCCGGAATAGACCACAGGGTTGCTCTGCGCATCCTGGGCCACGCAGCCAAATTGAAAGTAGCCGCGAATTTCCTGCCCGGGCTGTGCGCTTCCGACGTCCAGCGTCTCCGATTCATTGGGAGATTTCAGGCGGTCGATGATCACCGCCGGCAACGGCGATGGCTGCTTCGGCAGAAACGAAAAGCAGCACGACTTCGGGTCTGCCTTTCCCGCCGTCTGCGCGAGGCACTGGCTTATGGCCGGGTTGGAGAGGAACCATGCGACGAGAGATTGTTCGATCATGCCCGTGGATGTTCGACATACTGCGGCGCTGGCAATCCCGTGAGCATCACCGCCAGCCGGACCGCCTTTGAACCTCTTTCAATGCCGGCTTTGCGGTACATGCGCATAAGGTGCGCCTTCACGACGCCTTCGCAGATGCCGCGCGCGGCGGCAATGTCCTTGACGCAATAGCCCTCCACGAGCAGGTCGGCGACGCGGCGTTCTGCCCGGGTAAATTCGATGTAGGGATCGGCATTCATGGCTTTTTAATTGCCTTAAAATTGCCTTTTAATTGCCTTTTAATTACAGGCAGTTGGGATTCGTCGAAGCGTTGTACACGCAGCCCACGGTCCCCGTGCTCATCGGGATGTAGCTGTAGGCGCCCATGTCCCATGTGCTGCGCAGGTTGCCCATCAGGTCATAATTAAACGGCGACGCCTCTGTCACGCCCGCGCCGTTCGTCGGTGAGTTCGCCGTCGGGCGAAAATCCAGCGCGTATCCCGTCCCTGGGCAGGCATAGAATGTGTTTCCCGTGTAGCTCCCGGTATAGCCGGTGCCCACCGGCGGCATCTGGTCATTCTCGTTGCAGCTTCGCAGCAGGTTCATCAACTTGGTTTCGCTGATGACCGTCGCGCCCGCCTGCATCGCGCCGTCGAATTCGTTCTGCACCAGGTCGGGATTGAGTTCGTTGATGTGCTGGAAAAAGCCAATCGGCCTGCCCCACAGCGCGTTCTTGAAGGCGTCTGCCGCCATCACATTGCGCATGCCGGCATAGCTGAGATTCTGTAGCGAAGGAACGCTGCCCTGGCTGAGAATGTTGAATACGTTGTAGCCGTTGGCCAGCGTGGTATTCGCGGCGCAGCAGGGCTTGAGCGATGCCGTCCCGCGGACTCCCGTGTACCCAAGCGATTGCGCGATGGTTTCGGTCTGCGGATCTCCGTAGCTCGAAGGCATCACATAAATGCGGTTGGTCGGCATCCCGGTCATGAAGTAGTTCATCCAACTTCCGGCCCACTGCATTTCGTCGGTTTCGAGATAGTTTTCGAGAAAATCCAGTTTCACCGGCGAGGCTTTCACGTCGCTGATAGTGACGTCATTCAATCCCCAGGCATGGGCGTCGCCCTTGGCCAGCGAATCCACCGAGACGGTGTACTTGCCGCTCGACACCAGGGTGGAAACGATGGCGCCGAGCGTCCCAATCTCGGCGCATCCGCTGGGCGGAATGTAGGCATTCTGGCCCGGCGGAATCGGCGTCAGGTCCCAACAGTGATAAGCCGCCGGGTCCGCGCTGTACGGGCTGGGCGAGAGCGTCAATGTCGGCGCACCCGACGCATGCGTGATTGTCAGGCTCACCGTGGTGGCCAGTCCGCCAATGTATTGCAGATTGATGAGCGCGTGGCACGGAACCGTAGTAGCCGATGCCGAATAAAGCGAAGCGCCGGAATCGTCGCCGCAGTTCGCCGCGGGCGGCGCCCAATATTCGTGCGAGACGGAGTGCGTGACCACATCCCAGCCCGCGTCAATCCACGAGTCCTGCACCCGCGGAATAATGCCCGCGAGCGGGCCGCTTTGCGCATCGCCCGAATAATCGCTTCCCGTAACTACCGCAATCGAGTAGTTATAGCAGGCCACATTCGACGGACCGCAGTTCGTCCCATTCGTGCCCAGCCGCGTGGCGATTGGCAGCAGTTGATTCACGAATTCATCGGAGTACGGCACCAGGCCAGGGTCATCGTAGGTAAAAGACACGTAGGCCGGAAAGCGCCGCCATTCCTTCACGAAGGGCGAGACGAGATTGCCATAGAAATTGCTGGTGCTCTCATTGGCCAGATCGGCGAAGGCGAGGTTGTGCGTGCCTTTGTTGCCGCTTGAAACCGTAATTGCGCCGCCGCTGTCCGAGGATGCCGGGCACGCCCACGACGCATTCGCGGGATTCTGCCCGAGCAGCACCGTCACCGCGCCGCCGGAAGTGGAAGTCGAATTGATGACGTAATTGGTGGCGAAGCCGGAGTGCGTCAGCGTCCCCGCGCCCGTGCCGCTGCCTTTCGTGCTCACGCTGAGGAATTCTCCCGCAATCAGCCCCGTCGGAGATCCGCCGTTTGTCCAGGTCATCGTCACCACGCCCGGAGTGCCCGCGCAACTGAATCCGCCGGAAGGCGCGTTGAAATTCATCTGGACGTCCGTCTCTAAACCTGTCGCCAGATTGTTGGCAAACAGATGCGAGTAATCGAAGGCCGCGGCGCCGCCGAGATTGTCCTGAATCCCATAAGTGCGGTTGGCATAGGAGCGGTTGTTTTTCAGATCGATCACGCAGGCCGAGCACGGCTGCCCGGTGCCATTGGCGAACTTGTAACCGACATAATTGCCGATCGCGTCCGTGTTCCAAATGTGGATGTCGCTCGGCGTCCCCGACGTGCTGATGTAAAAGCCAATCTGGGTGTACTGTTCACAGTAGCCGCTGGCCGTGATGTAGGTCTGCGACGGGCACACCGCGCCGCTGTAGTTATCGCGGAAGAGGCCATTTTCCACCAGCGAATCGGACGCCATGTTGGCGAAATAAATGTGGTCGCCAGAGGCATTCGCGTCGTAGGGAATCTGCACGCCGATGCCGTCGAACCAGTCAATCTGCAAGTGCTGCACATGGATGTAGCTCAATGCCCCGGTGGCGCTGCCGAGTTGCAGCATGACGCTGCCGCCATTCGCCGGAATTTGCGCGTTGCTAATGGCGATGGGCGCGACCTGGCCGTAGTACGTCGTGGGATTCGACGGGCTATAGACGAAAAGCCGCTGGTAGCCGGTATCGTTTGCGGGAGTCGCAAGCGCGAACGATCCCGTAGCGCCCGTCAGGCTGATGTCCGAAGTCGAATAAGTGAAGGTGATGGTATTGGCTGTGACGCCGGTGACTGTCTCCGAGAGTCCGTTAAGAAGGGTGGTGCTGGTCCATCCCGAGCCGGTGTAGGGCGCGCCGAAGCTTCCCAACTTAATGGTTTGCCCGTTCAGCGCCGTCTGCTGCGCTGACGTCAGGGGAAAGTTCAGATAGAGCGTGACCACATCCGAAGCGATGCTCACTTGATTCACGGCGAATGTTCCGGAATCGAAATACCAATCCCCGAGGCAGGGCGAAGTGCCGCTGCAAAATGTGTTGGCCTCGAGCGCGGCCAGCGAGCCGAACTGGTTTCCCCAAACATACCCCGCGCCGCCGGGGTTGCCGAATTGCACAAAGTTGATGACGTTCGCCGGAAGGTCGAGGCAGGAGTAGTGCGTCCCCGCCGTCGGGCAATCCACGCAGGCCGAGCCGCTGGCGCAGCCAGGAGTCCCAACGTAAAGCGGCGCCGACTGCCAGATGTTAGTCGCGCCCGAGACGGCCGACCATGCAATTGCGGGAAGCGGCAAAAGTCCCGTCAGGTGCGGCGGCTTGCCGGAGCCGAAGGGCCCGTTACCGCCATAGGATTCGATGATGATGGAGTGGCTGCTATTGCCATTATTGGGGATGCCAGTGCCTTCATCCAGCCAGGTGCAGTTATTGTCCGAGACGGAAGTGCCGTTGGTCGGGAAGGTTGGGGTGCTGCTGTAACTGGTGCAGGGACCGGCTGCGGTTTCCTGATAGTAGTGGCCGTTGGCCGAGGCGGGGACAATATAGGAATTCTGCGAATACTGCGTACTCGCCGTCCAGCCGCCGAGCGGAGACAGCAGAAGCCCATCGCGCCAGGTGCAATCGCGGCGCAGGAGAATTTTATCTCCGGCGGCGAAGGCATGCAGCCCGATCTCGAGCGGTGTCCGCCACGGCGCATCGATCGAACCGGCGTTGCCGTTCGAGCCGCTAAAGCAGTCCACGTAGCAGGCACCGGCGCCGCCGCCGAGCGTGGAGCACGCGGCCGCCGGCGTTCCAGCGGCATGACCATAGATGGAGCACAGCAGCAGGAGCATGGCGAAGACGAGCCATGCCGCGCGCGGGTGATTTTCAAAGTACATTCGCATGGGATTAGAAGGTGATTTTTTCTCTTTTCTCCCGCGCGATGTGGTCATCGCAGGGAGCGGCATAATAGGCCCGTACGGTTTCCGCCGCAAGTCTACTTTTGGATAGCTACGAAAGTAGCTAGTTCGTCATCTGGTAGGTTATCGCGGCAATAGGCGCGTAGTTGCTGCCGCTGCAGGAGCCTGATGCCGTCGTAACCTTCACGCGAAGCTTGTGGCCAGACGCCACTCCGGTCGAACCTGTCACCGGCGAATAGAAGTTCGTGGCGTTGTCCATCGTGATGGTATAGCTCCCCACTTCCGCACCGGAAGTCCCATCCCAAACTTGCACAATTGGATACGTGCTGCAGCTAGTTGGATAATTGACCGTCGAGAGGTCAAAGCTGGTGATCGTGATGCCAGCCGGCAGCGTCCAATTGCAATACTGGACGCTGGAAGAAAGGTAACTGCCGCCGGCCGTGTTCATCAGCGGACAGGTGAATACAAACTGCGGTTCTTTCTGAACGTATGCGGTGCTCGCCGCATTCGTGGAATTGTCGCCCGCGCTCTGCGTCGGCACTTTAATGGTGGCGGAAGTGAAATCGTCTGTGCCGGAGCTATAGGTGTTGGACGCATCTATCCGGGGCACGTTCGCTGTCGTGCCAGTCCCCACCGTGAATCCGCCGACGCTCTGCAACGGCTTCGCGCCCGTGGTCGGCGGCGTTCCTTGCCATCCTGCCGGCGATGATGCTGTGAAGGAGGCAGTCAGCCCCGCCGCGCCCGAGACGTCAAATGGCGTAGTCGCCATCTGCACATCATTGTCCGAGAAGTTGGCAGGACCCGTGATCGACCAGTTGCACTGCCGCGAAGATCCGCCGCAGGCCGTCGAGCCGCTGGCATTGTTGATCTTAATGCCGTCATCCAGCGTGGATACCGAGCCCAGCGCGCCGTGATTGTTGTGGACGTCGAGGTTTTCTATGGTTGCGCCATCTTCGTTGGTGGCTGCGCCCAGAAGAATTTGCACGACGTATCCCGCGTCGGTGCAGTAATTGTCATGGATCTTCGAGTCGCCCTGCGTCGCGGGAAAGGTGGAATCCGTGGTGTCGTAGACCACGTCAAGCACAACGCACCCGCTGCCATTGTTCTGCACCGCGCCGCTCGAATTGACGTGAATCAGGCGTTGGATGTTGTCGTGAATGTCCAGCCCGGTGCCCGAAACCGCGATGCCTTCGTTGTAGGTGTTTTGGACCTTATTCCCCGCGACTTCGCTATCCAGCGTGGAGAGCACCTGCATGCCGCCGACGCAGCCCGTGGATTGCGCGGAAGCCACCGCGCCCGAGCAGACATCGATCGTGGCCGAGTTATCGCAACCCGTGCCGGCGGTGCAGGCAAAATCGTTCATGATGGTGTTATTGAGAACGTGGACGTTGCGCGTCAGTCCCCATCCGCCGGAGGAGACGACGTTCAACTCATAGTTGCCGCCGGGAATCGCCGAATAGGTGCCGTGGCTGATGTATGACGTGACCGCCTCATAGACTTCATTGTCCTGAATGGTTTTCTTTCCGAGGTAGGGACCGCCGGTCGAAGAATTCACGTTGATGCCCGGACCGGAAGTCTGAATCGTCTTGTTGCGCTGGATGGTGAAGCTGTCGGAGTTCGACATGAAAATGCCCATCGCGCCCGATTGGGTGACGGTATTGTCCTCGACCAAGCCGCCCGTGGTGCCCGAATAATAAATGGAGTTCGCGCCAGAGTAGGTGTCGCCGGAGGCGATGCGGTTGCCCTGAATGGCGCAGCCGCGAATCCGCACATTGTTGCCGGTAACGTAGATGTTCGATTGGCTGCCGATCTGCGGCGTACCCGGCGTCCCGCTGCCCGTGCCGGCAGTGAAGTTGAAAGCTGTGCCAGCCGTGCCGCGCAGGCAGTTCAATTCCACATCAGAGCCGGAAATCGTAATCTGCGTTCCGGACGTCGGGGTGAATGTCTCTTGCCCGAAGTCGATCGCCACATGGCTCTGCGTAATGTTCAGCGTGGTGGAAGGCGAGTTGGTGGCAGGAAGGTTCGAGGCATCGCAGCGTCCGCCAGTGCCGGGGAGCGCGGCGAGGCAGGTGTTCAGCTTGGCAAAGGAATCGGAACCGCTCATATCCGAAGCGTCAAGGTTGCCCGCGCCAACGGCGACGGTGCCCGTGGTGGATCCGCCAGCGACTTTGCCGCCCGTGGTGATTCCGGTGAGATAGATATTGTGAATCAGGTGCGTACTATCGCCGAGATCGTAGCTGTTGGAGGCATACGGCCGGAACTGGTAAGGAGAACCAGCGCTGTTAATTTCCCACTTAATGCTGCCCCCGGTCTGGAATGCCAGGTTATGCTGGGTCCCTGTCCCTGCGGCTTCGCTGGCGACAATAAAATCGCTGGAACCGTAATAAAACTCCATCCGGCTATAGTCGCTCGAATCGGTGAGCACCTGATAGACGCGAAGCGCCTGCGCCGTGGCTCCATTTTCAATTTCCACGGTGTTGCTGGCTCCGTTGCCGGTCGAGCCCGTGTCCGCGTTGTAGATATTGGAATAGGCGTTGAAGGTGAGCGGTGTCCCGCCATCATTGGCGTGAAGCAGATGGTCGGTGCCAAACCACACCACGCCGTAGCCGCTGGGCGCGGTCTGGGTGCTCACTTCCTGCATAAGCATGGTGTTCGAGTAGGCGCAGTTGGCATTGCCATTCGCCGCAATGCCCTGGGCAAAGCCGTTGCCGCTGCATTGCGTCGGGGTGGCAGCCAGCGCGGAAGCGGTGCCGGAATTGCCCGTGATGGAAGATGTCAGGTTCGCCAGCGTGTTCGTCGGTCCACCGTTGAAGCTATAGAGAAACACGCCGCCCACGCCGCCGACCAGCGAAATAGTGCCGCTGCTGGAATTCGCCAGCGTGTCCCCATACTGGCCTTCGATGTGAAGGCTGTTTGCCGTCTGCTGCGATGTACCCGTGGCGCCCGCGACGAATCCGCTGTTGGCATAGACCGTCCCGCTGAAAAATCCGTTATACGGGTTGCCGGTTTGCACTCCCGCGCTCACGCCGAGGTTGCCAGGCGTCGCGCCGCCGTAGCCGTTCAGGTTCCAGATGAGGTTGGCAGAAGAATAAATATCAATGCTGCCCTGGTGATTGCTGGATGAGTCCGCTTCCAGAATGATCAGGCCCGCCGGACCGTTTCCGCCGGCGACCGGCGAGATGATATTCACGTAGGAGCCGACCGCATAGCCGTTGCTCTGCCCGGCTTCCAGCGTAAGGATTCCTGGCGGCTGCGTGGATGTGCCTTTGCCTGCGACTATCCCGATCGAGCCTGCGCCGATCGACGAAGAATCATTGGCGTTCTCGCCGAAAATATCGATCAGATCGCCGCCAATAAAGACCGAATCGACGCAGAAGCTTTGCAGTGGGGCAGTGCCCAGCGCCATGCCCGCGGCCAGCAATTCCACGCAGCCGACCGAATTCGAGTTGGTAAGAGTTCCATACGGCGCCGTCACAATCACGCTGCCAGGGCTGTTATTTCCGGAAGCCACAGGGCCGCCGGCAATATAAACATTCCCCGCCATGGCCCCCGTTCCAGTCGATCCGTTATTCTCGCCGCCCGTAATGTAGACGTTGCCGGCGGAGGTATCAATTTCCGTGTTGCTTCCCGGCGCGATATTGATGTTCTGCGAAGCGTGGGACCCGTCGCCGTTCGGCGTCCCCAGGGTGAGCGTGTCGCCCACGGCCGAAACCAGCGCGGCGTTGATGGCCACGCTCGCCAGGTTGCCGAGCGATTGCGTGGCGCAGGTCGAGCAAGTCGAGCCGCCGCCGCTGCTGCCCAGCGCCACCCACTGCCCGGACGAAGTGCAATAAGGCGAGTGCTGGCACTGGTAAAGGCCGCTGCTATCCGTGAGTGTAAAAATGGACCATAGCGGCGCATTGACCGGCAGCACAGAGCCGTAGCGGATAACGGTAGCTACGCCGCCCTCTTGCGCGTGAAGCGCGACGGCGCAGCAAAACAGGCTCAACGCAAAAGCGCAGATGACAATAAGTTTTCGCATGTGATTTATTTCCGAAGGAGGCGGCTTAGTTGCCGATCGCGTCCCAATTGGTGCCGTTGTACATGAACTTCACCCACTGCCACTGATTGCTGAGTTGGTAGGCGGGCTGCCCGTTGATGGTCGCGCCATTCAGATCTTCGAAGATGATGGGGCCCGTCCCGTTATCGATCTTCATGGCCGTGTATTCCTGATAGATGGTGACTTCGCCATTCGGCGTCTGCGCCTGAAAGCTTCCTGGCGTCAACAGAAGCGTGATGCCGCCCCCGCCGCCGCCCGTGCAGCGCAGATAATCGGCCGTAGTCGGCACGGTGCCATTCGCGCTGTAGTTTGAGGGCGATGGTCCCGCCTGGTGAACGTCGTTCCAGTTGCCGGAGCTGGTTTGCCCTGGCTGTGCGCCTGCCGGCGACGTCGGGTTTACATAGGTGTGGGCTATTTTCATGTGGCCTCAGCTTTGCTGGCCGGCGTTTTGGCCGACTTCGGCGCAATAGATGTCGAGAAAGACTTTCATTTCGTCCGAGTCCTCGATGTACTTGATCTGGAAAGTGCGCTGGTCCCAGACAATCAGCATGTTCCCGGTAATCCCCGGCTGGTACGGGATGCAGCACAGATGGTCAATGTCCTGGTCGATCTGCGCGGCTTTGTCCCGTTCTTCGCCATGCAGCGCGGAGATGCTTCCCCACGCCGAGATTGTCGGACTCGGAGGCGCAGCCCCGCCGCCGGGATTCGGTGCGCCCGGCGCAAGAAATTGCACGTAGGCGCGCATTCCTCCAATGGAGTGCGGAGCGGCGTTGAGGCGGCGAAGCGGCATTAGTTGGTGCGGAGGATGGAGAAGTTGAGCAGGTTGGAACTGCAGGCGAGCGTGATGACCTGCCCGGTCCCGGCCCAGCCTGCGAGGTTCTTCATCTGGATGGCGACAATGCCCGGACTGACCAGCACCGAATAACCGGTAAGGGATGAGTCGGTTCGCCCCAGGCCATCAGCCACACTGTTGACGGTGAAGGTGTGCGTCGCGGAGTCCGTGTTCTGTACGAGAATGATTTCCGTACCCGTGGCCGCGAAGGAATTGCCGTTGCTGGGATCGCAGGCGGTAAAGGCGACAGTCAGGTCCCCGGCCTGCACCGCATAGTTATTGACTTTCAGCGGATGCACGGTGAGAGCCGTCTGGCTGGCGAAAGCCAGGTTGGGAACCAGCGCCGAAGCGATGACGCAAAGAACAGCAAGCGATTGGCGAACAAATTTCATGGAATTCTCCTTGGAGGTTTGGGTTTAGGGTTTCAGCGGGAATAGCCGCTCGAACATCTCGTCGGCCGTTTCGTTTTCTGGAACGTCGAACGGAAGATCCATCTGCATTACAGGCATTACGCGCATAATGCGCACTGCACGGCGGCGCGGAGACACGGCCTGCTGTCGCGCGGAGCCCTTCGTCTGATTCGTAGGGTGAGAGGCTGCCGACTTTTTCCGTGTCTCCGTCCCGCCATCGGAATGACGAAAAGGCTTATCAGGGACATAAAATCCCTCCGCAGCAAGTCCGACCGCCACCATCGAGCGCCATGACGGCCGGATTTTCTTCAAATTCCGGAGTTGGAAACTGCGGTTGAACATAAAAAGGCGGCTGCCCAAAGGGAATGACCGCCTCCATTCCCCGGCGTGACGAGCCGCCACCGATCTGCCGGGAATTTCCGGGACAAATTCTGTACAGGATGTACAACTCGTACAAAACACTGCGAGGCCAAACGAACCGTACCGGGCAAAGTCGGGAATTTATTCCCAGGGAACCTTACCCAAGCACTGTCGAAGATGCGCCGCTGCCGAAATCCCAAACGCGGTAGTTGGAGCAAATTTGACTGACGCTGTGCGGCACGTCCGCGACCTTGCCTTCTCTGCCTTCCACCACCGGTTCGCGGTTGTAATAAAAGTGGGAAAGCATGAGCAGGACGGCCAACTTGAGATCTTCGGGAATCCCGCTCGCGGCCTGGTACTGTACAAGCTGGTTCGGTCCGGGCGTCGTTCCCCCTGGCGCTGCGGAGAATTCCGGTCCGGGATCTTGCGGTGCGCCGAGGAATAGCCAACTCCCGCCGTTGTCGGCAGTCACGGTGCCCAGAGGCGCATTGGACGCAGGCCACGCTGGTGCGCTGCCGCCGCTGGTGAGCCCGTTCTGGGTGAACTCGATGTTCCCGTTGCTGTCCAGCACCAGCGACGGTCCGGGATAGACGTGTCCCGTCTGGTAGGCGGGCGGCGCGATCGCCGTATCGGAATCGACGTTGCCGGTATCGTCATCATCGACGGCCGTGCTCACGCCTGCCGGTCCAGCGTTGAACCACGAACAGCCGCCATCCGGAGAGGCGATTGTGTGTCCGACCGCGGCATAGGTGGGGACATCGCTGCCGGAAAGCGGACTCCCCGGCGCCATCTGAATCTGCATGTTGCCGGAGCCGTCGATAATGTAGGAGTATTGCGGGAACACTTCGTAAGGTTGCCACTGCGCGCCGATCGTCTCGCTCGCGGTGTCCGTCGCCAGTGCCGTAAAGCCGGCGGTAAAAAATATCTGGACGCGGTTGAGCCCGTTGATGGATGGCGCCCAGAATTCGTTCGGAAAGAATAGCTCCGGCCAGAATTGCCCGAGCAGAAGCGCAGGCCAATCCTGTCCTGGCAGCGGCGTGATTTTCCCCGGCCTGCTGGCGTAATCGACTGCGAAATCCTGCCCTGGCAGCATCCCGTGCAGATTGCCGTCGGTGCCGACATACACAATCTTTTGCACGGACGCCAGCGGCGAGCGTAGAAGCGAGAGGCGCTGGTCCCGCCGGTTGACCACCGGAACGCGCGCCTGGTCGAAGGCAAATGGCCAGACCGTGAGAGGGAAGCGTTCTTCGTACTGCGCGAACTTGCGCTGCGCCAGCACCAGGCCCGTCATGCCTTCGATGTAGCGACGCGCGGCCGGGATCCATGCCGACTGAATGAGCGCGGAGTCCGGGCCGTTGGGATTGGTAATGCGCAAAAAGGCAAGCGCTTCCGTCAGCGATACGGCATCGACAGCCGGCGGACCGAGTTCGAGGATTGCCGACATTTTTTAGGCTACGACCGTTTCCGCGGCGGCAGCAGCTTTCCGGCGCGATTCGGACTTCGATTCCGTCTTTGTTTCGGTCTTGGCTTCGGTCTTTGTTTCGGTCTTTGTTTCGGTGTTGGCTTCCGCGGCTTCCGTCGCCGGTTTCGCTTCCGCCGGCTTCGACTCTTTCGATTCTGCTGGCTTCGCCTCTTTTTCCTTGCCCTTCGTGGTCACTGCTTCCGCAATGCCGGATTGGATCCATGCTTCGGCGAGGTTGGGATGGACTTCCACAATGTCGCCAAACGCATAGCAGTGATCAGGCAGGTCGTACATCGGGTTGGCGAGCCCGGCGATGCTGGTCAACATTTTTACTTCAACTTTTTTCATAAGTCTCCAGGGGTACGGTTCCTTCGCCAGTGGACACGCCAGCCCTTTCATTTCCGGCTTGCGGGTTCTGGTGAGGTAGTAGTAAAGGGTTTCGTCCAGATAGTGTTCCGTCCGAACGATGGAAAGCTTGCGAATTTCATCGGCCCAGCGAATGTCCTCTGCCGGCCATCCGGTCATGGGGACAGCCAGCGCCAACTCCCGCCGCATCGGATTGATGTGCGAGATGTCGCGGAAGCGCTCCGCGCCGATGCGCCCCACACGCCCGAAACGCAGCGATCGCCGCTCGATGCAGATGAACGCGCCATCTATGTGTTGCTCCTGATTGAACCCGACGTAATCCACCCCGTCGAGACAAGGCAGGATGCGTTCCACAAAATGCGGCGGCACCAGGTCGTCGTCGTCAAGAAACGAAATGTATTCGCCTCGCGCGCGCTGGCGGAGGGCTTCGCGGTTTTCGCCGACGGGCAAATTCGCGTCCGATTCGCGGATGATTAGCTCGACTTTTTCTGGAAAACCAGACCGCTCGGCAGTCCCTTCACGCATCGCGCGGTTTGGCCCTGCATCGCGCTGCGCTTGCACTCCGCTATTTGCCGCTTTTACTTGCGGCTCGAGGACGTCCATCAGCCGCGCCAGCATCGCCGCGCGCGGCGGCATGGTGAGAATCAGGATGGACCAGACCGGATTTTTCACTGTCCGGTCAGGCGCAGGCGTTGCGCGGCGAACATCATCGGAGCCTCGTACTTGTGGCCGCTATCCGAAAGGTGGCATGAGATCTGGTGGTTCGTCGGGAGCGGCGGCGCTTCCTTGAAGCTGTAGGTGCTGCCCATCGAGTACCGCGAGTCGTCAACGATGGGAACGCGGCGCCTCGCCATCACCAGAGCGACCCATTGATCTTCCAGTTGCTCGCTGCCAATGTCCGCCGCCAGAATCAGGTCGGTGGCCCTCGGCGAGAGCCAGTAGCCAGGACCGCCATGGACGAAATCGCACCCGCGGCATCCCTTCACGCCCTTGTTGCCGACGTAATCGCCCTTTTCGAAGCCACTGTTGAGCAGCCGTTCGGTGTCAATATAGGTGTCGGTAAAGCATTGGAAAATATAATCGTAGCCGCGCTTCCGCGCCCAGCGATGGCCTTCTTTCGTCTTGAACGGCAGCGAAAGATAATTGTCGGCCACGGGCAGCACGATCTCATCCGGTGCCGGCTTAAACGGAACTTCGCCCGGCATATACGTCCCCGGCGGATTGCGCTGGCCGAGGATGAAGAAGAAGGGGATGGCGCTGTTTTTCCCCCACGTCTCGCGGATCGCCTGGTTCAGATGGTTGTCGGCATCCTTGCGGCACGAACTGACTAGGATGACTGGCCTCATTCGATGAACCCCAAGCCTTTCCGGATCTCCGGGATGCGCTCCATGTACGCGCGGTCCTGTTCGGTCCACTCGCCCGTCAATTCTTTTCGCTGTTCCTGGCGCAGCCAGTCGGAGTTCCAGTTGTGGATGTCGAGCGTTCGCTGAAAATACTGCTGATAATTCGTCCAGAGATGGTTGGTGATATTGCTGTTGTGCTTGCTTACCCCGCCGCGCATGGAGCAGTGGTCATAGCGGCTGTCATGGTAGCCGGCCACGCCATGCTTTCTCATGACGCCGCCGACCATGATGTCCTCTGAGGTGGCGCCGCCCGTGCCCGCTCGCAGCAGATGCCGCATAAAGTCGGCGCGCATCCAGTAGCCGCTTCCCCCACACGGATAGCCTTCGTAAACACCGTGGAAGTAGAAATTTCCCACCACTTCCTCGTCCAGAATCTTCCAGAAGGCGTCAATCAGCCGCGGGATGCTGATGTAGGTGTCGCGGAATCCCTGAAAAATAAAGTCATAGCCGCCGCTCAGGGCAAACTCGATATTTTTCAGGGTCTTGACGGGCAGGTTATTCCAGTTGTCATTCACTCCGGCGTAGTGGAGTTCGTGTTCGCGGAGTTCGCGCGGTTCGCCGCCCATGGCGAGGATGTACTGGATGCCGAGGTCATCGGCCGTCTTTCCCCACGTCTCGCGGATGACGTCATGGTCGCCATGATTCGCATCGTCATGGCACGAACTGATGGCGATAAGGAATTTAGGCATTCGCCTTCACCTTCACGGATGGGAACGAATCGCGCAGAATTCGCTCCATTCCAATTTCGGCGATGAAGCCCAGGTCTTGTCGCGCTTTCGACGGGTCGCTCACGATGGTTTTAGCGTCGCCCGGCCGCGCCGGAACATACACCGGCTCCGTGCCCAGCATGGCGCAGACTTCGTTCATGGATGTGAGCTTGCCCGTCGCCACGTCGTAGGCTTCGCCCGGCGTTCCTTTGGTGAGCGCCAGTTCGAAAGCGCGGGCAACGTCGGCCGCGTGGATGAAATCGCGCGTCTGCGTGCCGTCGCCCGTGATCTTGAAATGGCCTTGCTTCTCGAACGCGATGTCCATTCCGGCGAAGGCGCACGGCTGGTATTCGGTGCGCGATTGCCCGTCGCCGGCAATGTTGCAGGGACGCAGCGCGACCGCGCTGACTCCCATGCGGGCGTAGGCTTTCACCAGAAGTTCGGCGGCCACCTTTGTCGCCTTGTAAACCGTCATGTCAGGGCAGAGCACGATATTGCTGCTGCAGACCACGACGCGCTTGATCTTCTCCGGATTCTGCCGCGCGATTTCGAGGACGTTCAGAGTGCCGCCGACATTCACGTCCCAGGCCAGCTTCGGATTGTCCTGGCAGGTGAGATTACGGCCGAGCGCGGCCAGGTGGATGATGGCATCGTATGGGTCGCACAGCGCGACCGATGCAAGCTGCTCGAAGTTGGTCACGTCGCCGGGAATGTGCGCAAAGTTTCCGTCCGCGCCGCACAGCATTTCGCCGTTGTCGAACGCGCGAACGTAGTGTCCGCTATTTTCGAGGAGTTTTACGACGTGCCGGCCGAGGAAGCCCGCCCCGCCGGTCACCAAAACCTTTTTCAGAAATTCGGGCATCCCGTTCCCTCCCAAAGAAGTTTCAGATCTCCGGCATTGAAATATGCGCGAAGGCGGTCGAGCGTGACGCCGTACTTTTCGGCGAACACCAGCAGCACATCGTCCGGCTTTTTCCAGTCAGGACCGCCGGCGCGCTTGAATGTCGTCGGACCGCCGCCGGGATGGGCTTCGTGCAGCACGGTCACCGCATTGGTGACGGCGCACTTGTATCCCGCGAACTCCGCGCGGACGCAATAATCGAAATCGTCGCCAAAGGATGTGAAGCGCTCATCCCACTCGCCGACGGCGTTCAGGCACTCCCGCTTGAGGTACACGCAGGGAAACCACATATCGACCGGCGGAACGTAATCGCACTCTGAGAGCGGATTCGCCAGCGGCGCACTGGCGCGGCCTTGCAGCCGCGGCGAAAGGATCCCGACATCGGGATGCTCATAGGCAACCGCCTGCAGCCGCTCGACGACATTGGCATCCAGAAAGCGGATGTCGTCGCCGCAATACAAAATGTCGCAATCGGGGTAAGCGGCCGAAGCCGCCCTTACGCCCAGATTGGCGTTACGCGCCATGGCAAAGGACGTTGGCGCCGCGACTGTGAGCCAGCCAGGCGTTTCTATCGGCCCAGGCCATTTTTCATCGCCAGGGTCGAGCACCAGAATCTTGGGCGCATTGGGAGCGAACCGTTCCGCGCTTTCGAGAAAGGCGCGGAATATCTCCCAATAGCGGGAAAGCACGACGATGGCGACAGGTTTCATAATAAAAATAATAAAAATTATTCCATTCATCGCCGCAGTGCCGGGGCAGGTTCTCCCCGGCAATGCTGATGGCGATGAAACTGGCTTAGGACGCCGAGTTGGCGAACGTCTTGACGGCGTTCGGGTTGAGGATGCGACCGTCATGCCGCGAGAAGGCCAGGAAGGTGACCTGACCGAGCAGGGCATACAGTTCGACGAGGCGCACGATGGTGATGTCGCGGCAATCGCGGATCACGTACTTGCTGAAATCGCCGAACGCGACCGACGTGGCATTGGCAGCCATCGCGGGCATGTCCTGGTTGATCTCGTAGGCGTAGCCGTCGATGGTGTCGGGCACGGGGTTTGCCATGCCAGCCAGCGCGGGTTGCCACAACATGCGGCCCGTGGTGTCCTTGAGCTTTTTCAGGACTTTCAAGGTGGAATCGGCAAACATCCACTTCGCGTTCTTGGTGCGGTATGCCGGGTCCACGGAGTGCTCAAGGTTGTACAGATCGTCGGTGATGATCGACGTGGTTTCGCCAGTCGCGCCGGTGGTGCCGAGGTCGGCGCCGACGGTTACGCCTTGCGGCTGCCCCGTGCCCGTTCCCACCGTGAAGTGGTTATTGGTGATACGGCCAATGCGGACGGCCAACAGTTCGGCAATCAGGCTGTCGATGTCGAAGAAGCTGTCTTGCAGCAATTCGACTGACACCGGAATGTACTTCGAGCTGTATTTGTAGGCCGTGAAGGTCACCTGCCCGAACGCAAGATCCTGTTCGGTGGTGGTGACGTTTTCTCCGATGATCACGCCGCTGTTCGCGGTGTCATCGACCGTCGGCCAGGGAATCGACCGGCCATCGGGCGTCGGGAAGATGCGCGAGACTGCCCGCATTCCGCCGTATGCCTTGAGGAAGGTTTCGAGCAAGCCGCTGAATCCCGTCGGGACCAGGTAGCCGCCCTGCGATCCGGTGCCCACATCCTGTGCGGCGCGGATTTCGACCGGCAAGCCGGCATCAATGGCCCGACCGTCCAAACTGCGGCGGCTGGTGGCCATGACCTGCTTCTGTTGCAGCGACATCCCGGCTTCGCCGAAACGCAGCCAGTTGGTGAAGGCAGTCTTGCGCTGCTTTTCGAATTCCTCTGTGCTGAGGGTTTCGGTGCCAGCCTTCGGGCGCACTTCCGTGGGAGCGGTAATCACGCGGCCCTCGAGTTCGGCGGCCTGCGCTTCCAGTTTTTCCCGGCGGTTAACTTCGGCGCGGGTTTCGGTGTAATCCGCGTCCATCCGGTCCCACGCTTCGTTCTCTTCCTTGGTCATCTTGCGGCCTTCGGAATCCGCTTTCTTGGTGAGAGCGGTCATTTTGTCGTGCAGGTTGCCAAGTTGCTGTTTGAGTTCTTTGACTGTCGTCATGGGAATTTCCTTGTTGCGAATGCCCGTCGGCGCGCGCTGCAATGAGCGCGGCGTCAGTGCTTTCCCATCGCGCCGTGGACGGACCAATACCGTCGCCTGAACTTGATCAGGACGGAGCGTGGGCAAACTTGTTTTTGGAACTAGAGCGCGGCCATCCGTACGCGGCGGGAAATTTCCTCGCCGGCGGATGCGTAGAGCGCGGCTGCGCGCTCGAGGTCGCCGTGGATGCGTTCCACATCCTGCAATCGCGCAGTGGCTTCCTCGGTCAATTTGTTCGATTCCGGCTTCGCGGCAGGCGTTTGCAGTTGCCCGGCTTTCGCTTCCGCCATCCGTGCTCGGCGCGGCATCTCTTCCATCGCGGTTGTCAACAGGTTGCGTGCCTCGCCCAACTTCGACTGGATGCCTAGCGCGGCTTCCATGTGGGCCGTTGCTTGCTTCTCGCGGGATTCCTTCGCGGCTCCGGCCGCAGCCTCAGCCTCCGCCACATCCGAGAGCAGTCCATCGGCCGCGACTTCCGCAGTGCGCGAGCGGCGCGGCAGATCGTCGGACGCGGCCACGCAGACTTCCGAGGCTTGCTTGATTTCCGACACCAGCGACTCAATCCATCGCATATTCGCCTGGCAGTATTGCGCGTGGGCCCTCTTCTCGTTGACAAGGCTTGCCTGCGCCCTTTCCAGTTCTCCCTGGATTTCAGCGCATCGGGATACCGACGCGGCCAGCAGGCGCGGCAGTTCCTCCATCGCCGCGGCATAGACGGCGCTGGCCTGCCGGAATTCTCCGAGGGTGCGTTCAATCCATTGGGCATGTCCTTGCGCGTCCTCGGCATGGGCCTTTCGTTCCGCCGCCAAATCCCCCTCTGCCATTTCCAGCCTCATGGTCAAAGCCACGATCGACTCACGAGTCGCGGCCGTGAATCGCGGGAGGTCCTTCAATGCCGCGGCGAGTTTCGAGCCCTCCTCGAGCTCTGCCGCGATGCGCTGCATCCATCTGGCGCTGGCATCCGCGTCGGTTTTCTTTTCCGCGACGACGCCTTTTTTCTCTTCTTCCAACTGCGTCAGTTTGGCATTCAGCGACCGGATGGTTTTGTTGGCATCATCAATTTGCTGTTTGAGCGATGCCGTTGCTTTCGCCTTCGCCTGCATCGGGCAATCTTCACAGTCGTCATCCATGCAATCGGCGTTGGCGCAGTCCTGGCAGTTGTTTTCCTTGCTGCACGGCAGGCATTCGCATCCGCACTCTTCGGCGCCTTTTTCGTCCGCTTTTATTTTTTTGGCTTTGGCCTTGGCAAAGGCCAAGGCTTGCATGGCGCAATCGGTGCAATCCTCATCCGCGCAATCGGCGTTGGTGCAGTCCTGGCAGTTGTTTTCCTTGCTGCACGGCAGGCAGGAGCAGCCGCACTCGCTGGCGCCCTTTTCGTCTGCCTTGACCGGAGCGAAGCGCGCCGCGATCTGCTGCGGTACTTTGCGGAACTTCGCCAGCATGGGAGCGAAGTTGGCGGCAACGTCCGCGTCATCCCCCTCGGGCGTTATGACTTTTTCCGCGAATCCCAGGTCCACCGTCTCTTGCGCGGTCATCCAGGTTTCCGCATCCATCAGCGCGGCCACTTCTTCCGCCGATTTCTTGGTGTGGCGCCGGTAGGCGGGAATCATGGACGCTTTCACTTTGTCCAGCGTCTCCGCCATCTTCCGCATGTCGTTGGCGTCTCCCCCTACGCTGGTGTAGGGGTTGTGAATCATCATGATGGCGTTCTCGCCCATGCTGATTTCGCTGGCGGCCATGACAATGACGCTGGCGATCGAGGCGGCGAGGCCGTCCACTTGCGCCGTGACCTTCGCGCCATGGGAAAGCAGCGTGTTGTAAATGGCGAGGCCGTCAAACACCGCTCCGCCGGGCGAGTTCACCCGCAGATGGATCTTGGTGACAGGGCCAGCGGCCTTTAAGTCCTCAGCAAAAGACTTCGCTGTGGTACCTTCGCCCGTCCAAAAGTCCGTCCCGATCATCTCGTAGAGCAGGATTTCGATTTCGCCGCCGGCTTTGGCGGTAATGGTCCACGGCTTATGGTTCTTGATCATCGGTAAACCCCTTTTCAGTCGTCATTCCCGCCCAGCAGCTTGATTACGCGGTCCAACTCAGCGTTCAGATTTTCGGCCTCGAGCACTCGCGCCGTCAGCACATTGGCGCAACATTCCAACAGGTCATGGTCGGCGGTAACTTCGAGCGCAGCCGCCAGCGGTTCGACCAGCAGTCCCCTGAATTTCGCGGTAGCGCGCTTCGGACTGAAAGAATTCCAGCCTCGGATTTCGCCGGCAATGTTGGCCAGAAGCACCTGGAAACCGGCCCAATTCGCATCCGATTTGCGGCGCTTTGGCGCCGGATTAGCAGGCGATTGGCTGGGATTCGATTCGTCCGGTTCGGCCGGATTGGGTTCGTCGGGATTCGTCTTTACGTCGCCCGGCTTGGCCTTGGGCTCCGGCGGAGGCGGCGGAGCATTCGCATCCACGAAGTTCATGGGGACGTAGTATTTGTTCCCGCTCGGCGCGGTGATGGGATTCTCGCCTTCATCGGCGCGGATCTCGTTGGCCGAGATCGAACCGGACTGCCAGCGCGCATTCCAGTATTGGGCGCGAGCCACCGAATCGCCGCGCAGCAGATCGTTCAGGTCGAAGGCGCAGAGATGATCGCCGTCGGGGAAAAGCTTGGAACTGAATTCGTTCTCCCACATCGTGCAGTCGTCGCGCAGCGTGTAATCCACCAGTTGCCGGTTGAATACTTCGCTGGACGCATACGTCGCCGCTTTGTCGTCGGCGCCAGGCACCAGCATGGGAGGAATGCGGAAGAGTCCCGCGATCTCGGCCCGGCTCATTTGCTTCGAAGCGATGAACTCCGCGTCGGACAAGGGCATCGAGAGCGGCTGGTACTTCGCGCCCTCTTCCAGCAGGATGGTGCGGCCGGCGTTTTGCGAACCAGCGTACTTTTCCTGAAATGACGAACTGAGCTTTTCTTTTCCTTCCGGACTCAATCGGCCGGGATAGGTGAGCACCCCGGAAGTCTTGGCGCCGTTCTTATAAAAGCTGCTGGAAAAGATTTCCATGGCCACGGCCAGCCCGAGGCCGCGGCGGTAATTCTGAATCGGCGAGATGCCTTCGATGCCCTCATAACAGAAGCCGCGCAGGTGCAGCATGTCCTCCGGCAGCACCTTCATCTGGGAGAAACCGCCGTCCTGTGCCTGCCCGGTCACGACGTAGTAATAGTCGCCGCGCTGCGTGCCATAGTGGACGCGCACATTCGTTGGATGGTACGGCCAGAGATATTTCAGGGCGCCGCGGCCATCGGTTTCAATCAGCGCATAGGAGTTGCCCCACAGCAGCCAATTGACCGCCATCTTGTGCCGAAGCGAGTACGAGGTATCTTCGGGGCTGGTCCTGTCGTGCAGGATGGTATGCTCCCGCCGGTTCAGCGCCAGCTTGCGTCCGCCGTTGCTGGTGCGCGCGTAGAGGTTGAACGGCAGCGATGCCAGCAGTCCGGCGCGGATGTTCACGCAGGTCCATACCGCGGACAGCGATACCGCGTTGCGCTCGGAAATGAGCACTCCGGCTTCGGAAGGCACCATGCCGAAGGAGTCGAACAGCCATCCCGCCGGGTTCGCCAGCGTGGTGGTGCCCAGGCCGTTCGCGTCCGCGCGCATGTCGAGCAGAGATTGCAGGATCATAGGAGTCTTTTGGTGAGTTCGCTGACCACGGCGTCCCATCCTGCTTTGTAGGCCGTGGCTGCGTCCTGGGCGAGAATTTCTTCACTCGGCACGGGCATTTCGGGGCAAATCTTTTTTATCGTCGGGACCATGTGGCGCGGTAATTCCCCATCTTCGAGGAGTTCAAATTCCGCGCTGCGAATGAGGAGTTCGATGGTGTTTAGCCAGCCATGCCGGACATTCACCAACTCCGCGTCCTCGGGCAACCCGTGGACGACCGCGTATCGTGACAGCGGATGTTCCCCCGTGCGGAAGCAGTCAAACAGGAAGTCGGTCGAGAATGTGATAATGCGCAGCCGGTCGCTCATGGGCGTCCTTTCGTATCAGGTTCGGCAGTCTTGAACGGCGCGGACTTTGCGGCTTTGTAGGCACAGACGTAGCCGAGCGCGATGAGCGCGAAACCAAAGGCGAGAAGGCCCAGCGGCTTCCAGATCAGGGCCAGTGCGATGATGACGAGCACGACGCCAATCAGCACGAGGATGTCGCTGGCGAGTTCGAGTCTTTTCATAGAGTGAATTCGCTTTCGCGCTCCGCCATCTCTCTCAGCGCCTTCACTGCCGGCGGCAATGGCGGCACCAGCTTTTCGTCCCACTTGCCGGCGTTTTCGAGTGCCGTCTTGTGGGAGTGGCATGCGTCGCAGCATCCGCGCAGGTTCGCATGATCGTAGAAGAAACTCTCGTCGCCGCCGTGCTCCCCGATGTAAACCTCGGCGCGGATAACGTGGTCAACCGTGGTGCTTCGTGCGCGACCGTCGCAGAGAATCCCGATGGTGCAAAACGGATCGCGGGTAAGAATCTTCCGCCGCGTTCCCCGATGTCCGCGCCAGCGCCAGGAGTCGTACAGCCGTTTCAGTTCCTCTTGCCGCCGTCGCCGGTTGCGGTCCGCCTGCGCAGTCAGCGCGCGGTTATTGTTCTCATGCGCCGGACAATACCGTTTGCCCGGCTCCGTGGCCTTCCCGCACTCCGGACAAATTTGCCGCGGGAGTAGATTAGGTTCCATCAGTTTTCAGCTTTGGCATTACGGAAAGGTCGATGTAGGGCCCTTCGATGCCGTCCGGCTGCAGATAGAACGACCAAGCGAGTCGCCCACAATCCTTTTGCGTGGGATTCGGGTCCCCTTCTCGCATCCTCGCAGTCCCGATGATCCGTTCCGCAGTTAGCCGGATTTGCTCGGCCACATAATGCGCGTCCGGCGCAGAATCACGCCATGGAACGGCGATCAGGTCAATATCCGTTTTGAGGCTTCCGTGTACGGCCAGGGCATAGCCGCATTGCCGCGCCACAAAGCGCAACGCGGGCATCATCGCTTCCAGAAATTCGCGCGTCCGGTCCGCGTAATTGCACGGACGTTCCTTACTGCTTTGGCAGCTTTGACAGGTGCTCACAGCAATATCACTCCGCGCGTCTCATAGACGCTGCCGCCGCTGGCATCGGGATTCGCGCTTGCCCGTCCCACGGCCATAATGCTGGCCTGCGCCGGATCGATCTTCCGCGGACTATTCGGGTTCCCCGGCTTCTTCGTGGATAGATTGCCCTTCGGGTCCGACTCGACTACCAGGTTATCCACCGCGAACGTCAGCAGCGGATTGTTGCCGTGAGCAAATTCCCGTCCGAGGATCTGCCGCTGGAATTCCTTGATGGGGCCCGTCATCGAAAACGAACCCTGCCCGTGCTGCACCATGTTCACGCCCTCAGCGATTAGCCGCTGCACAAGTTGCGTGATGTACGCCTTATCGTAGGCGAGCTCCATGATGTTGTAATCCGCGTGGCATTGCAGGATGTCCTCTTCCAGAATGTCGTAGCGGGTGACCGGGCCCGGCATCAGCTTGAGAAAGCCACCTTTAACCCAATCGTCGTAGCCGAATTTTTCTTTCAGGACGCGATGGTGTTCGACGTCCGCCGGCGCCCATGCCCACACCAGCAGCACCGCCTTTTCCACGCCCTTCTGGACCGGGAAGTAGAGCGCCAGCGAACTTAAATCGTTGACGACGCCGCCGTCGAATCCGCCGAAGCAGGTGCATCCCTTAAGCGCTTCAATCTTGTGCTGGCGCCACGCCGCCGGATTGCCAATGTAGGGAGCCGGCATGTGGTTGTAGCGTTATAACGTAATAATGCGGTTATTTACTGCGTCCGCGCCAGCACCGCCGGATAGCGGTCCGGGTCGCGCAACTCCGTAATCTTCGTCAGTTCGCGCCGCCAATTCTCATATGGCGCGGCGAGAATCCCCATCGAGGAGCACCACGCGACATAGGCCGCATACCGCCGCGATTCGCCAGCGGTTCGCAGCAGCGGGTCTTCGAATTTAAGGGTTATATGATTCAAGTTGCACTCTCATCGGCATTTAGATGGTCTTCACTAAGCCGCCTCTTCCCACGCGCATGCCCGCCACGCATCCGGCGAGATAAATCGATCTTCCGATTGCGTCCAGGTGCAGAAATTTAATCGCAGCACCAGGTTGCGGCCGGATGGCTTATCCATCGCGTCCTTCACCTGATTGCGCAGATACTCTTTGGTGACAATCACATCCAGCGCCGGATTCGTCTTAATCCAGCAAGCCTCATCCAGCCAGTTGTCACAGTTGTCACAAGTGGGCATGTCCTTGCCCTTTTGCCGGCACTCAGGGCAAACGTCAAGGTGGCAAACATAGGCAAAGAACGTATCTTTTTTGATGACTCTCTCGAGCACGCGCCGCGCGAGCTCATGATCTTCCCAGCAGATCGTCTCGCGGTCCCATCCGCTATTCGTGATTTTGAACGCCAACGGCTGCCGGCGCGCCTTGAATCCGGCAATCAGCTTGCCGACGACCTGCGGATCCTTGTGTTCGTGCTCCTCATCCACGATGACGATGTGCGGCCGTGGGCCGTCCAGCGTATCGCGGTCTGCCGCGACCGGGCGCATGAACGACGCACCGTGGCTCAGGTTGCCGCTGGTGTACTTGTTGCTGCACCCGAACTTTTTGATCAGCTTGCGCAGTTCAGGACAGCCATCCACCATGGTGGCCGCATCCTTGAACGCGATCGCCGCCTGGTCTTTGGTCGGGGCGACAATGTAAACTTCCGCCGCCGGCTCCTCATCCGCGATGATGCCGTAAATGCCCACGCCCGCCGCCAGCGGCGTCTTGCGGTTGCCCTTCGCAATCTCGATATACGACTCGGTGAATCGCCGGAAGCCATCCGCGCGTTTCTTCCATCCGAAGAGGTTGGCGACAATGAATTGTTCGTAGCCGATCAGCGGCTTTGTGTGGAACGCCAGGTCGCGGTAGAACTTGATGATGGCGACGGCGCCGCCCTGGTCGAAGTAATACGGAAATACTGCTGCTTGAGCGCTCACGGATGACAAATCCGCATTCGCCGCAGTCTCCGACTGCTTTAAGTCATTCAGGAAGCGCTCCACCGCGAGGAACACCATCCTGCCGGTTGGAACATTTCCGGTGAGCACATCCAGCGAATACCGCGCCACCGTCGGGATGCGGCTGCAATGCTTTGCCAGCAACTTCTCGGCGACGGCCGTTTTCCATTCGCTCTTATGCACTATCAATGGACAATCTCATCCTTCGCGCTCTTTGCATGCAGAATCTTCTCGATCGCGCCCCTTGGCTGCGCAGTATCCTCGCCAGCCTTCGGCGGCTTGTCCATCACCTGAATCCCGGACCGCGAAACTGGATCCAATCCAAACGCTTGCCAGCAAGCGCGCATGTGTTTGAGCGCATCGCTGCGCACTCGCACTGCCGGCGCCGTTCGCAATTCCCCGATGCCCGTCTCTTCGTCCACCGTGGAGTGAAGCGAACCGAACTTTGCGATCGCCGCATCCGCCTGCTGAAAGAGCGCGATGCTCGAGCACAACGCGGCGATGGCGATGCCATCCGTCTTGAACAGGACGTCGTTATCGGCGAGTATTTCCACGATCTCCGGCCACAGCTTTTTCGCCGCCGGGTTCGTCAGAAAACTCGGCATCTTCGGTTCGCCAGGATGCGATGGCGGCGCTGCCTCATTGATCTCACGGCGTCCGCGATTTCCCTCGGCGATCTTCTGCTCCGTTGGCTTCCGATTTTTCCCGCCCGAACCTTTGCCGCCCATTCAACTCACCGATTCCGTTTCATTTCGGGAAAACCAGCGAACGGTCGTTGTCGAGAGGAGTTCCTGCTAACGACCCCCCTACCCCTAGTGGCCACATTCCACGTTGTTCTAGCATTCATCTCAAGTTTTGTCTCAACGATGTTGAAATCGCCGTTTGTGAGCGCGACCAAACGAAAATCGCGATCGGGAAACGCCTTCTCCGTCTCGTCGACGCGATGCGACAGCATTTCATCGATTCCTCTTTCGGTAAAGCGCTTGCCGGGCGGTGCGGTTGCGCGTGCGCGCACGCGAACGCCGTTGAGGAAGATCGTAGTTATCTTGAAGTTTTTGCGCGTCATTCTCGTTAGAATGAAGGGATGGTGCAATCAGTAATAGAGTTTGCGAATGGGACTGGCTTTGCGAGCATCGGCTGCGATCGTTGCGGCAAGAGGATGTATTTGCAGCCGTCTAATTATGAAGACCTAGCCGAACATCAGAAGCAAGAGCTTAGTCGGCTCTGCGCCGAGGGATGTCAATGCCCATCCACAACCAAGACCTAGTATGTGCCTTTTGCCGCCTCATGCGCTTTCAGCAGCGCCGCGAATCCGGGTGGCGCATTTTGTCATTTGCCAATGGCGGATGGGAAAAAGTATCGGGCGACGAGGCGCCACTTCTGCACCCCGAGCGAGCGATCTTCCTCGGTTTCATCGTCTGTGAGACGGAAGAATTTTATTTCTCCGCTCGCGTCGAGCCGCACGGCGCCTTCGTGCATCGCCCAACGATCGAGATAGGCAAGAATGTCGACTTGGGCGTCGAATGCTGGGTCAGATAGAAGGACCGAAGAATAGCGACGGGTGATGGTGCAGGCTCGGCTAACATACTGTTTTTCATCAATGAGCGTCATTTCCTCACATTCTACAACTACGAATTACTTGGGAACATTTCGGTTTGAGAAACCGGCCGGAAGCCTGCCTTATTTCGAATGATCGAGCCCACCCGGTCGCCCAGCTCCTCTTCATTCGGCCGTAGGTACCATAGGGGCGTTTCTAGCGATTTCCAGCCTAACCAGCCCATCAACTCGTCTACCGTGGCTCCCTCGCGCAACAAATGCTTACAAATGGTGTGTTTTAGGGTGTGGCTCTTGCACTTGCGCCGCGGGATCCCGGCGGCCATGGCATATCGGTGAACCACCCTCCAAAATTGGGACCTATGGATCGGGAAAAGGCGGTCATCGGCTTGTTTTGGTGAAAATGCATCAATCTCCGTAGATTGTTGCATTTTTAGGGGGTTAACCCGCTTTCGAGATCCCTTTTTGGCCGCGCCTTTGACTCCGTAGTCCGCTCGATCCGCAAACCACCCCTCAATCGCCGCCCGTTCGTTGAAGAAAAAAAACTTTTGCTGCGAAAGTGTGCGCGTGAGACTCAATCGGTCGCGGCGTTTTGGCCGGCAGAGATTTTGACCGCCTCCCCTATCCCATTGAAAATATAGGGACTTACAACACAAAACGCCGTCGAAAAACTGGCCGCCGGAACTGTCCGGAAAATCGGTTGCGAATCGGTTGCGAATCGCCCGCCGATTGGCCGCCTATTCCCGTGGCCGCGCCGACCGCGCCGATCGCGCCGGAATCATGCCTGGTTTTTTCCACAGATATTTTTTTCCAATTGTGACGTACGTCACAATGTTATTTAACCTATCCATGATAGGTTATCAGCGTAGCAAGAAAGAGAGACTATATGGAACTGTTCGCCGATTCGATTCCTTTGCCAGATGCGTCGCCGATGGCGCAAGCTGGATTCGATTTTCCCGTGCCACTAGCAGAGAAGTACCGACCGCGCCGCATTGCCGATTTTATCGGCATTGAAAAAGCGAAAAAGATTGCCGCGAACCTTGTCCGCCGTCCCATGCTCGGCAGCGCATGGTTCTTCCTCGGCAAGAGCGGAACTGGCAAGACTTCGCTTGCACTCGCCATTGCCAATGAGATGCCAGCAGAGCTACACCATATACCAGCGAAGGAATGTACTCTCGAAGCGGTGCAAGCCGTATGCCAGCAATGCTATTTCATGCCGCGTATGCTGGATAACTTCCGTCCGCTTCCCGCTCACATTGTCCTAATAGATGAAGCGGATCAAATGTCCTATCCGGCGCAGCTTGCGCTATTGTCCAAGCTGGACGCGACGGCGTTTCCGCCGAATACGATCTTTATCTTTACGGGAAACGATACCGCGAACCTAGAGGCGCGTTTCATGTCCCGTGTTCGCGTAGTGGAATTTTCCAGCTATGGCATAGCTGGCGAAACGTCCGCGTTACTCCAGCGCATCTGGACGGCGGAAACGCAAAACGCTGGCACCTTGCCAAACTTCGCCCGCATGGTGAAGGATTCAGCCAATAACGTCCGCGATGCCTTGATGAATCTCGAAGTGGAAATTATGTCCGCCTAGTTCCTGAATACCGCGTCCGGCGCAGCTTGGCGCGGTCTTGAGCAACTAGCTCACGGAGCAAAACACAATGGAAAAAATACCAGTTCACGGTTTGGGATTGCATCTTCTACCTAATCCCGCGAAAACATGGTCATTCACTGGCACCGTTCCAATCTCCCTAGTCTATCGGCGCAAAGATGGACTGCCGCTATCCGAGATTGATGCCACGAACATTCGACAGTTTGGCGCGGGATTGTTTCGCGCCGAGATTGGATGCCGCGTGTTCGCCACAAGGCAAGATGCCGTAGATGCCGCTGGTGCGATTGGATGCGCCGTTTGCTCCATTTCCACTTGCGCGTGTGCCAAGTATGACCCAGCGCGATTGGATGCGATGCAGCAGGTTATGCAATCGCGCCGCAGTCAATCGCCTAACTTCGCCTAGTTCCTGAATACCGCGTCCGGCGCAGTTTGGCGCGGTCTTGAGCAACTAGCTCACGGAGAAAACAACAATGGCAAAACTTTCAGCGCATGGCCGCGAACTGCTACGGCTTGAGCATGAGCGGGAAATACCGGACGCGGAAGATCGCCTCTGCAATTGGGAACGGAAAACCCGCGCGTACATGGCGGACGGCAAAATTCTAGAAAAATGGGATGTACGATTCAAACCAGATTCCCTAGACCTAGCCAATGGCCGCGCCGCTGGCCGCCTACATTCCTACGGTTGGAAATTGACGGCAAAACTCAAGACTGGATTCGCAATGGAGCAACACGCCGCAAAAGTTTTGCGCCTGTTAGCGTCCGCGCCGGAACGGGCAAAATGGCGAATCGTTACGCCAGCGTCCGCGTATGCCCACTTGCTCAAGCTGGAAATTCCGCCAGCGTCCGCGAATCCGGCGCGGCAAGAGGCATTGCCATTAGTCGCATAGTTCCTGAATACCGCGTCCGGCGCAGCTTGTCCTAGAAACGCTTGGCGCGGTCTTGAGCAACTAGCTACAGGAGCACAACACCATGATGCTCGAAGCGTACGACACGGACGTTGAAATTCTAATCCGCTTTGACCACGAACCGACCGCGCCGTTTTCCGTACTGCGGCAATCGCCCGTGGTAATAACCACCGTTTTGCATCAGCGAATTTTCGACCGCGAATTCTATTCCCAGAGCGGACAGGAGATTGAACCCCGATGAATACCACCCCGAACCAGGCACCAGGCACGCCGCGCCGCCCCATGACGCGCGAAATCCTACTTGAGATGATCCGCGCCAACATGCTTCGCTACGCCGATCAACTGGAAAGCATTTCCCGCTTCCACTGGACGCTGCCGGAAATGGAAGGCTATCTTCCCGCCTTCACCTTGTCCGACTCGCAACGCGCCGAAGGCATCGCCTTCGCCCGCGCCATGCGCCGCAAGTATCAGGGCGAAGCATGGAAGCACGAGCACGAAAACCGCAGCGCAAACCGCGCCGCCTAGCCGCTGAAACCCGCGTCCGGCAAACCAGCTTGGCGCGGCTTTGAACGGCTTAGAAAAAGAGGAGTACAAACATGCCAGTCCTACTACACGCCGCCGCTGGACTCGACGCCTGCGATGCCGCCTGCTATATGGCGAAGCACCAGGCTTGCCGCTGTATTTGTGGCGGCATCAATCACGGCGTAGGACTCAAACGCGCCGCCGAAAATACGCGCCGCTATAAAGAACGGCACGGCCAAACCTCTTTATTAGACCTCATGGCGCAGACCGCGCCAACCGAAGCACCGGAGCAAACCCCATGCCCACGATAACCGCGACCTACTCGCCCGAAGATAACAAACTGCGCATCTATGCCACTTCGCGCCTAGACCCCGACACATACGCGAAGGTAAAAGCCGCTGGTTTTATATGGGCGCCGAAACAACAATTATTTGTCGCGCCTAGCTGGACGCCCAGCCGCGCCGATCTGTGCGAAGAACTTGCCGGCCAGATTGACGACGAGGATACTTCCCTCGTTGACCGCGCCGAGGAACGCGCCGACCGCTTCGCCGACTACAGCGAAAGCCGAACCCAGGACGCGAACGCCGCCCATAAAGCCGTTCACGCTATCGCCGACAATATCCCGCTAGGGCAGCCCATTCTAGTCGGACACCACAGCGAACGCCACGCCCGACGCGATGCCGCGAAAATCGAAAATGGAATGCGCCGCGCCGTAAAGATGTGGGAGACGGCGCAATACTGGAAAGACCGCGCAGCCGGAGCCATCGCAGCCGCGAAATATAAGGAACGTCCCGACGTTCGCGCCCGACGCATCAAGGGACTGGAATCCGACATTCGCGTCTATCGCGCAAAATTCACGCCGGACCCGAAGCAGCCGCCGATTCTACAGCACCGCTGGAATGACCCTTCCCGCGACGACGCAACGCGAATCCCGCATGTATGGTGCGCCCCGCGAGGCGGCCGAGGCGGAATGTGGACGCCCGTTGACGATCTGCCGGGAATCGAAAAGCACTATAGCCGCTGGATTGCCCACTGCGAATTGCGCTTGGAGTACGAACGCGCCATGCTGCAAGAGCAGGGAGCGACCGACCTCCTAAAGCCGAAGCCGCGCAGCGCAGCCGCGCAATTGCCGCTATGCAACTATGCCGCACCCGGCGGCCTTGAGATCGAGAACATCTACCACCGCGGCGAAATGCTCCATTACCCGCAAGTGGAAATGACCCAGGCCGAATACGCCAAGATCAACGCCGACTATAAAGCGACTCGCGTAGTAGGCAACTCGCACCGCGTACGCACGGCCATGCAAAAACACACTTTAGTGTGTGTGTTCCTCACCGACGCCAAGACGCACGAGCCGCCAGCCGCGCAACCGAAGCCGGAAGCCGAACCGCGCTGCATCCCCGCGCCCTATATCGCGCCAGCTCCCGACCCAATCGAAAGTTACGGAATTTACGTCGGCAGGAGATTAATCAAAAACTTCTGCACGGAGCAATTAGCTAATAGCGCGCTCGCCGAATATCTAGACGGGCACCAGCACTACGGCGCACCGTCCGCAACGCCGGAAGTACGTCCAATCCCACGCGCCGCCGACTACCAGGCCATGCGCGAAACCCTCAAAGCCGGAGTGCAGATTGTCACCGCGCCGCAGCTATTCCCGACGCCGCCCGAACTCGCCGACCGCATGGTGCGCGAAGCCGACATCCAGCCCGGTCACAGCGTCTTGGAACCGTCAGCCGGGACCGGACGCATCATTTATGCCCTCGCCCGCGCCGGAGAACTCCGCGACCGCCCCGTTACCGCCGTCGAGATCAACTACAGCATGGCCGATGCACTGCGCCGCAGCTTCCCCGAAATGGAAACCGCCCAAGCCGATTTTCTGGACGTGAAAGGACGCCAGTTTGACCGCATCCTTATGAATCCGCCCTTCGGCGACGCGCAGGACATCAAGCACATCACCCACGCGCTGGGATTGCTGGCACCAGGCGGAAAACTTGTTGCCGTCTGCGCCAACGGCCCACGCCAGCAGGAGCGACTCCGCCCACTGGTAGAGCAATACGGCGGCACTTGGGAAGAACTCCCCGCCGACACGTTCAAGGAATCCGGCACCAGCGTACGCACCGTGCTTCTCACGATTGACGCCGACGACGCGCCAGCCGAGCCCGACGACGACGACGAAAGCAACCGCATGGATAACGAGCCGGAGCCGGAGCCAACCGAGCCGGACGCAACCGAAGAAGAAACCGAGCCGGAACCCGTAGCGGTTTTAACAAATAACGACCCACAACCCGCCGATTTTGCCCTTACCGGAGAATCGGCACCCAGGCATTTTGCACAGATGAATCTATTTTGAACCGAGGAGAAACCACCCCATGAGAAAGCCAAAAGACCGCGCCGAACGCATCGCAAAACTATGGCTGGAATCGTCCATTGGCCCGGAGCCAGATTTTATTATCGATCTGCTGACCGACATTCGCCACTACTGCAATAGGTTCGGCATTGACTTCGCCCATCAGGACGCCATCGCCTATTCGCATTACATCGAGGAAAACGGCAAGCACCGCGAAGAGCTAGAAAGCTAGCAAAATAGCACGACACAAAAAAGGAGAAACCCAAATGGCAACGCAATTCGCAATTCCACTGACCGAACCGCCCGCGCCGTCCTATCAGGAAGAACGCACCGAGCTTTACTTCCGCGAAGGCAGCAGCGACAAGGTTTACCACTGCAACCTAACCCAATCCGAAGCCGGATGGACGTTCCTTGTCGAACGCGGCCCCAGGCGCGGCCCGATCATCCACGACGTGAAACTTTCCGGTGTTTCTTATGAAGCAGCGAAAAAACTGTACGACAAGACCGTGCGCGGCCAACTGTCGAAAGGCTACCAAGACCCTCGCAACTCCCCTCAAAATGGGGAGGAGAAAAAACCCGCAGCGAGTTCAGGCGCGATTGACTCTTTGCTTATGCAACGGCCCGTAGCCGTTCGTCCTGAAAAAGCCCCACCCCTCACATCTTCACGCGGCCCGGTGTCCCACGAAATCGTATTCCAGCCGGAGCTTCTGACCCGCGTCACGGAAAAGGAAGCGCAAGACCTGGCGCGCAATCCGCAATACTTTTTCCAGACCAAACAGGATGGCGACCGCCTCACCATCCGCGTCGCCGGCAGCCTCATTCACGGCTTTAACAAGCTGGGACAGATCGTCCGGCTAGACCAGCGATTGCACGATGCCATCCACCGCCTGACCGTCCCCAATGGCATTACCTCGCTCACCATGGACGGCGAATGGGAAGCGGACGGCTTCCACGCCTGGGATTTAATCGAATGCCGCCGCGCTTCGGATACCGAAGAAATGCCGTCACTCCGGCACATTGCCTACGAATATCGCCTGGAAACGCTGGAAGTGTTTCTATCCGACCTGGTGCCGGAACTTGCCGGCCTGTTGCATCTGACCTACACGGCGCGATCGACAGAAGAGAAGCAGGCACTCCTCGCCCGCACCGATCTCGAAGGCGTCGCCATCAAATTGCGCTCGGCATCCTTCCGCCCCGGCCGTAACGGCCAGCACAAAAAGTACAAGCATGAGCAGGACGCCAGCTTCATCGTCGGCCCGAAACCGCCGGACAAATTAAACGACGGCAAGCGCAGCGTCGCGCTCTACATTCACGACCCCGAAGCCAAATGGCATAGCGACTGGCAGTTGGAAGGCTCTGCCAGCCTGCGCTACGTCTGCACCGTGAAGGTGCCGGAGAAGTACGAAATGCCAGGCGTCATGGGCACCGTGATCGACGTGCGCTACCTCTACGCCTACCACGGCGGAGGCATCGCCCAGCCCTGCTACTTCGGCAAGGTGCGGAACGATGTCCGCCGCGAGGATTGCACCATTGCCCAACTGAAATTCAAACGCGAAGGCGACACCGACGACGAAGCCTAGCCCTTGAGCGTAGGGCACCGTGCGGACTGCTTTTAATCAAAATAAAAGCCGCCCACTGTGCCCCTCGTTGAACGACTATACACAAAGGAGGAATAACCCGGTGCACAACACTATCGGAAAGCCTGCGCCGCTGTCCGGCGGCGCGGGCGCCTTGCAGGAGCAAAAACGCTTTCTCGCGGGAATGTTCACGCGAGCGGTTTTAATCAGAACAATGGAACACGCGGTCACGAACGCTGCGCTGATGCTGGCCTTTACGCTACTATGGGACGTGGTAAGCGAACCCATCGAACGCGCGAAGGCCCGCGTCCCCGTGGCCATCATCGCGGCTTTCCTCTACAACTACTGCCACGCTGGCGCGCATGAAGCCTTACACGCTGGCTTGCACTATTTAATGCACACCGCTCACGGCCTATGCCGCAGGACGCTGCACCGCGGCGCAGGCTACGAGAAAGGAACCCATGCCCACTAAACCGCATTGCAAAAAGCACCCGAAGGTAAAGCCGATCGTGATGAAAATATGCCCGGCTTGCGTGGGCTCGGCCACCAGCGAAGCCAAAGCGCGATCGAGCGCGGCCAACGGCAAACTTGGCGGACGTCCACGCCTGCCCGAACACCTGCCATCATGCCAGCGGACGAAAGAAGAAACGCCGCGAGGCACCCTGATTATCGCCGATCAGAATTGCCCAGGCTGCGCGGCGCGAAACAAAGCGGCGCGCCAAAGGCATTTCGAGGAAAGCGAACTCAGCCGCAGGTAGCCGCCGAGGTTTTCTCCGCGCACTCTGCGCCCTCGGCGGCGACAGGTTTTTCGATCTCCACGAAATTGAACTGGCCAGCGTCGCGCAGCGGCACCAAGCGAAACTCCCGGCCCGGAAAAAACGCTTCCACGCGCTCGGCTTCCGTTTCCAGCAGCATATCCACGCCGTCCGGCGTGAGCCGACTCCCAGGCGCAGCATGGACCGTGCGCCGCAGCCGCTTGCCATCCAGAAAAATGACGCACAATTTTATGTTCCGCACCAGCCCTAAGCTGGTAGGAGAAACCCTCATTTTCGACTCCGCTATTTTCCCGCTTTCAAAACAATCGGCCCGAGCCAGGAGATTATGCCCCAGGCGACAACCATCCCCGCCGTGAGCACCCGGATCCAGATTCGCTGCACGTCCACCTTGCGTTCCAGCCGGCACTTCATGTCAAAGGCGCGCATGACATCCAGCGCGAGTTGCTCCGGCTTGCGTTGCAGGTAGTTGCGGATCCATGCTTCCGGAAGCCGCCGCGGGTTTTCGTAATTCTGAAAACCGCTGCCGTCTTTACAGTCTTTATTCATAAGAACTTCCCGCCGCTGACCGTTCCTCCCTTGATGGAAACAGCAGGTAGCCGTCAAACACCACCAGCGTGAGTATCAGCGTCATTTCGCCGGAAATCGCCTTTGCCGCCATTGCCCGTATATGCGCCACATCGGCCGCGCATACGGCAAAGCTTACAAACCGCTCAAGCGCGTCCGATACCACAAATGCCTAAGACCCCACCGCATAGCTGCCAAACGCCAGCGGCGATCGATCATCGTATGTCCCCAATTCCCGCCGGCCGATCGCGCGGATCTTCTGTTGGGCCCGTTTCACCACAGCGCGGTTTGCCGGCCGGTCCGGCTCATCTTCGGTGATGCCGACATTCGCCTTCATCTCCGCCGTGGATATTGTCGGCTTCGACCCGGGCGACTCGCTCACCTGAAAAGTGCGCTGGCTGCGCGGCGATCGATCGAACAGGCGAAAGGTTTTGCCGTTGTTTTCATACTTGCCGCGGCCCTCGCGGCGCATGCCCCGCGCCTGGGCGCGCGTCAAAACACAGCATGGTGTGTCCGTGGCGTCATCCTGGTCAAAATAGAAGGTATTAATCGTCGGTTCTTCGGACTGCACCGGCGCAACTGCAGGTGCCGGCACGTAGCGGCCGTCCGCTTTGGACAGCACGCAGCCGCGCCGCCGGCACTCCCGGTTGCAGATGTGTTGAGACATAAGAATTTAAGTGGGAACCGCGCGGGAAAGCCAAGATATTGCGGACGCTGGAAAACGCCAGGACTGTGCTTTGGTTGCCGGGCATCCACCGGCTCTTGCAGGGAACCGCGCGTTTGGGAACCGGCTTTGCCGTGAATTGGACGAAACGGCAGAGGATCCGGCGAAGTTCTCCTAGATTCTGCCTGTTTTCCGAGAGGATAGCCTGATTACGAAGGTGCCGCAACTACCATATTTGATACCCTCAGTAATTCCACGGCTCAGGCAGCAGCCCGTACGGCAGGTAGAGCGGATGCGCCGGCGAACCGTCCTTGTTTTTGTTTAAGCAATCCAGCCGCAGCCCCAGCGTGTCGCGGAGGAGCCAGCCGCGGTCGGTCTTGAGCTTTCCCCAGCAGGCGACAACCTTTTGCACC